>Ga0007882_10001601_pt1 | contig 13005 bp, 13 predicted proteins | sample CryBogCBH12Aug01_FD_71195 | JGI IMG/M metagenome (GOLD analysis project Ga0007882, IMG submission 71195) | Freshwater microbial communities from Crystal Bog, Wisconsin, USA - CBH12Aug09.1 | ecosystem: Environmental > Aquatic > Freshwater > Lake | place: Crystal Bog, Wisconsin, USA | collected... | reverse complement strand
CCGTGACGCCGGTTCTGCCGAGGCCCGCGCCCATGAGGAACATTTCGAGAAGTTCTTCGACCGCTTGCCCAAAGAGTTCATTTACGAACGGGAATTGCTGAAGTCCCGTCTGTGGCGCTCGCCGGAGATGTGGGAATTGGCGCACGAGTAAGGTAAAAAACTTCATTGTTCTGATTGAACGTTATGGCCGGACTTGTTCCGGCCATCGACGCCGCTCAGCAACAAAAATGTTGGGGTTTATCCCAGCGCAAGCTGGGATCCACCTTGCTGCGTCACCTTATGACCTCAATGTCGATGGCGACTGCCGCGGCGATATTTTGCCAGGCTCGATCGGCGGTCAGTACCCTGACGCCCAGCCGTTGTGCGAGTGACAGGCAAGCGCGGTCACCGAAAGACAGGCCTGCGGATTTTGTCAACGGCAGCAGCAGTCCCGCGGCATAGGCAAGCTCTCCGTCGAATGAGAACCGTTCAATTGGCAGAGGGTCGAGCACCGACCTGATGTCCGTCTCGGTCGCACCATTGCGGGCAAAATGACCGACGACTTCGCTCAGATTGACATCGCTGATGCCAGAATCGGCCAAGACGCCGCGAACCTTGTCGCTGCCTGGTTCGCCAAGCAGAACGGCCAGAAGGGCCGACGCATCCAGGATGGAGGTGATCATTCCTGTGACGCGTCTCTGTGGCGCTCGGCAAGAAAAGCGTCGACCGATGCTGACGTTTTTTCTCCAAGCAGTTGCCGGGTGAGGGCCTGGGCATGAGAAATTACCTCGTCAACCGTCCGTATCCGAATTTCACTGCCATTGAGTTCGACCACCACATCGCCGCCATGGTCGAGGCCGACGGCCTTGCGAAATTCGGCGGGCAGGCTGATACGCCCGGATTTCGAAACCCGGCCATGAATTGCATTCATGGTTCAAACCTCATTTAAGCCAAGAACTCTAATATAGGGGAGAGAGGTCACTTAGGACAATGGGCTGTCGGTGCCGATGGGAAAAGCCGCTCCTACAGCCCGCGAGGCGGCGCCCTTCCCGCCGCCGCCTGAGCATGCGTCAACCGATCCGCTGACCTTCACAGTATCATTTGAATTTCACTCACTGAAACCTTGAGCCAAAGGGGCGGGAGGCCCTACTGAACGATGAAATCGGCACCTCCCTGATCGAAGGCCAGGGAATATTCGAAAGAGACATAATGGAAGCGCGCCGCGCTATGACCGCTGTGGATGGCGAAGCCAACCGTATACGGTTTGCCGGGCTCGATATCTTTGTATGGCTCGCCGGCATGCAGCGGACGGTTCAACGTCACCGACCAGACGCCATCCTTGATGGTCGCATCCGCGGATACGGCATTGGGTGTGATCGTCTCGCGGCGGTCGAGGACGGTGAAGGCGTTGGAATTGGCCGGAGTCCCCGGCGAGAGTAGTGCCTGCCAGTATTCAAGATAATATCCGGCGGCGCGCAGCTTGGCCAATTCATCGGACGGCTTGATATTGTCACCGCCCCCCTGGCGGGTGGGGGTAACCCGTGATGCACCGAGATACTTGGTCCGTTTCCGTTCTCCGGCACTGGTCATGGTGTTCAGGTCATCATGGCAGGCGGCCCAGCACCCGGCGCGGTTGGCGGGAGACACTTTCCCATCATTCAGCATGATGGTGACTTTGGTGGCGTTCTTGGGATCCATCCTGCTGTCGGGCTGCGCGCCCTCGGCGAAATCCAGACGGACGAAAAGATTGTTCGATTCCCGGGCAAATTTCACGGTGGCGGCGATCATTCCCGGTTTGCCGGCGGTGTCTCCCGACCCCTTGGCGGAGAGTTGCGTGGCACCGATATCGGCCTCCTCTCCGCCATGACACCCTTTGCAGTTCTTGCCGTCGCGGAACTTCTTTTCCCCCTTGTGTTCTCCCTGGCTCAGCACCCATTCCCAAGACTGTTGCCCCGGATAAAACATCTGAACCTGTTTTCCCGGGATCTTGTCCCATTCCACGGCCCAGGTCGGTTGCGCCGCCAAGTTGGTGATCGCGGCCATCAGCAGCGCTGTTCTGACAGAGGAGTTCATTGTCGGTCTCCTGCGGATTTATTGGATGTCGATGAATGCCGTTGCCGGACCGCCAGCCAGCGTATGGACAGGCTTATGCGTCAGACCTTTGTGGCAATCGATACAGGTCTCGTGGGTGGCGATTGATTCGAGATGGATCCCCCTCACACCCTGTTTCTGATCGCTGGAGGTCAAGGCATCGATGGCATGGCAGTTGCGGCACTCGCGCGAGTCGTCTTCCTTCATGCGCGCCCAGACCTTCTTGGCCATTTCCAGGCGGTCTTTCTCGAACTGCTCTTTCGTGTCGACGACCCCCGACATGTGACCAAAAAGATGGTCAGACAGATCGTGAAGAGCCAAAATCTTGGCAAACAGGGTGTTGGTCCATTTGTCGTGGGGAACATGACAGTCAGGGCAGGTGACGCGGACACCAAAAGAATTATGGTAATGTTTTGACTGTTGATATTCCCCATAGGGAATTGACATCTCATGGCAAGTATTAGCGCAGAATGATAGACTATTTGTGTAGTCAACAGCGCTGTTATAGGCGGCCAGAACCGCGACGCCGGCGATAAAAAATATAACTGATAGTACGGTAATGACCTTGACTTTAAATGGATCGAATTCCAATGACAGCCTGAACATAGTATCCTCCCATTTTAAGGCGACGGTTGCCATTTCAGCGATGGTTTCTGCTGGCGGCCTGATTGGTTATTAAAAGATATTGTTGCGCTCACAGATTTGATGGCTATTACCCGGCTGGGGAATTCCGCGGATACTTCAGAAAGAGTGCTATCCCGATGGTCATATGCCATTCGTATGTATCTGCCAGGGTAAAAGCATTAATTCTCCTACCAAAAGGAAGTATCCTGATAACACCAGAAACGGAATACGCCTCAAGATCCGGCCAAATGCAAAATTCTAACGGGCCGATATCAGCCTCGTTATTTAAATGGTTAAGAAAATATCGGGGTTTTAGCCTTGACGATCATCAAGTCTGAGGCGCCAATGCATTGGACGATTAAATGCCGTGAGGCGGGATATTTCCTAATCGGCGAAGACTACCCGCCCAGCCGGTCCACCGCCGCCAGTTCGGGAAAGCGGCGGCGCCACAGGGCGACCACGGCCAGGGTGCAGACGCCGCCCAGCACCACCGCCGGCACGGCGCCGAACCAGCCGGCGGTGATGCCGGATTCGAATTCCCCCAATTCGTTGGAGGCGCCGATAAACACCTGGCTCACCGCCGTCACCCGGCCGCGCATGGCATCCGGCGTCGACAGCTGGACCAGGCTTTGCCGGACATAGACGCTGACCATGTCGCAGGCGCCCATCGCCACCAAAGCGGCCAGGGACAGCGGGAAGCTGGTCGACAGGCCGAAACCGATGGTGGCGATGCCGAATCCGGCCACCGCCACCAGCATGGCCCGTCCCACCCGGCCCTTGGGCGGATGATGGGCCAGCCACATGCCGCAGGTCGCCGCCCCCACCGCCGGGGCGCTGCGCAGCAGCCCCAGGCCCCAGGGGCCGACCAGCAGGATGTCGCGGGCGTAGACCGGCAGCAGGGCGGTGGCGCCGCCGAACAGCACGGCGAACAGGTCCATGGACATCGCCCCCAGCAGCACCGGCCGCGAGCGGATGAAATGCACCCCGGCCAGCACATCCTTCAGCGACGCGCCGCCGGCCGGCGGTGCCGAGCGGCCGCCGGCGATGAAGCCCATGGTCAGCAGCGCCAGGATCAGCAGGCCGGCCACCGTCGCATAGACCATTTCGGGTCCGAAACCATAGAGCAGCCCGCCCAGCGCCGGGCCGCCCACCACCGCCATCTGCCAGCAGGAGGAACTCCACAGTACGGCATTGGGCAGGTGCTCGCGGGGCACCAGCAGCGGCAGCAGCGACTGCATCGACGGTCCGAGAAAGGCCCGGGCGGCGGCGAACAGCAGCAGGATGCCGAGGATCGGCAGCACCGAACCGGCGCCTTTGGCCGCCAGGGCCGCCAGCAACAGCGCCGCCAGGGCCTGTGTTCCCAGGCAGATCTGGATCACCCGGCGGCGGCTGAAACGGTCGGCGACATGACCGGCGACCAGGGACAGCAGCATCTGCGGCAGGAACAGGGCAAGGCCGACCAGCCCCAGATCGGTGGGGTCGTGGGTGATGTCGTAGACCTGCCAGCCGATGGCCACCGACTGCATCAGCTGGGCCGAATTGGCGGCGACGCGGGCGAGGATGAAGCGGCGGAAGTCGGGAATGGCGAGGGCGGGTTGGGTGGCCATGGGGAAATTTTATAGCCGATTGACGCGGCGCCGCCGATGCTTAATCATCTGCCGCATGGAAATTGAAGAAATCGCCGAATCGATCGCCGAACATGAGGCGAAAGAGGAAAAAGAGGATAATTTCCGCCGCCGCACGGCGGTGCTGATCTCTCTTTTGGCCATGGTGCTGGCCATCACCGCGCTGGGTGGCAACAAGACCACCAAGGACCTGATCGCCACCAATATCCGGGTCTCGGACACCTGGTCCTTTTATCAGGCCAAGGGTGTGCGCGAAACTTCGACCAAGCTGGCGCTGGACCAGGTGGAGACCATGCTGGTGACGCCCGATCTGCCGGCGCCGGTGAAGGCCCGCCTGCAGGACCTGACGGCGCGCTATCGCGACAATATTACTCATTACGAGACAGAAACGGACGGCAGCGGGCGCAAGGAACTGAAGGCCAAGGCGGAAGCGCTGGAGCATCAGCGCGACGAGGTCGAACATCGCGAACACGGCTTCGCCCTGGCCGAGGCGGCCTTGCAGATCGCCATCGTGCTGGCCTCGGCGGCGGCGGCCACCGACACCCGTTTCCTGGTCAAGGGGGCGGCGGCGATCGGCGTCCTCGGCACCCTGCTGTCGGTGAACGCTTTTTTCCTACTCGTCCATCTGCCGTCTTGAGGCCAGGATCTCCGCCGCCCGGCGGTCGGCGCCGGAGGGCAGCGCCTCGCCGGGCCGGCTGATCCACCAGGCGATGTCGTCGATCACCAGCTTGCCCTGCAGATCCCGCAACAGCATGTGATAGCCATTGGCATAGACCGCCTTGCGCTGCGGCACCGGGTTGTTGGGCAGATGGGCCATCATTCGGTAGGTGGGTTCCGCCGGCACCACCTCGTCATGTTCGCCGTACAGGATCAGCGCCGGCACATGCAGCCTTGGCGCCGCCGCCGCGGCGTCATCCATCAGGTCGCACAGGCCGTGGATGGCGTCGACCCGGGTTTCCTTGATGATCAACGGGTCGCGGCTGAGTTTTTTCAGCATCTCATCATTGTCGGACGGACGGATGTTGAGCCCCTGGCCGGTGAGCGTCAGCCAGGGCATGGTGTGGGAGGCCAGCCACAGGGCGGCGCGCTCAAAAATAGTCATGCTGTCGCGGTTCCACACCGCCGGCGCCGCCAGGATCACCCCGGCCACCGGCGGATGCGGCCGGTCGGTCATCGCCGTCATCACCAGCGCCCCGCCCATGCTTTCACCCAGCAGGTACAGCGGCAGTCCGGGATGACGGGCGGCGGCCAGGCGGGCGACGGTGGCCAGGTCGTCGGCCATCACCTGCTGGCCCGCCCAGTAGCCGCGCCCCGGCGCCTCGCCGAAACCGCGCAGATCGAAGGCGTAGACGGCGATGTCCTGGGCCGCCAGCGGCGGGCCGACGTCATCGAAGGCTTCCGAATAGTCGTTAAACCCGTGGACGGCGACCACCACCGCCTTGGCACGCGCCGGCAGCCAGGAACGCAGCGGCAGGGACAGGCCGTCGGCCATCACCGCCCGATGGTCCTCGAACCGCGGCTCGTCGACCGGCGGCCCGGCCTCGATGACGACGGGGGCGCAGGCCGAGGTCAGCAGGGCCAAAGCGAGGGGCACGCTTTTCAATGTCTTGGACACGGATGAGAACGGATGCCAACGGATACGCACGGATAAAAAAATAGCGCCGCAGGCGCCGAAAAAACCATCCGTTTTCATCCGTTGGGATCCGCGTTCATCCGTGTCTATTACCCCGCTGTATGCCGGGTGAGCTGCAGGAAGATGTCCTCAAGATCGGCCTCGTCGGTGGTCAGGTCGGCGACCGCCAGACCGGCCACCCGCAGGGCTTCGAGAACGGCGCCGACGCCGACGGCGCTTGGCTTGAGGTGAAAGACCAGCCGCCGGCCGTCCTTGAGGTCCGGGGCGAAGGGCCTGAGCGCCGCCGGTATCTCGGCGAGGTCGTGGTCGGCAACCACCGTCAGTACCTTGCTGTCGAGCCGGCGCAACAGCGAGGCGGTGTGGTCGTTGGCGACCAGCCGCCCGCGGTCGATGATGGCGATGCGGTCGCACAGCGCCTCGGCTTCCTCGAGATAGTGGGTGGTCAGAAGGATGGTGGTGCCTTCGGCATTGAGCTTTTTGACATAGTCCCAGAGCTGGCGCCGGAGTTCGATATCGACGCCGGCGGTGGGTTCGTCGAGGACCAGCACCGGCGGGCTGTGCACCATCGCCTTGGCCACCAGCAGGCGGCGGCGCATGCCGCCCGACAGCGTCCGCGCATAGGCATGGGCCTTGTCGGCCAGCCCGACCGCGGCCAGGATCTCGTCGGTGCGCCGCTCGCGTTTCGGCACCCCATACAGCCCGGCCTGCACCTCCAGCAATTCGCGCGGGGTGAAGAACGGGTCGAGATTGAGTTCCTGCGGCACCACGCCGATGGCCGAGCGGGCGGCCCGCTCGTCGGTGTCGATGTCGAAGTCCCACACCCGGGCCTGGCCGGAGGTCTTCACCACCAGTCCGGCGAGAATGTTGATCAGAGTCGATTTACCGGCCCCGTTGGGCCCCAGCAGACCGAAGAAGGAGCCGCGCGGGATCTTCAGCGACACGGCGTCCAGCGCCGTCTTCGCCGGTTCGCGTCCGCGCCCGGCATAGACTTTGGTGAGGTCCCGAAGGTCGACCGCGGCGGCCGGCAGGGGAATGTTATGAAAGGGGGATTGATCCATCGGCGGCAATGGTTATCATCCGGCCGTCCCAGGGGTCAATGCCTGGCCTCCGGACGGGAAGAATTGTCAGCGAGGTATTTCCATGTCCAAGGACGTCGTCACTGTGGACAGCGCCTCCGTCGCCTGCGAGGGCAACGGCCCGGTCACCGGTCATCCCAAGGTCTATCTGACCTTCAAGTCGCCGAGCCGCGAGGTGGTCTGTCCCTATTGCAGCCGTACTTTCGTTCTTGCCGCCGGGGCCTCCGCCGACCACGGCCATTGATCAGGTAATCAGGTGCGCCACATCGCCCTGGTGGACGGCTCGGGATTTATTTTCCGCGCCTTCCATGCCTTGCCGCCGATGAGCGACCCGGAAGGGGTGCCGGTCAACGCTGTCTTCGGTTTCATCAATATGGTGATGAAACTGCTGACCGACACCGATGCCGATCATCTGGCGGTGGTGTTCGATGCCGGCCGCGCCACCTTCAGAAGCCGCCTCTACCCCGAATACAAGGCCCATCGGCCCGACCCGCCGCCCGAACTGGTGCCGCAATTCGCTCTGATCCGCGACGCCGTGCGGGCATTCAACCTGCCTTGCGTCGAGCTGGCCGACTACGAGGCCGACGATATCATCGCCACCTATGCCCGCCGGGCGGTGGCGCAGGGCGCCCGCGTCACCATCTGGTCCTCGGACAAGGATCTGATGCAGCTGGTGGGCGACGGCATCGCCATGTTCGACCCGTTGAAGGGCCGCGCCATCGGCCCGGCCGAGGTGGTGGAGAAATTCGGCCTTGGACCCGAGCATGTGGTGGACATCCAGGCCCTGGCCGGCGATGCCGCCGATAATGTTCCCGGGGTGCCCGGCATCGGCGTCAAGACCGCGGCGCAGCTGATCGGCGACTATGGGGATCTCGAGACGCTGCTGGCGCGGGCCCATGAAATCAAGCAGCCGAAGCGCCGCGAAGCGCTGTTGGCGCATGCCGCCGAGGCCCGCCTGTCGCGCGAGCTGGTGCGCCTCAGGGATGACGTTCCGGTACCGGAACGGTTGCAGGATTTCGGGCGGCGCGATCCCGACCGCGACATTTTGGCCAATTTTCTGCGCCTGCACGGCTTTCGCAGCATCCTTGCCCGCCTGGAGGCGGGACGTCCGGCAGCGGCGACGACGGCGGCCGCCGCCGAGGCTCCCGCCGATGCGCCGCGGGCGGCCCCGCTCGCGGTGGCCAACGACTATGAGCTGGTGCTCGACCTCGCCCAGTTGGCGCCGTGGATTGCCGAGGCGACGGCCGCCGGGATGGTCGCCGTCGACACCGAAACCACCGGTCTCGATCCGCAGACCTGCCGGCTGGTCGGGATATCCCTGGCCATCCGCCCGGGGCGGGCCTGCTATATCCCGGTACTGCATGCGGCCGGCCCGGCCCAGGGCAGCCTCGATCTGGGTGCCGCCCCCGCCGCCGCCGTTCCCCGGCTGATCCCCAAGGACAGGCTGCTGGAGGCTGTCAAGCCGCTGCTGGCCGATCCGGCGGTACTGAAGATCGGTCACAACATCAAATTCGACATCGAGGTCCTGGCCCGCGACGGCCTGACGGTGGCGCCGGTGGACGACACCATGCTGCTGTCCTATGTGCTGGAAAGCGGCGCCCATGGGCATGGCATGGACGAACTGGCCGGGCTGTATCTGGGCCAGAAGACCATCACTTTTGCCGAGGTCTGCGGCAGCGGCAAGAACCAGCTGACCTTCGACCAGGTGCCGCTGGACAAGGCGCGGGATTACGCCGCCGAGGATGCCGACATCACCCTCAGGCTGCATCATTATCTGAAGCCGCGCCTGGTCGCCGAGCATCTGGTCAGCGTCTACGAAACCCTGGAGCGGCCGCTGATCCCGGTGCTGGCGGCGATGGAAGCGGCCGGCATCAAGGTCGACAAGGGCGAGCTTGAGCGGATGTCGGTGGAATTCGGCCGGCGCATGGCCGAGATGGAAAGCGAGATCGGCCTGCTGGCCGGCGTGCCGTTCAATGTCGGCTCGCCCAAGCAGCTGGGCGAGGTCCTGTTCGAGACGTTGAAGCTGCCGGGCGGCAAGAAAAGCGGCAAGACCGGCGCCTGGAGCACCGGCGCCGAGGTGCTGGAGGAACTGGCGCCGCTGCATCCGTTGCCGCGCAAGGTGCTGGACTGGCGCCAGCTGGCCAAGCTGAAGAGCACCTATGCCGATGCCCTGGTCAGCCAGATCAATCCGGCCACCGGGCGCGTCCACACCTCTTTCGCCATGGCCGCCACCAGCACCGGCCGGCTGTCCTCCTCGGACCCCAATCTGCAGAATATTCCGATCCGTACCGAGGAGGGCCGTCGCATTCGCCGCGCCTTCATCGCCGAACCGGGGAACCTGCTGCTGTCGGCCGACTATTCGCAGATCGAATTGCGTCTGGTCGCCCATGTCGCCGGCATCGACGGGCTGAAGCGGGCCTTTGCCGAGGGCGCCGACATCCACGCGGTGACCGCCTCCGAGGTGTTCGGCGTCCCGGTCGAAGGCATGGATCCGCAGATCCGCCGCCAGGCCAAGGCGATCAATTTCGGCATCATCTACGGCATCAGTCCGTTCGGTTTGGGCCAGCAGCTGGGCATCCCCACCGGCGAGGCCAAGCATTACATCGACGCCTATTTCGCCCGCTATCCGGAAATCCGCGCCTATATGGACGAGACCCGCGCGCTGGCCCGCAAGCAGGGCTTCGTCACCACCCTGTTCGGCCGCAAATGCTTCCTGCCGGGTATCGCCGACAAGAATCCGGCGATGCGCGCCTTTTCCGAACGGGCCGCCATCAATGCGCCGATCCAGGGCGGCGCCGCCGACATCATCAAGCGGGCGATGATCCGCCTGCCGGCGGCCCTGGCGGCGGCCGGCCTCTCCGCCCGCATGCTGTTGCAGGTGCATGACGAACTGGTGTTCGAACTGCCGGCGGCCGAAGCCGAGGCGACGGCGGCGGTGGTCCGCCAGGTGATGGAAGGGGCGGCCAAATTGGACGTGCCGCTGCTGGTGGAAATGGGCGTCGCCGCCACTTGGGCCGAAGCTCACTGAAGGCGATCCGCTTCGCTCACCGTGCCCCTTCCAGCAGCCGGCGCAGCCTTCCCTCGTCGGTGGGGCCGATTGTGCGGCCGCGTTCCTGGCGGCCGCGATAGACGATGACGGTACCGTCGCGATCGACATGAAATGGCGCCAGCTGGTTGCGCTGGCGCTGAAAATCGAGGTGGAAGAACTGGGCGTCGGCCAGGATATCGTCGTCGCTCAGGCGTTCCACCAGCCATGGCAGATCGGCTTCGACCAGGGTCTGGCCGGAACTGATGATCAGCATCACCAGATGTCCCGCCGAGCGGGCACGTTCAAAAGCGCCGGCGTCGAATTCCCGAAGCTCGGCGGCGCCGGCGCCGGAAGCCAGCAAACAGGCGGCAAAGGCAAGCGGGAGAGGTTTCATCCTCGGCAGATGGCCCGCCCGGTCGGCGCAAACCATTGTCCGGACGGCGGCATTGGCGTTATGGTGAAGCCATAATCCGATTGGGGGAACACTTCGGTGCCATCGTACACCTACGCGTCCATGCCGTTGGTCGTCCGGCTGGCCGAGAGCGGGCCGTTTCCGACCCGCAGCGCGGTGATGTACCGGTTTTTCGTCGCCGGTATGGTGATCCTTGCCACTCTGGTGGAGGTGTTGCGGACCGTCCCGGACCTGGTGGTGGCGCAAGGATCTTTGGCGCTGGCCGCCGAGGTGGCGGCGCAATTCGTCCTGCTGGCCGATCTGGGGGTGAGGTGCGCGGCCACGGTGATCTCGCGCGATGTGGAACGGGAAAGCTGGCGCACCGCCGTCTGGCGCTATCTCACCAGCTTTTACGGGCTGATTGATCTGTTCGCCGTGCTGCCCTTCTTCGTCGAAGTGGCGGTGCCGGGGCCGGGGGATTGGGATGCCCTATTCGGCATTTTGCGTTTTCTCAAACTCGCCCGCTTCTCGCCGGCCCTGGAGACCCTGGCCTCGGTCGTGCGTCGGGAGGCCCGGCCGCTGCAGTCGGCGGCTTTCATCCTGGTGACGATGCTGCTCGGCAGTTCGACCATGCTGTATTTTCTCGAGCGCGGCATCAATCCCAACTTCACCAGTATTCCGGCGACCATGTGGTGGAGCGTGGCGACGCTGACCACCGTCGGCTATGGCGACTCGGTGCCGGTGACAGGGTTGGGCAAGCTGGCGGGCGGGTGCGTGGCCATGCTGGGCATCGCCATGTTCGCGCTTCCGGCGTCGATCCTCGCCACCGGTTTTGCCGAGGAAATGCGACGGCGGGACTTTCTGGCGGTGTGGCGGATGGTGGCGCGGGTGCCGTTCTTTTCCAGCCTTGATGCCGACCATATCGCCGAAATCACCAATCTTCTGCGCTACAGCTCGGTGGCGCCGGGCGATGTGGTGATTCGCATCGGCGAAGTGGGCGACCGTATGTATTTCATCATCAGCGGGCTGTTGTCGGCGGATTTCGGCGGTGCCGATCCGGCGCTGCTGAGCGACGGCGACTTTTTCGGCGAAATCGCCGTGTTGCGCGATACCCGCCGGACCGCCACGGTCACCGCCCGCAGCCGTTGCCAGTTGCTGGTCCTGGATGCCGCCGATCTGCGCCGTTTCATCACCAATTCTCCGAAGGTGGCCGAGGTCATGGCGCAGACCGCCCGCGACCGCCTGGGGGAACAGGCGGCGCGGGTGGAATAACCCGGAGGCCGCCGCCCGGCGCCTGAGGGACCAAAAAGGGAGCGTAGCGACTGGCGCGTTGAGCGCCCGCGCCATTGTTGGCGCGTAGCCAAGGCGGCCGGAGGCCGCCGCCCGGCGCCTGAGGGACCAAAAACTAATTCGACATCATTACCGGCAGCGTCATATGGCGCAGGATGAAGCGGGTCCCTGAGCCTCTCAGGAACGACAGGCCGATGCCGCTATGGGCGCCCATCACCAGCAGATCGGCGCCGAGATCGAAGGCCCGCGACAGCAAGGCATCCATGACGCCGATCTCGTCGGTGGCCAGGCGCTCGGCGGTGACGGCGATGCCGTGGCTGGCCAGGTGGTCGGCGATCTCGACCTTCGGCAGGCTGTCGTGAGGAGTGTGCTGGGTGACCGGTTCGCGCACCGCCAGCAGGAAGACCTCTTCGGCCTCTTTCAGCATCGGCAGCCCGTCATGCACCGCCCGGCTGGATTCCCGGCTGGCGTTCCAGGCGATGGCGACCCGCCGGCCGATGCCGTTGGTCCAGCCGATCTGTGGGATGACCAGGGTCGGCCGGCCGCTTTGCAGGATCACCTGTTCGGCGAATTCGGCCGGTACATGGGCGCGCTCATGCCATTGCCCCAGCACCGTTAGATCGGCATAGCGGGCGCAAAACGCCGTCTCGGCGACCACATGGCCGGCCTCACCGTGGCTGAGCTGCATCCATCTGGTCCGCAGGCCGCGGCCGGCGGTGCGGGTCTCAAACAGATGATGGGCTTGGTCGGCGGCGGCGCCGAGATGCGCGCTCATCCGCCGGGCTACCAGGCTGGGGCCGTCGGATTCGGCCTGGGCGAACAGGCCGAGCAGGCGGGCTCCGAAGCGGACGGCGAGGTCGGCGGCGATGTCGAGCCGGGAGACACAGCGCTCGTCGCTGTCGAGATGAACCAGAATGTCCTTCATCATGCACCCCGGACTGTGTTGGTCACCATGAGCTTACGGCCTGCCGACGCCCGGTGGAAGATGCCGGGTTCATCGATTTCCGTAGACTCGCCAGAGCCTTCATCATGCCCCCCTCCTTTCAACGAGGGAAACATCCTGCAGGGAAAACTTTATGATCCCGTTTATCGCCGAGGATTGTGCCGGCATGACGGCCGAATAGGGCGGCAAAGGGGCGGGGCCGCCCTCCCAGGGGAATCGCTTCAGGTTAACGGCGGCTGGTTCCGAATGAGACTTTCCAGATAGTCGGAGTTCAAGCAGGCCAGCTTGCGCCGGTTTTTGAGGCTGTGGCGGTCCTTGGGGTGGC
>Ga0007882_10001597_pt1 | contig 13020 bp, 10 predicted proteins | sample CryBogCBH12Aug01_FD_71195 | JGI IMG/M metagenome (GOLD analysis project Ga0007882, IMG submission 71195) | Freshwater microbial communities from Crystal Bog, Wisconsin, USA - CBH12Aug09.1 | ecosystem: Environmental > Aquatic > Freshwater > Lake | place: Crystal Bog, Wisconsin, USA | collected... | reverse complement strand
ACATCGCCGTCTTCGAGATTGGTGAGAAGGGCGGCGAGATCGCCGGTTTTGGCGATGACCGGGCCGGAGGTGGCGCGGAAGCCCACCCCCAGCTCGCGCGCGACGATCTGCGCCAGCGTGGTCTTGCCGAGGCCCGGGGGGCCGTAAAACAGCACATGATCCATCGCCTCGCGGCGGCCCCGCGCGGCCTCGATGAAGACGCGGAGGTTGTCCTTGGCGGCGGCCTGGCCGGTGAAATCGTCGAGCGATTTCGGGCGCAGCGCGGCGTCGGGGTCCTCGGGCTGGGAGATGGGGGAGAGGAGGGGGTTGGTCATGGGCGCTCCGACAGATGCGCGCTTAAGCCCGCAAGCAACCTGAGCTTAAATGCGGCATCCAAAGCCTTCTCCGCATGTATGCTGCACGAATCGACCTGAGTGAAGCCGTAGCCTGCTTTATCCCGGCGTTCAAAAATCAGAGTATAGGATTGATCCAAGCATATGTTATCGTGCTCAATATCGTATCGTTCCGGGATTTTTTGCGGATAAATTAGCCATAATTGTGCTACGTCGAATGCTGAAATTATCTCACCGATATCGTTAGCGCGCCGAGTAAGTCTAATCTCATTATATGGCGCATCTTGTTTGCACTTGTTCCACCCCTTTGCCGTTATCATGCCGCGTCCATCTAACTTTTCATCTAGTCGAATAGTATAAATGCCGCAACCGGGCCCCACGACCGATAGCCGAAAGCGATTTTGGAAATGCCCCAAAGCCTTTGCTGGCCAAAGCGGAGGTTCATCAACTTCAGCCAATTTCGGTTTAGCAATCTCGTCCCCCAGATCTGGCGGCCAAAATGGTGTCTTGGCCGATACGGGGCTAGCCAGCAATAAACTCAGCGGGATCAGAAAAGCCCGCATCACCCCGCCCTCCCCAGCACCACGCCGGGCACCACGCGCAGCGAGGCGAGCAGCAAACTCAATCCCCGCCCACCCGTTCGATATCCGCGCCGAGCAACGCCAGCTTTTCCTCCAGCCGCTCATAGCCTCGATCGAGGTGATACAGGCGATGCACCTGCGTCTCGCCCTGCGCTGCCAGCCCAGCAATCACCAGGCTCATCGAGGCGCGCAGATCGGTGGCCATCACCTCGGCCCCGGTGAGGAAGGGCACGCCGTGGACGATGGCGGTGCGGCCCTTGGTCTCGATATGCGCGCCCATGCGGTTCAGCTCGGGCACGTGCATATAGCGGTTCTCGAAGATGGTTTCGGTGAGCACGCTGGTGCCCTCGGCGCGGGTGAGCAGCGCCATCAGCTGCGCCTGCATATCGGTGGCAAAGCCGGGATAGGGCGCGGTGGAGAGCGTGACCGGGCGGATCGGGCCATTGGCCGCGATGAAGATGCCGCCCGGGCGCGGCTCCACGTGCACGCCCGCGTCGCGCAGCGCCTGCACGGTGGCTTCCATCTCCTCGATGCGCGCGCCGGTCAGCATCACCTCGCCGCCGGTGATCGCGGCGGCGCAGGCATAGGAGCCCGCCTCGATGCGGTCGGGCATTACCTGATAAGTGGCGCCATGCAGGCGGGGCACGCCGTGGATGGTGAGGTCGGAGGTGCCGATACCCTCGATCTGCGCGCCCATCGCCACCAGCATGTTGCAGAGATCGACGATCTCGGGCTCGCGGGCGGCGTTGTGGAGGGTGGATTTGCCCTTGGCCAGCGAGGCGGCCATCAGCGCGTTTTCCGTCGCCCCCACGCTGACCACCGGGAAGCTGTAGCGCCCGCCGGGCAGCCCGCCATCGGGGGCAATGGCGCGGACATAGCCTGCGGCGAGCTCGATCTGCGCGCCGAGGGCTTCGAGCACCTTGAGATGCAGATCGATCGGGCGATTGCCGATGGCGCAGCCGCCGGGCAGCGACACGGTGGCCTCTCCGGCCCGCGCCAGCATCGGCCCGAGCACCAGGATCGAGGCGCGCATTTTCCGCACCAGCTCGTAAGGGGCGACGGTGGAGGTGAGGCGCGTCGCGGTCAGGGTCATCACCCGGCCGAAATCCTCGGGCCGCACCCCGGCGATGGCGGTGGAGACGCCGAACTGGTTCAGCAGGTGCTGAAAGCTGTCGATATCGGCGAGGCGCGGCAGATTGCGCAGCGTCAAGGGCTCGTCGGTGAGCAGGGTGCAGGGCAGCAGGGTGAGCGCCGAGTTCTTGGCACCCGAGACGGGCACGGTGCCAGCAAGGCGGGTGCCGCCGCGAATAATGATTTTGTCCATCCCGGTCGTTTAACCACTCTGCGGAGAGGCGCAAGTATCGGGGGCGTTTGCGCTCTTGCTCCGGCGGCGATTCCGGGCTTAATCCATCCGATTAATCAGAGCGTAACACAGCCCTGCCACGAGGTTTCCCTATGACTGACCAGAGCAAGTTCAAACCGGTGCGCAAGGCCGTGTTTCCCGTGGCCGGGCTGGGCACGCGCTTTCTGCCCGCCACCAAGGCCATCCCCAAGGAAATGCTGCCGATCATCGATCGCCCGCTGATCCAGTATGCCGTGGATGAGGCGCGCGAGGCGGGGATCGAGCAGCTGGTGTTTGTGACCGGGCGCGGCAAAACCGCCATCGTCGAGCATTTCGACACCGCCTATGAGCTCGAATCGACCATGCGCGAGCGTGATAAGTCGCTGGAGGTGCTGGATGCCACCCGCATCCAGCCGGGCAACCTCGTCACCGTGCGCCAGCAGGTGCCGATGGGGCTGGGCCATGCCATCTGGTGCGCGCGGGCGATCATCGGCGACGAGCCCTTCGCCATCTTCCTGCCCGACGAGCTGATGATCGGCCAGCCGGGCTGCATGAAGGAGATGGTGGAGGCCTATAACCAGCTGGGCGGCAATCTCATCAGCGTCCTCGAAGTGCCGCATGAGGAGGTTTCAAGCTATGGCGTGATCGCGCCGGGCAAGGTGCTCGATGGCTTTGGCGGCGCGGTGACCGAGGTCAAGGGCCTGGTCGAGAAGCCCAAGCTAGCGGATGCCCCCTCCAATCTCATCATCTCGGGCCGCTATATCCTCCAGCCCGAGGTGATGCGCGTGCTCGAGGGGCAGGAAAAGGGCGCCGGCGGCGAAATCCAGCTGACCGACGCCATGGCCAAGATGATCGGCACCCAACCGTTTCACGCCGTCACCTTCGGCGGCAAGCGCTATGACTGCGGCTCGAAGCTCGGTTTTATCGAGGCGACGCTGGCGCTGGCGCTGGAGCGGCCCGACATGGGCGACGAGGTGCGCGCCATGGCGAAAAGGCTGCTGGGGGTGTGAACCAAAACTAGAAAGAGCGGCAGTTGCCTGCCGCTCTTTCCGCATCCTCTCCGGGATGAGATAGGGCTCCCGGGCTCTTGCCCGTTGTAGCCTCTGGAAACTGTAATGTCTTATTCGTCGGCCCTTACTCGTCGCCCGTATCGGCCTCGGCGGGGCCAGCGGGAATCGCGGCAGCCGCAGCGGCGAGATCGGCCGGCAGCGCCGAACCGTCGCCCGTCATATACGGAATCGGATTAACTGCAAGCCCCCCCACGCGCACTTCATAGTGCAGGTGCGGGCCGGTGGTGCGGCCGGTCATGCCGACATAGCCGATCACATCGCCCTTGTGGACCATCTGGCCCGCCGCGACATTGAGGCGCGACATGTGGCCATAGCGGGTCTCCAGCTGGCCGCCATGCTCCAGCTGGATATAGAGGCCATAGCCCGAGAACCAATCGGCGCGGCCGACAATGCCGTCGGCGGTGGCATGAACCGGGGTGCCCACGGGGCCAGCCAGATCAACGCCCTTATGCTCGCGACGGCCACCCAGCACCGGGTGCCAGCGCATGCCAAAACCGCTGGTCAGGCGCTCGCTCTCAAGCGGCATGATCGAGGGGATCGACACGGCTTGCGGCGCGGCGGACATGCCCGCCGGGGCACCAAAGCCAGCGGGCTTGTCGGCGGCCTGCCAGGTGGAGAACAGCTGATGGAACTGGTCGTCGCCAACGGCGGGCGCAGCGGCCTGACCCAGCGAACCAGCCTCAGCGCGCAGCGGGGCGGAGATGTCGGCGTTGGCGGCGCTGTTAGCTAGGGCCGGGGTGGCGAAGAGCGCCATGGCGGCGGCCACAACGGAGATCCCGGAAAACTTGGTAATAACAACCACCCAAAATCACCTTCACCTTGCGGCCAAACCGGGGCCAGCCGCTGGAAACTTGATGGAGATGGACGGAATTCCCCCCCGCCTTCTCTACGGGGTGTTGCCTAGCCTTGCCGCCTGGGATTCGGCAAGCGCCCCATAGAGCTTGCGCGACAAACCGGCTGACTCGCGCGCCGAGTCGTTGAACGGAGGCTTAAGCAGCCCGCCAAAATGCCGCTCGACCAAGGATTTCCATGTGATTTCCGGGCACAGGCCCCTGCCCTCGCACCAGGCGGTGAAGTGATTCACCCCAATCTGCACGTGGTTAATCTCGTCAGACAGGATGCGGGTGAGGATGCGCGCCACGCGTTCATCGCCCCCGGCGCGGGCGCGGGTGATGGCGGCGGGCGTGACATCCAGCCCGCGCGCCTCCAGCAGCATCGGCACCACCGCCAGCCGCGCGGCGACATCGTGGCGCGTTTCCTCCGCCGCTTCCCACAGGCCATCGTGGGCAGGCAGCGCGCCATAGTGGCTGCCGCGCGCGCGCAGCAGGCGGTCGAGCAGGGCGAAATGCAGCGCCTCGTCCGCCGCGACTTTCAGGAAATCGCCGACAAACGCCGCGCCCATCTCCGCGCCAAAGCGCCCGGCCATATCCAGCGCCAGATCGATCGCCACAAACTCGATATGCGCGATGGCGTGGAGCAGCGCGATGCGACCGCGCTCCGATCCACCGCGCCCGCGCTTGGGCATACGGTTGGGGGGCAGCAGCTCGGGGGCGGCAGGGCGTGCGGGGCGGTCGGGCATGGGGGCATCGAAGGCAAAGGCCAGCCTTCCCAGCCGCCAGTCGCGCGCCACCCTGCGCGCCGCCATCAGCTTGTCGCGCGGATCGGCGAGCAGCAGCGCGGCGCGAATCGCGGCGGAGACACTGGGCTTCTCGGTATCCATCACAGCATTGGCCATCATAGGGCGCGGGCGGCCTCCAGCACTTGCGCGGCGTGGTCCTTCACCTTGACCTTGCTCCACACGCGGGCGATCTTGCCATCGGCGCCGATGAGCAGGGTGGTGCGGACCATGCCCCTATAGGCGCGGCCATAATTCAGCTTCTCCGTCCAGATGCCGAGCGCGTCGGAAAGGCCTCCCTCCGCCGAATCGCTGGCCAGCGGCACGGTGAGCGCGTGCTTGGCGATGAACTTGGCGTGCTTCTCGGGCGTGTCCTTGCTGATGCCGAGCAGTGCCACACCGGCGGCGGCGAAATCGGCCGAGAGCGCGGTGAAGTCCTTGTTTTCGGTGGTGCAGCCGGGGGTGTCGTCCTTGGGATAGAAAAACAGCACCAGCTTTTTGCCAGCATAGTCCGAGGGGCGAATGGCGCTGCCATCGAGGGCGGTGAGGGCGATATCGGGCATTGTGTCGCCGAGGGTCGGAAAAGAGGTCATTGCCGGGTGCTCCAAGTTTGCGTCGTCATTGGCGATAATGGATGGGTGGGCAAGGGGGGACGTGAAAGGGTTTAATTGCAGGGGGGTTACCCCCCTGCACCCCATTACGGTCGGCGTTGCGCGCTAGTTCACCGATAGCGCAAGGTCGCAGCGCCGCAGGCAATAAGGCCGCTGCGCGGCGGGGCACGAGGCCGAGAGGGGGGCGCGAGGTGGACAGTAACGGGGGTTTGGGGGCGTAACGCCCCCATGACTAGCCCTTCCCCTTTTACTTTCAGCCCCACCCCTTCTTCGCTATGGCGCAGCGCATTATGGCCAACACCCCCTATCGCTTCCCCCCCGAATGGCACCCGCAGGATTGGCTGTGGATCGGCTTTCCCCACGAGGCCGAGGAGTGGCCCGGCTTTCTGGGCCGCGCGCAGGAGCAGATCGCCGCCTTTGCCAGCGCCGTGGCGGATAGCGGGCAGGAAGTGCGGCTGATCGTGCGCGATGCGGCCAATGCGGCGCGGGCGCGGGCCTTGTGTTCGGCGGCGGTGACGCTGGAGTCCCGTGCCTATGGCGACATCTGGCTGCGCGATACCGGGCCGCTGGTGCTGCTGGATGGTTCCGGCAACCGCCGCGCCCAGCGTTTCGGCTTCAACGGCTGGGGCGGCAAATATCTGATGCCCGGCGACGAGAGCATCGGCGCGGAGCTGGCCGCCAGCGCCGCCCTGCCCCTCGCCACCGCCGATTGGGTGCTGGAAGGCGGCGCGCTGGATGTCGATGGCAGCGGGCTTGTCGTCACCACCGAACAATGCCTGCTGAACCCCAACCGCAATCCGCAATTGTCGCGCGCCGATATCGAGGCGCGGCTGGCGGCAGACCTCGGCTTGTCGCGCGTGCTGTGGCTGGGGGATGGGCTGATCAACGACCACACCGACGGGCATGTCGATAATCTGGCGCGATTCGTCGCGCCGGGCGTGCTGGCCCTGCCCCGCGCAACGGGCGCGAATGACCCCAACGCCGCGATCTACGCCGACGCCAAGGCGCGGGCAGAGGCTTCTGGCGTGACCGTGCGCGAGGTGCCCTCGCCCGGGCGGATCGAGCGTGAGGGGCGGATCGAACCCGCGAGTTATATGAACTTCGCTATCACCTCGAAGCTGGTGGCTGTGCCGATTTATGGCTCGCCGCATGACGCTGACGGGGTGGCGGCTATCGCCGCGCTGTTTCCGGAGCGGGAGGTGGTGGGGATTATGGCCGATGCCGTGCTGGCGGGCGGGGGCTCGTTTCATTGCGCTAGCCAGCAGATGCCTAGCGTGAAGGAATAAGATGCGAGGGGGTTACCCCCTCGCGCTCCCGGAACTGTCGGCGTTGGCGCATCGGTTCGGCATTGGAGCAAGGTCGCAGCGCCGCAGGCCATTATAGCCGCTGCGCGGCAAGGCGCGAGGCTGAACTAGCGCGGGACGATGACATTAATGGGAGCGCGAGGGTGTAACACCCTCGCACCTTAACCCCTTTAAACCGCCCTTAAATCCGGTGCCGTAGCTTCACCCTTCAACAAGGTGATCGCCTCGGCCAGCGACACCACCTTCTGCGCCTGCTCGCCCAGCTGGCGGATCGCGACAGTGCCTTCCTCGGCCTCGCGCTTGCCCACCACCAGCAGGTAGGGCACCTTGGCGAGGCTGTGCTCGCGCACCTTGTAGTTGATTTTCTCGTTGCGGAGGTCGCTTTCGACGCGGATGCCTGCGGCTTTGAGCTGCGCCTCGGCCTCTTTGGCATAGTCGTCCGCATCCGAAACGATGGTGGCGACCACGGCTTGCACCGGGGCCAGCCACGTGGGCAGGCGGCCCGCGAAATGCTCGATGAGGATGCCGATGAAGCGTTCATACGAGCCGAAGATGGCGCGGTGGAGCATCACCGGGCGGTGCTTTTCGCCGTCCTCGCCGATGTAGGCCGCGTCCAGCCGCTCGGGCAGCACGCGGTCGGACTGGATGGTGCCGACCTGCCAGGTGCGGCCAATGGCGTCGGTGAGGTGCCATTCGAGCTTGGGGGCATAGAAGGCCCCCTCGCCGGGCAGCTCTTCATACGAATTTTTGATAATCTCAAACAAGGCCGATGAACCTTGCACAGCATCCCGTAGTTCCTGCTCTGCCTTGTCCCACATTTCCTCGCTGCCGAAACGCTTTTCGGGGCGCAGCGCGAGCTTGATCGAATAGGTGAAGCCGAAGTCCCGATAGATCTTGTGCGCGAGTTCACAGAAAGCGCGCACCTCTTCCACGATCTGATCCTCGCGGCAGAAGATGTGGGCGTCGTCCTGCGTGAACTGGCGCACGCGCATCAGGCCGTGGAGCGCACCGTGGGGCTCGTTGCGGTGGCAGCAGCCGTTTTCGTAGATGCGGAGCGGCAGGTCGCGGTAGCTCTTGATGCCCTGGCGGAAGATCAGCACGTGGGCCGGGCAGTTCATCGGCTTGAGCGCCATCCAGTCGGCCTCGCCGCTAATCACCGGGCCTTCGTCGTCCACATTGGGCACTTCGTCGGGGATGACGAACATGTTCTCGCGGTATTTGCCCCAGTGGCCCGATTGCTCCCACTGGCGCGAATCCATGATCTGCGGGGTTTTCACCTCGCGATAGCCCGCATCGTCGATGGCGCGGCGCATATAGCTCTCCAGCTCGCGCCAGATGCGATAGCCCTTGGGGTGCCAGAACACGCTGCCGTGGGCTTCGCTCTGCAGGTGGAACAGGTCCATCTCGTTGCCGAGGCGGCGGTGATCGCGCTTGGCGGCTTCCTCAAGGCGCATGAGATGAGCGTCGAGCTGCTTTTTGTTGAGCCAGCCGGTGCCGTAGATGCGGCTGAGCATGGCGTTGTTCTGATCGCCGCGCCAGTATGCGCCGGAAACGCGGGTGAGGCGGAAAGCGGCGGGGTCGAGCTTGCCGGTGGAGGGCAGGTGCGGGCCCTTGCACATATCGAACCAGTCGGTTCCGCTGTGATAGACGCTGAGTTCCTCGCCCTCGGGCAATTCCCCGGCCCATTCGGCCTTGAAGCTTTCGCCCGCCGCGCGCCATTGGGCGATGAGCTGGTCGCGGTCGATCACCTCGCGGGTGAGCGGCTTGTTGGCGGCGATGATCTTCCGCATTTCCGCTTCGATGGCGGGCAGGTCCTCATCGGTGAAGGGGCGCTCCGCCGGGGCGAAGTCGTAGTAGAAGCCGTCGTCGGTGCTGGGCCCGAAGGTGATCTGCGTGCCGGGAAACAGCGCCTGCACCGCCTCCGCCAGCACATGGGCGAAATCGTGGCGGGCAAGATCGAGCGCGTCGGCCTCGTCCTTCGCGGTGACGAGCGCGAGGGTGCAATCGCGGGTGAAGCGGTGGGTGAGGTCCACCAGCTCGCCATCAATACGCGCGGCCAGCGCCGCCTTGGCAAGGCCAGGGCCAATCGCGGCGGCAACATCGGCGGGGGTTTGCCCCAGCGCCATTTCGCGTGACGAACCATCGGGCAGGGTGATCTTGAGCATCTGGGTCATGGTTAGGGCCCATAGAGCATCGGGCAAAAAAGTGGGAACCGGTTTTTTTCGTCAAACGATGCGGGTGCAAAAATAGGGCATCGCGGAGGAAGGGGGGAAGGGGCAAAGGGGGTGGGGATAAGCGAAGATCGCAGGGGTGTTACACCCCTGCACCCCAATACTGTCTGCGTTGTGTGCCGGTTCGGCCTAAGAGCAACGTCGCCGCGCCGCAGGCTTTAATACCGCTTCGCGGAAGCGCGCGGGGCCGAGATGGTGCGCCAAGGTGGACCGTCATGGGGGTTTGGGGGTGTAACACCCCCAAGACTTTACCTTTTCACACTCTCCTATTCTTTTGCACGTGACGAAACGGGGCACCCTCAGGCAAGAGACGGGCCATGACCACCCCCTCCTTCCACCCCGTGCCCCACGCTGATGGCACCACGCCCGCCATCGCCTTCCGCTTCACGCCGGGAGCGCCTGACAACTCTAGCCCGGCCATCGTGTTCCTGCCCGGCTATATGTCGGACATGAGCGGATCGAAGGCTTGCGCCATCTTCGATTGGGCCAAGGCACGGGGGCGCGCGTGCCTGACGCTCGACTATTCCGGCTGCGGGCTTAGCGGGGGCAGCTTTGCGGAGGGCTCGCTATCCCGCTGGCGCGACGAGGTGCTGGCGCTGATCGCGGCGAAATGCCCCGGCGAGGTGGTGCTGGTGGGCAGCTCGATGGGCGGGTGGCTGATGCTGCTGGTGGCGCTGGTGCTTCCGGCTGGCAAGGTGGCGGGGCTGCTGGGCATCGCCGCCGCGCCCGATTTCACCCAATGGGGCACCAGCGAGGAGGACAAGGCCGCGCTTTCCGCCGGGGAGGTGGTGTGGGAGGACAATCCCTATGGCCTCGAGCCCACCCCCACCTATCCCTTGTTCTGGCGCGATGGGCAGGCGCATCGGCTGCTCGATGGCGTGATCGCGCTGAACTGCCCCTTGCGGCTGATCCATGGGCAGGCCGACGGCGATGTGCCTTTCGAGATTTCGCTGCGGCTTGCCGCCAAGTTGCGTTCGGGCGATGTTCAGGTGTGCCTCGTCAAGGATGGCGACCACCGCCTCAGCCGCGAGGCGGATATCGCGCTGATCCTTGCCACGCTGGCCGCCCTGCCCACCGCGCCCTGACCGGATAAAAGTAACCCATGCCCTTTTCCCTCATCTTGATGCCGCTCCTTCTCGCTCAGGCTGGCTCGATGGTGGGCGATGGCCCGGCGCCCAGCATCGGCCTGCCGCAGATCGACCGCCCCGCTGGCCCCAACCGGCGCAGGGGCAGCAAGCTGATCGAGGATGATCTCGCCGCCGATGCCGCCAATCGCACCCCGTCGCGCCTCGCCTCCTGCCTGCAGGCCGCCAGCACCGATCCCGATGCCACCGTGGATACCGCCAGCAAATGGCTGCGCGAAACCACCGGCCCGGCGCAGGTCGAGCCGCAATTGTGCCTGGGCATTGCCTATAGCGGGCTGGGCGCGTGGACCGAGGCCGAGAGCGCCTTCCTCTCGGGCCGGGCCAGCGCCGCGCCCGAGGATCATCTGCATCGCGCGCGGCTGGGGGGCATGGCGGGCAACGCCGCGCTGGCCGATGGCGAGCCCGTGCGCGCGCTGACCACGCTCGATACCGCCGCCGCCGAGGCCCGCGCCGCGCAAATCCCCACGCTGATCGGCGAGATCGAGATCGACCGCTCCCGCGCGCTGGTGGCCCTGCACCGCGAGGCCGATGCGGCGAGCGAGCTGGCCGACGCCCGCGCCGCCGCCCCCGACAATCCGCTGGGCTGGCTGCTGTCGGCCACGCTGTCGCGGCGGCTGGGGCATTTAGCCGAGGCGCAGACGCAAATCGAAACCGCCGCCCGCCTCGCCCCCACCGATCCCGAGATTGGCCTTGAGGCCGGGGTGATCGCGGTGCTGGCTGGCCACGACGAGGCCGCCCGCAAGGATTGGCAATCGGTGCTGGCCATCGCCCCCCAAAGCGAGGCCGGAACGCAGGCCAGCACCTATCTCGCCCAGCTGGGCCCGCCCGCCGCCGCCAGCCCAGCGCCCTTGGTGCCCGCCCCGCACCCCTGATCGGCACCGGCTTGCTTCCGATCAAGGACGCGGCCCGCGCAAGCTGATTTGCCATGCGGGGAATTGGCGATTAATCAGGCTGGGGCACAGGCCCAGAACCTTGGGCTTTGACCTTGGTGTGATTTTGACGAAACGGACGGGGATGATGAAAGCAGACGTTGTAATCGTGGGCGCGGGTCATGGCGGGGCGCAATGCGCTCTCATGCTGCGCCAGAGTGGCTTTACCGGCACCATCGCCATGATCGGTCGCGAAATCGAGCCACCTTACGAGCGCCCGCCGCTCTCCAAGGATTATCTCGCCCGCGAGAAGACGTTTGACCGCCTCTATATCCGCCCGCCGCATTTCTGGGGCGAGAAGGATGTGCGGCTGCTGCTGGGCATCGAGGTCACCGCGGTCGATGTCGCCGGGCACCAGCTCGCCCTCTCCAATGGCGACAGCTTTGGTTATGGGAAACTGGTGTGGGCCACCGGCGGCGATCCGCGCAAGCTGACCCTCCCCGGCGCTGATCTCGCTGGCATCCACGCCGTCCGCACCCGCGAGGATTGTGATGCGCTGATGGGTGAGCTCGATGGCGGCGTGCGGCACATCGTGGTGATCGGCGGCGGCTATATCGGGCTGGAGGCGGCCGCCGTGCTCACCAAGCTCGAATGCAAGGTGACCCTGCTCGAAGCCCTGCCCCGCGTGCTGGCCCGCGTGGCTGGCCCAGAGCTTTCCGCCTTCTACGAGGCCGAGCATCGCGCCCATGGCGTGGATCTGCGCACCAGTGTCGCGATTGATTCGCTGGTGGGCGAGAATGGCCGCGTGACCGGGGTGAAGCTCGCCGATGGCAGCGTCATCCCGGCAGAAGCGGTGATCGTCGGCATCGGCATCGTCCCCGCCGTCGCCCCGCTGATCACGGCAGGCGCTGCGGGCGGCAACGGCATCGACATCGATGACCACTGCCGCACCAGCCTCCCCGATATCTACGCCATCGGCGACTGCGCCGCCTTCGCCTGCGCCTATGCCGATGGCACGGTGATGCGCGTTGAATCGGTGCAAAACGCCAACGATCAGGCGACCTGCGTCGCCAAGGCGATCTGCGGGGCCCCCGCGCCCTATCACGCCCTGCCGTGGTTCTGGTCGAACCAATACGACCTCAAGCTGCAAACCGCCGGGCTCTCGACAGGCTACGACGCCACCGTGCTGCGCGGCGATATCGCCGCGCGCAGCTTCGCCATCATCTACCTCAAGGCGGGCAAGGTCATCGCGCTCGATTGCGTCAACGCCGCCAAGGATTACGTGCAGGGCCGCAAGCTGGTGGAAGCCGGGGTGTCGCCCGATGTGGCGGTGCTGGCGGATACTTCAGTGCCGCTGAAGGATTTGATTCCGGTTTTGGTTTAAGGCTGGTTTGAAGGGGGTAGGTGCGAGGGGGTTACCCCCTCGCGCTCCCGGGACTGTCTTCGTTGCGCGTCATCTCGACCTCGCGCCAGGCCGCGAAGCGGCTTTAATAGCCTGCGGCGCGGCGGCGTTGCGCTCAGGCTGAACTGACGCGCGAGGCCGACAGTAATGGGAGCGCGAGGGTGTAACACCCTCGCATCTTACCCTGCCAACTTCTCCGAAGCCCACTCTGCCGCTTCGGCCACCACCGGGTCTTCATCGCCCAACAGCGCGCGCACCTGCCCTGCCAGCCCGGCATCCCCGCTATTCCCCGCCGCATAGAGGCAGTTTCGCACGAAGCGGCCCCGCCCGATGCGCTTGATCGGCGAGCCGGAGAACAGCTTGCGAAAACCGGGGTCATCCAGCGCCAGCAGCTCTGCCAAACGTGGGGCGGTGAGTTCGGCACGGGGCAGGAAGGCACGGTGGGTGGCGGCGGTGGCGGCGAATTTGTTCCATGGGCAGACGGCGAGGCAATCGTCGCAGCCGTAGATGCGGTTGCC
>Ga0007882_10001594_pt1 | contig 13023 bp, 10 predicted proteins | sample CryBogCBH12Aug01_FD_71195 | JGI IMG/M metagenome (GOLD analysis project Ga0007882, IMG submission 71195) | Freshwater microbial communities from Crystal Bog, Wisconsin, USA - CBH12Aug09.1 | ecosystem: Environmental > Aquatic > Freshwater > Lake | place: Crystal Bog, Wisconsin, USA | collected... | reverse complement strand
ATCCCGTTACTACACCTTTTTGTGATTAGTGTTGCTGCAGTGCTCACTTACTCACAAGAACGCACATTGCTCTTGGCACTTCCTGCAATGGCCGCTTTGGCTGCTTTTTCACTTCCTACGCTTACTCGGGGCGTAAAAGCGTTGATCGATTGGTTCACACTGCTTTTGTTTAGCGGATGTGCATTTGTAATTTGGGTTATTTGGATTGCATATCAAACGGGATGGCCTGAACAACCCGCAAAGAATGTGGCAAGGCTGATACCAGGTTTTATTTCACATTTTTACGTTGAAACTTTTATCTTAGCGCTTTTGGCTACATTTACGTGGGGCTTTATCGTGCACTGGAGAGTAGGACGCAATCCAACTGCCCTTTGGAAAACACTGATCTTGCCTGCAGGTGGTGCTGCGCTTTGCTGGTTTTTAGTAATGAGTTTGTGGCTCCCCCCGGTGGACTATGGACGTAGTTATGTGGCCCTCACTCTTAGAGTTCAAGAGAACATCGGTACCCCCCCCTGCGCCTATGTTTGGAGACTAACTCGTCCTCAAACAACTGCACTCAAATATCACATTAATTTAAATTTAGTTGACTTCCAAAAGAGTGATCAATTACTAAACGCAGTATTAGACCAATTACGCAGCGATTCAATTAAGAATGATGCCTCCAAAGTTATACCGAACAATACCCACGCCAGCACAGCCCCCGAATGCGAATGGTTGCTTGTGAGCGGAGAGCACAAGCAAGAGATACAAACGATCATCAATCAACATCAAGCAGGAAATTGGGATATACATAAAGTGCTCAGAAAACCATCCGATCCCGATGAGGATTTGGTAATCTTTAGGCATAAACAGTAAGACCGATTCATGACAAAACCACCGCAGGTGAGTCAATCCGACTCACAAACAGATCAGAGCGGAGAAAGCTTCAAACCTCAATCAGAGCGTAAACTCATCTTCAATCACGCCCTAACTGTTTGGGTAGGACAAATAGCAGTGATGAGTTTTGGGATTACAGACACTGTTGTTGCAGGCCGCTTTAGTGAGCACGCACTAGCAACTCTCTCAATCGGATCAGCGTTTTATATTACCGTCTATGTTGCTTTGATGGGCGTACTACAAGCGCTATTACCCGCACTTGCTGAACTAAGGGGTGCAGGCAAAGCGCACGCCTTAGGCGCAACATTTAGACAATCTTTGTATCTTTGTCTAATTACAAGTGCTTTGGGCGTAATTGCACTCTTATCACCTCACTTAATATTTGAACGCACACAAGTTCCTGCAACATTAAGGATTGAGGCTCAGTCCTATTTAGCAGTCCTTGCAATTGCACTGCCCCCAGCATTATTTTTTCGGATGTTCAGTACGCTCAACCAAAGTCTTGGCAGACCTCAGCTTGTTACTTGGGTTCAAATAGCTGCCCTATTGGTAAAGATTCCTTTATCAATATTACTTACCTTTGGCGCATTTGGTATTGATGGTTTAGGGGTTGTAGGGTGTGCAGTGGCAACACTACTTGTTAATTATCTAATGATGATTCTGGCGTTAATCCTCCTTAAAACACAGTCCATTTATCACCCCTATAGGGTTTGGGCTCGCTTAGAAAGGGTTAACTGGGGAGAGCTGTATGCGCTTGCCAAATTAGGCATCCCCAATGCCCTTAGCGTGACTGTAGAGGTGACTTCATTTACTCTGATGGCCTTCTTTATTGCAAGAATGGGAACGCAAGCCTCAGCAAGTCACCAAATCGTGGCCAATTTTGCAGCTCTTATGTATATGGTGCCTCTTTCCTTATCAATTGCAACCAGCGCAAGGGTGAGTTTTTGGATTGGTGCAAACAAAAGAGAGTCTTCACATAAAGCCATCAAAATTGGTTTTCAAAACGTCATCTTCATGGCTACTATAAGTATCAGTTTATTGACAATATTTAGGACTTGGATCGCTGAGATTTACTCACCCAACCCAGAGGTAGCAAACTTGGCGTCCGACATGTTAGCTTGGTTATGTCTTTACCATATTGGAGACTCATTACAGGTACTGTGTTTTTTCATCTTACGTTGCTACAAAATCACCTTAAAGCCCTTGTTGATTTATAGCGTGATGCTTTGGGGCGTAGGACTTTTTGGTGGCTATACCCTTGCGTACGAGGGGGTAGCTTCTACGCCCGCACTAATGAGTCCTAAAGCCTTTTGGATTGCTTCTAGTACTGCATTGGTTTTAAGCGCCCTATTACTGATTGCCTTGGTTGTACAAGCACAAAGGGCTAACACTCGGTTAGCCAGGTCTTAAGGTTAAAGGACTTTGCGCAATCGTTCTAAAGGAATCCTTAAAGCGAACCGGGATCCTTTACCAAGTTGACTGGATATATTTAACTGCGCATCATGTCTTTGTGCGACGTGTTTCACAATTGCAAGACCGAGTCCCGTTCCACCACTCTCTCTTGAGCGGCTTCGGTCCACTCTGTAAAACCGCTCTGTTAACCGAGGTAGATGCTCAGGGGCTATACCAGGACCCGTATCTTCTACACTAAACTCAAATCCCGCCTCAACTTGCCGAATCAACTTGACATTAATAGAGCCCCCCTCAGGCGTATAACGTACAGCGTTAGTGACCAAATTAGTCATGGCGCTAAGTAACTCGTTTCTAGAGCCAGCGATTTCAAACTCATGGGCTGACTCATCAAGTTCGAAAACTAGGGTTTGAGGTTGTGCTGAGTACAACAACTTTGAGAGTGATCTAGCTTCTTGCTCACACTGCTGCCAAAGGACCATGATAGGGGTCCATTCACTCTTACTCGGAATAGGTGACCCCTCTAATTTGGAGAGCGTCAACAAATCGTTAACGAGCGTTTGCATGCGGGTAGATTGTTGGGCCATCAACTCTAAATAGCCTTGGCTTTCCTCTTTCGTTACAGGCAAAGTCAACAGCGTCTCTATGAACCCCGCTAAAACGGTCAAAGGCGTTCTAATTTCATGAGACACGTTAGCAACAAAGTCCCTACGCATGACCTCTGCTTGTTCGATTTGAGTAATATCTCGGGAGAGAAGTAGCCGCCTGCCCTCGCCGTAGCGAAATAATTGAAGTGATATTTTTCGGGGACTCTCTGGCCTACTAGTTCGAGCTTGAATCACAATCTCCTCGCCTGCTCGCTCTTCTCGCAAGTATTGGCTAAACACTGGATCTCTGACTAAGTTTGGAATCAACTGAAGCAAGTCACGCTCCATATCAATACCTAAGTGTTGAGCGGCAGTTTGGTTACACCACTCTATCCGTAGCTCAGCATCTAACAACATAACTCCGTTAGGGGATGCCTGTATAGCTGACAAAAAATCGTTTAGGCGCTGAACGCTTTGTTCATTTAATTTTTCTTGAGCTCGTTGAAGTCGAATTACTTTATCAACGATAGTTTCTAGATCACCCACCTTTGTAGGGCGAACATTGAAATCGGGATTTTGCAACCATCTCAATAGGTTGGCTCGCTTATACTGCTCAAAAATAAGCCAAGAGATAGCAACTAAGAATAATCCTAAACCAGCTCCAGAACTGGAACTACCGCTAAGTAAGTAACCTAAGACTGCACCAAGTAGAAGAAGGAGTAAAAATTTAATGACTTGCCAGAACATTTCTACAAGGCGTGCGCGTTAACCGTTAAACGGTAACCAGCACCTCTGACAGTCTCAATCATTGAACCAGCCTCGCCTAGAGCCTCTCGTAAGCGCTTGACGTGAACATCGACGGTTCTCTCCTCAATGAAGACATGATCCCCCCAAACTTTATCCAAAAGTTGAGAGCGAGAGTGAACGCGTTCGGTGTGGTGCATAAAGAAGCTAAGAAGTTTGAACTCAGTTGGCCCCATTTTAAGGCTTTGGCCCGCGAACGTCACCCTGTAAGAGGAACCATCCAAACTAAGCGCACCAACAGTCACACTCTCAGCAACTTGCTCAGGGGCACGTCGTCTTAAAACAGCGCGGATTCTGGCTAGTAACTCCTGCGTAGAAAAGGGCTTGGTAATGTAATCATCAGCACCTGCGTCTAAGCCCATAACTTTATCGCTCTCGTCGCCTCTTGCCGTTAGCATCAAAATTGGAACGGATTTAATTCTTGGGTCAGCGCGCCACTTCTTGGCTAATGACACCCCACTTTGCCCTGGCAACATCCAATCCAACAAAATGACATCGGGTAAGACAGAATCAATCTCTCGCTGAGCAGTGTCTCCATCCTCGGACCATATGGGAGTGAATCCGTTGTGACGCAGATTAACTGAGATCAACTCTGCAATCGCTTTCTCATCCTCAACTATTAATACTCTGGGCAAATGTGAACGCATATTCTATTTTTACTATTAGCTTATTCAACAAAAATCTTTGAAATTTAAAGGCCACCTTACAGGACAGAAGACTCAATCTCTTCGATAGATGTATGTCTAATATCTGCACCTTTAACGATGTAAATAATGCATTCAGCAATATTTTTTGCATGATCACCGATTCGCTCAATCGCTTTAGCGATAAAAAGCAGGTCTAGACTAGCGGAGATAGTTCTTGGATCCTCCATCATGTAAGTAATCAGCTTACGAACAAATCCGTCAAACTCCTTGTCAATTAAATCATCCTCTTTCAAAATAGTCACCGCTGATTGGGTGTCTAGGCGAGCGAATCCATCTAGAGCTTTGCGAAGTTGACTACTAGCCATCTCAGTTGCAAGTCTTAATTCTGAGGAGGGAAGTTTACGGGGTGTTCCCCCCTCGATAATGGAGCGAACCATTTTGGCAATTTTTTGAGCTTCATCCCCAGTACGCTCTAAATTAGCAGTGATCTTTGAAATTGCCATCAACAAACGTAAGTCCCTGGCGGTTGGTTGACGACGTCCAATGATTGATGCTAGTTCTCGGTCGATCTCAACCTCCATAGCATTAACACGGTCCTCTGCCTCTGAGACTTGATCAGTTACATCAGTGCTTAACTGCGTTAGTGAATATACAGATTGTCTAATTTGCGACTCAACCAAGCCTCCCATCTCCATCACGCGCGAGCAAACGTCGTTGATCTCGCTGTCAAACTGGGTAGATAGATGTTTATCTGGCATTTTGCGTCCTTATATCTTTTAAATAACTTATCTGGAATACTCTTGGGGATTTATTACCCAAAGCGGCCTGTAATGTAGTCTTCGGTTTCTTTACGCTGAGGTTTAAAGAAGAGTTGTTCTGTGGGTCCGAACTCAACTAAATCACCTAGATACATATAAGCGGTAAAGTCGCTACAACGGGCAGCCTGTTGCATGTTGTGGGTTACGATGACTACGGTGTAATCTTGTTTGAGCTCAATGATGAGTTCCTCAACCTTTGCCGTAGATATAGGATCCAAAGCTGAACAGGGTTCATCTAACAACAAAATTTCAGGTTTGATCGCAATACCGCGAGCAATACAAAGTCTTTGCTGCTGACCACCTGAGAGGCCGCTTCCGCTTTGGTTTAGCTTGTCTTTGACCTCTGTCCATAGGGCAGCTTTCTTAAGCGCCCACTCCACGCGGTCATCCATGTCGTTGGTATTTAAATCCTCAAACAAACGAACACCGAAAGCAATGTTGTCGTATATTGACATTGGAAAAGGTGTCGGCTTTTGGAAAACCATGCCTACTTTTGCACGGATGAGTGAGACATCCATCTGGGACGTAAGAAGATTCTCACCATCGAGTTCAATTAAACCTTCAGCACGTTGCTCTGGGTAGAGTTCATACATACGGTTAAAAGTGCGTAGTAATGTTGACTTACCGCATCCAGAGGGACCAATAAAAGCGGTTACTTGATTCTCAGGTATCTCAAGATTAATGTTCTTTAGTGCATGAAATTTACCGTAGTAGAAATTTAAATCTTTAACGGTAATTTTTGCTTTGTTTGCGACTGCAACTTCCATATCATTATTCCTTAGTTAGTGTCAGCTCTTTTGGCTTGTGATCGAACGCGCCAATATATTCAAACCTAAAACTGCAACAGTTATCAAGAAAACTCCGGCCCAAGCCAGTTGTTGCCAATTTTCATGAGGACTCATTGCAAACTTAAAAATAGTCACCGGCAAACTAGCCATTGGGGAGCTCAGATCGGTAGACCAAAACTGATTGCTTAGCGCTGTCAGCAGTAATGGAGCAGTCTCACCTGATATACGAGCAACTGCAAGCAATATCCCGGTTACTACACCCGCCTGGGCAGAGCGAAGCGTAATACTCAAAATTACTTTCCATTTAGGAGTACCAAGTGCATACGCCGCTTCACGAAGTCCGGGGGGCACTAGCGAGAGCATGTTCTCAGTCGTTCTAATCACAACTGGAATCACAATAAGCGCAAGTGCGATAGATCCAGCCCAGCCAGAAAAAGCCTTGAAGTGAGCAAATAAAAGCATGTTGTAAACAAATAGACCAATCACGATGGAAGGTGCTGAAAGCAAAATATCGTTTACAAAGCGTGTCACAACAGATAACGTACCCTTTGGGTTGTACTCAGCCAAATAGATACCGGCCATGATACCGATTGGTGTGCCAATCAACGTTGCTAAGGTGACCATCAACAGAGAACCAAAAATAGCATTCGCTAGACCGCCGCCCTCCTCTCCAGGATTTGGTGTGTCCTGAGTGAGAGTCGCAAAGCTTAAGCCTCCAAATCCCAAGACTAAAGTTTCATACAAAATCCAAACCAACCATATCAAACCAAAGATCATGGCAGCTACGGATAAAAACAACGCAACTTTGTTGACCCTATTACGTGATAAAAATTTCTGATATTTAGGATCTTGGAGTAATTCTTCTTGAGTCATGATTTTGTTCCCTCACTTTTGCGTAACTGAGCCAACATAAACTTGGACATTGACAACACCACAAAAGTAATAAAGAAAAGCACTAAGCCTAAATAAATGAGAGATGCTTTGTGTAACCCCTCTGATGCCTCTGCAAATTCACTCGCTAACACAGAGGTGATACTATTTGCAGCGGAGAACAAGCTGATTGAGGAGAGTTGATTAATATTTCCGATCACAAAAGTAACAGCCATGGTCTCACCTAGAGCGCGACCTAAACCGAGCATGACGCCACCAACAACACCTGCTTTGGTGTAGGGGAGCACCACTTTGCTTACAACCTCCCAGGTCGTTGCGCCGAGTCCATACGCTGACTCTTTAAGCAACGGCGGTGTAACTTCAAATACATCCCTAATCACAGATGAGATGAAGGGAATAATCATGATGGCCAAAATAATGCCAGCCGATAAAATGCCAATTCCAACAGGTGGACCACTAACCAATTGATCTAGGAGGGGCACACCTCTTAGAAGTTTTTGCAGAGGCAATTGAACATATGTTGCCAAAATTGGACTAAAAACCAATAATCCCCACATGCCGTAGACAATCGAGGGTATAGCTGCTAATAATTCAATCGCAGTACCAAGGGGCCGTTTGAGCCACGCTGGGGACAATTCTGTTAAAAATATTGCAATACCAAAACTAACTGGAACTGCTACCAATAGCGCGATCAGCGACGTAGCAATCGTGCCGTAAATCATAACTAGTCCACCAAACTCTCCTTTCACAGGATCCCAGACCATACTGGTTAAAAATCCAAGACCGAAGTGGCTGATAGCAGGCCAGGCTCCCACTACTAATGAGAGCAAAATACCAAATAAAACGGTCAAAGTGACACAGACACTTAAAAAGGCAATGAGACCAAAAGCCTTGTCAAATAAAGTACCGTATCGAGTCGTCCTTGGTGAGGGGGGTGGGGACATAGAGCGATCTTTGTAATTAGTCATAAATGCAGAATCAAGGGAAGATCTTTGAGGGGATGCGGATGAAATGGACACTAAGTGATCTCCCTTGAAAAATCAGAAAAACTGAGAACGTGATCATCAAACTCAAATAAGTAAAGCTTGTGCGGCTTTATTTCAAGTTTGTGATCACGTTAAACGCATTACTTGTAAGAGATAGTCTTACCAGAAGCGTCTTTGATTTGATTCCATGCTTGATGGATTTCTTCTTTTACAGCATTAGGCATCACAACAAAATCAAGCGCATCAGCACTCTTGTCGCCAGTTTTGTAAGCCCAGTCAAAGAATTTCAAAACTTGCGCAGCAACTTCAGGCTTGTCCTGGTTCTTGTACATAATGATGAAAGTAGCACCTGTAATTGGCCAAGCATCTTTCTCAGTTTGGTTAGTCAAAATTTGATAAAAAGATTTAGCCCAAGTCGCGCCAGAGGCAGCTGATTTGAACGTATTCTCACTTGGCTCAACAAAATTACCAGCAGCATTTTTCAAGCTGACGTAGTTCATTTTGTTCTTTTTAACGTAAACATACTCTACATAACCAATTGAATTGGGAAGGCTGTTCACGTACTTGGCAACGCCGTCATTTCCTTTACCAGCAGCAGCGTTAGCAATGTTAGGCCAGTTAACGGCAGTGTTTGCACCAACTTTCTCTTTCCACTCCGCACTAACTTTACTCAAATAATCAGTGAACAAGAAAGAAGTACCAGAACCATCAGAGCGGCGGATAGAGGTAATCTCTGCATCAGGTAGAGTTAGTCCAGGATTAAGAGCCTTGATCGCTGGGTCATTCCATTTGCCTACTTTGCCTAGGTAAATATTAGCTAGGACTTCACCAGTTAAGCGAAGTGATCCAGGAGCAATGCCTGCGATATTAACAACAGGAACAACACCACCAATTACGGTTGGGAACTGAATTTGACCTTTTTTGGCAAGGTCATCATCTGTGCGGGGCATATCTGACGCACCAAAATCAATTGTCTTGGCATCAATTTGATTCAAACCAGCTCCAGAGCCGATTGATTGATAGTTAATCTTTACGCCGGTCTCTTTGTTGTAATCGCTGGCCCACTTGAAATAGATATCAGCTGGGAAGCTGGCACCTGCACCGGTCACTTGTTGAGCAAATGAACAAACGGAAAAGCTCATTGCCGCTGCGGCAACCAGTTTCAATGCGTTTCTGTTAATCATGAAATTAATTCCTATGTTGAATTTTTGATCCTAGTACTTGAAAAATCCGGCAGGTTTGCCTGATTTATGACTAGATTCATAATGTAAGACTGTAAAATGACAGTTTAATGACAGACAACAAAATGACATTTAATTGTAATATTCTGAAAATTGTCGTCGTTTTGTCATAAATGATACTTAAGATAACGTTCTTATGCAAAATGGCACCTTATTAGCCGGGATTGATCTCGGAAGCAACAGTTTTAGGCTAGAAATTGGTCGTTTTGATCATGGCCAAATCAACCGCACTGAGTACATTAAAGAAACCGTCCGCCAAGGAAATGGTCTAGATGAGGATAGAAATCTCACAAAAGAGGCAATGCAGCGAGGTTGGGATTGTTTGGGACGCTTTGCGGAACGGATCTCAGGCTTTAAAAAATCCCAAGTCAGAGCAGTTGCAACACAAACCCTGAGGGAGGCCAGGAACCGAGAAGAATTTCTCAGCACAGCTCAAAAAGTATTTGGGTTCCCCATTGAAGTCATATCAGGACGGGAGGAGGCACGACTTATCTATCTCGGCGTAGCTCACCTACTCCCCCATAATGAGGATAAAAGACTAGTCATCGACATTGGCGGCAGATCAACCGAGCTCATCATAGGTACCGGTTTAGATGCGAATGTATTGGAGTCCTACAGAGTAGGCAGTGTGGCCTGGAGCATGCGTTTCTTCCCAGATGGAGAGTACACAGCTGCGGCTTTTAAAACTGCAGAAGTTGCTGCCAAAGCCATATTAGACGAAGCGTTAACGAGTTACCCTCGCCATGCTTGGGACGTAGCCTACGGATCCTCTGGGACGGTAGGTGCAGTGGCTGATATCTTGGGTTTTGCAGGGTGGCCGCCTACTATCATCAACAGAGACAGTTTGAGTTGGCTCAAACGTTGCCTGATCAGGGCTCAATCCAGCGACAAAATCAGACTCGAAGGCCTCAAAGAAGACCGCAAGGCCGTGCTCGCAGGAGGTATCAGTGTTCTCAGCGCCGTCTTTGATCTCCTAGAGATAGATGAGTTGCATGTTGCACAAGGCGCGCTACGACACGGTGTCTTATACGATATGCTTGATCGAGCTGTTTATGCAACCGATGTGAGAACAACAACAGTTGGCCGACTCTCCAATACCTCGGGGCTTGATAAAGACCAAGCAGAGCGGGTTAACCGAGTGAGTCAGTATCTACTGACTATGTTAATTGATCAATCAAAACCCGGTGACGCGAACAAGCTCAAACAAAAACTCGAATGGGCCTCAAAGTTACATGAGATTGGCACCATCATTTCCCACAGCGATTATCACAAACACGGTGCCTATATATTAGACAATACGGACGCACCTGGATTTGCAGCCTCTGAGCTTCATAGACTCTCGCTCTTGGTGCTAGGCCACAGGGGTAAGCTTCGAAAGTTAGAGGTGGACTTTGATAACGTAGGCTTTATCAAACAATTACTATCACTGAGATTAGCCGTTATTTTGTGTCATGCCAGGAGGGACCCTGAATACAAGTCACTGAAACTCAACTTAGTGAGTGAACAAGCTCGTACATTTAAGTTAACCCTTAGCAAAGACTGGGCAGAAAAATATCCTCAATCCTCGCATCTACTTAAAGAAGAAATCAGCGCTTGGCAAAAAACCACTTGGTCTTTTGATCTGAGCTGGGTGGATTGATTTAGCTGAGCTTTGAAAATTTTTCAAAGCATCTCTGCTGCTTGGACAGAGATAAGTACAGTTTGTTGCTCCTCTTCTTTTTGTCGAGACCTTAGCCACCAAACTGCCCCTTTGCGCACAGAGCACTCGCCCGAGGGAAGTTCTAAAAGTCTGGCTATCGTTTGCCCTAAAAACGGTTGATGCCCTACTATGAGTACTGAATTTTTATTGTGTGGCCACTGAACCAACTCAAGCACTTGATCAGGTTGACTTTGGGGGGACAACTCATCTCTGATTTTGTATTTACGTCCAAGTGCAATCACGGTTTGCTCAGCCCTTTTCGCAGGACTGCAGAGTATGCGAACGCCCTCAGGGAGTTGGCGGTCTAACCAAAGCGCCATACGGGTCGCCTGGCGCTCACCGCGCGGCGTTAGCGCCCTTGTCATATCGTCTTCTCCGCCCTCAGCCTCAAAGGCTTCAGCGTGTCTCCAAAAAATCAGATCCATACTAAGTGTTCCTTACAGCATGTCGCGTCATAAGTGCTTGTTGAGCGCTAAGGGGTGGGATTGCAGTTTGTTGTTTAAAGACTTGGGTATATTCTCCGTTCGGACCTAATTGCCAAGCGTCCTTAGTATCAAACAAATAAGCAACTAAACATTCATCAATGACCCGACGTTTGAGGGCCTCATCTTGAACCGGCCAAGCCAGCTCAATCCGTCTAAGCATGTTTCGGTTCATCCAATCTGCGCTAGACAAGTAGAGTTTCTCATCCTCGCCAGAGCGAAAATAAAATACCCTAGAGTGCTCTAAAAAGCGTCCGACTATCGATCTAACCTTGATGCGTTCAGACACGCCCTCGACTTGCGCGGGTAAGATACAAGCACCCCTGACTATAAGATCAATATCCACGCCCCACTTACCCGCTTGAATGAGCGCTAATGCAAGTCTCTCATCAGTTAAAGAGTTCATCTTTAAGACAATCCTACCCGGGCGGCCCAACCGAACGCCCTTAGCAACTCGGTCAATAGATGCGAGTAAATTATTTTGCAAGTCAAAGGGGGCTAACCATATGGTTTTTAGCTTGGGAAGCGTACTTTGACTAGCCAGGTGAATAAATATATTTTCAACATCTCCAGTTATAGCCGGGTCTTTGGTCAAATAACTGATGTCAGTATACAAACGCGAAGTGACTGGGTTGTAATTACCTGTTGATAGGTGAGCATAATGTTTGAGATATTTACCCTCTTTGCGTGTAATTAAAAGCATCTTCGCATGAGTTTTAAGTCCAACTACGCCGTATACGACCTGCGCCCCAATTTGCTCTAGCCGGTCGGCCCAATTGATATTGGCTTCCTCATCAAACCGTGCCTTAAGTTCCACGACAACGGTTACTTCTTTGCCGCGTATCACCGCTTGACGCAGTAAGTCCATTAACTCAGAGTTAGCACCGGTTCGGTAAATAGTTTGTTTAATTGCTAAGACAGAAGGATCATTTACAGCTTCTCTTAGAAACGATAAAACGCCGTCAAAGCTCTCAAAGGGTTGATGGAATAAAACATCGCCTTTTGAGACTTGGTCAAATATAGATAGACCCGTGTTGAGCTGCTTAGGAAAGGACGCGGCGTAGGGCTTAAAAAGCAAGCTTGGGTTGTTGACCAAGTCAATAGATTGATTCAGCCTTACCAAATTAACTGGACCTTGCACTCGGTATAAAGACTCTGGCGGCAGATCAAATTGTTTGAGTAATAAATCGGACAAATACTCCGTACAACCTGAGGATACCTCCAAACGCACAGCTTCTCCGAAATGGCGGTGCTCTAAACCCTGGCGCAAAGCAGTACGTAGATTCCTTACATCTTCCTCATCAACGGATAGATCCGAATTCCTAGTAACCCTAAACTGGGAGAAGTGAACGACTTCGCGTCCTTCAAACAAATCTTTCAGGTGCGCACGTATGACGCTTGACAAAGAAACCAGTAGAGTCTGATTTTTTGATACCTTAGGCGGCAACTTGATCATACGGGGCAATACCCGTGGAACTTTCACAATCGCAATCTCGTTAAAACGACCTAACGCATCTTTTCCTCTGAGGCGAACGATAAAGTTTAAGGACTTATTGGCTACTTGAGGAAACGGATGAGCAGGATCAAGCCCTACAGGAATTAGTAAAGGTTTAACTTCTTGGTTGAAATAGCGCTTGACCCAGTCTGACTGTTCTTCATTTCTCTCACTAAAAGAGAGAATATGTATACCTTTTTTTGCAAAGGCAGGAATGATATTTTGGTTGTAAATCTGGTACTGATCATTGACTAATTCGTGCGCTGCTTGGCTCAGACGCTCAAAACTCCCTAGCGAAT
>Ga0007882_10001591_pt1 | contig 13033 bp, 9 predicted proteins | sample CryBogCBH12Aug01_FD_71195 | JGI IMG/M metagenome (GOLD analysis project Ga0007882, IMG submission 71195) | Freshwater microbial communities from Crystal Bog, Wisconsin, USA - CBH12Aug09.1 | ecosystem: Environmental > Aquatic > Freshwater > Lake | place: Crystal Bog, Wisconsin, USA | collected... | reverse complement strand
TCAACTACTGATACACTTTCGTTAATTAATTGCGATGGTAAGGCTTTGGTGACTATCATTCCAACCGGCAGTCCTTCTCCGTGGACAATTACTATTAAGAATTCAGGAGGTGTTGTTGTTCAGACTTACCCAGGAGCCACAGGGGTTGTTACTGATAGTTTAGGAGCAGGTACATACACCACAACCATTACGTCTGCATTAGGGTGCTTAAGCACTGCTACTTTTACAGTAGGTACAGTAGTTCAGCCAACCATTACGTATACACAATTGTCACCAGTGACATGTATTGCAAAAGCAGCAATATCAATAATTCCGGGAGGTCTTGCTCCTTGGGTAATCAAGGTATCAAACGCAATTGGAGATACTATACAAACTTTCACAGGTGTATCTGCAACATTTACCGATAGCCTTGCTCCCGGTACTTATACTATTACGATATTCAATGCAATGGGATGTAATGCTTCTGTGACATTCACGGTAGCAGATCCACCAAACATGGTACCTACAGCAACCTTTACAAATCCTTCGTATTGCGGAGCAAGTGATGGGACTATTACTATGCATCATTTATGGCCTGGTACGATAGATACTATCAAGTTCTCCTTTAACGGTGTAATACAACCATCTCAGGTATTTACGGTATTGCCAGACAGTACGGTAACAATTACAGGTCTTCTTGCAGGGTTATACACAGGGATTACTGCAACTTACGGCAATTGTATTTCTACAGATGCAGGTCCTGTTACGCTTACCAACCCGCCTTTCACAATGAGGGCTATATCATTCACAAATCCAAGTTGGTGTGGATGGTGTGATGGTACCATTACATTGTATGGATTACATCCCGGACAAACAGATACGCTTAATTATACACTGGGTGGAATTGCACAACCTGCAGTGGTAGTGACTATTGCAGCAGATAGTATGATTGTTCTTACCGGTCTTTGCCAGGGTACTTATGCTAATTTTATTGCCAAAACAGCTGGAGTATGTGTATCAAATACATTAGGACCTGTTACGTTGACTCCTCCGCCATTTACTATGCGTACTTTAAGTTCAGTTAATCCTTCTTATTGCGGATTGTGTGATGGATCAATAACTATTTACGGATTACATCCGGGTGATCTTGATACAATAAAATATACTTTTAATGGTGTTTTGCAAGCTTCTATCATACATACAATAGCAGCTGATAGTATGGTTGTATTGACAGGGTTGTGTGCAGGTACTTATGCAAACTTTGTTGCGACAAAAGCAGGTGGTTGCGTTTCAAATACTTTAGGTCCTATTACTCTAACAGTACCTCCATTTACGGTAAGGGCTTTATCAACTGTAAATCCATCATATTGTGGTATTTGTGATGGCTCAATAACGATATATGGTTTGCACCCGGGTCAGTTAGATACTATTAACTATACTTTCAACGGAGTTGCCCAACCACCTGTGGTTGCATTGATACCACTTGATAGTACTGTAACTATTACAGGACTCTGCCAGGGAGTATATGCCAATTTTATTGCACATACTGCCGGTATTTGTGTTTCCAATACTTTGGGTCCTGTTACATTGACAGTGCCACCATTTACAATCAGCTATTTGACTTACACGAATATTACCAAGTGCGGTTTCTGTGATGGTATTATAAAGGTCCACGGAGCCCATCCAGGTCAGACAGACAGTTTATTCTATACAAAGAATGGTGTGCAGCAGCCACCTGTTGTTTATACTGTAGGACCTGATAGTGTAATTACTGTACCCGGTTTGTGTGCAGGGCTATATGATAGCTTCATTGTTCATGCATCAGGTGTATGTGTGTCGAATATGCTTGGACCTATTACTTTAACTGATCCACCAATTGTTGCAGCTTTTAATTATTCATTGCATTATGGTTGTCAAGGAGATACGATATTCTGCAATAATCTTTCTTCACCTGCTTCGGATTTGACCTATCGTTGGTATTTTGGGGATGGTGGTACGGATATCAGTACTGACCCAATGCATGTATATTTAGCTTCCGGTACTTTTGTTATAAGACTTATCATTACTAACAGCCACTGCTTTGATAGTACAAATAAGACTATAACATTAGATAATTTGATTACAGGAGGATTTTATACAGTGCCTGACAGTTTTGTTTGTCAGGATAGTCTTGTGAAATATATAAGTTTATCAACCGGAAGTGGGTTGAATTATGTATGGTCTTTCGGAGATGGCTCTACTTCTACTTTAGTAAACCCAACCCATTCATATTTGAATACTGGCAGGTACAAGATAGTAATGGCTGTTTCTAATTTTGTGCCATGCTATGATACTACGACTAAATATATTACTGTTGACTCAATAAGTGAAATTAGTGTAACTGCAACTGACTCTGTAATATGTCGTCAAGGTTCTATTACGTTTACAGGTAATTACACCAGTATGGGGAATGTTGGGGTATCTTGGGTATTAAGTAATGGTAATGTTGTAACAGGACAGAATCCAATGGTATATTCTTTCGATTCCACAGGATCATATACAGTTAATTTGGAATCTTTCTACAGGGCATGTCCTAATGTAAAGGCATCTAAGAGCATACTCGTATTCCCTAATCCGCAGATTGATCTTGGTCCTGATACATCAATTTGTCCGGGTAGCAACCCTATTTTGTTATGGGATAGGAATTACAGCAATGCTTACCCTACTAAATGGAGATGGAGTACTGGTCAGACAACTCCTTCTATTTCTATAGGAGAACCAGGTGTATATGTTGTTATTGCTACTGTTAACGGATGTTCTACCACTGATTCTATAGTGGTTAAGAACGACTGTTATATGAATATTCCGAACGTATTTACGCCGAATGGAGATGGGGTTAATGATTACTTCTATCCACGCCAATATCTCACAAGCGGACTTACCTACTTTAGTATGAGTATTTATAATCGTTGGGGTCAGGAGATTTTCCAGACAAATACGCTGGATGGTAGAGGCTGGGATGGTAAATTCAATGATGTTCAGCAACCTGAAGGTGTTTATATCTATGTTATAGATGCCGCCTTTAAGGATGGTCAAAAAGAACATCATCAAGGTAATATTACACTGCTCAGATAAGAATGGGTTTAGTCCTATAAAAAATGGGTGCTGATTTTTTCAGCACCCATTTTTTATAGGACTTCAATGCCAACGCTATTTTAAGCCTAGCCTAATTCTATTGAGCTTATTTAGAAATTTGTATGCACTACTTGGGATTATTCTTTTAATAATGATTTTAATATCAGCAATTTTATCTACTCTAAAAGGGTAAAATTTCAAATCTAATTTGCCAACAGGTATGTTTTGATCAGTTGATGCATGAATATCTATCCAACCAAATGGAATCTCTGTAAATAATTTTTTTATCCCCTTTTCATTTAACCAAGGGCTTTTGATATCCGAGCCGAATGGTCCGGATGAACCATCCACGAAATTACTGTAAATTCTATGTAAATTATCACCAGAAACTGCATTAAATCGTTTGTATTTCTTGCTATTAATGAGCATGGTTAAAACTTCAGGATTATGGGCTTCAACTGAAATATATTTTGAAACAATACCATTATTTATCAAATCACGTAGAACATATTTATCGTAATGTTCAATGTCTATCTTAATATAGTAAGGCTCTCCGTATTGCTTTACAATTGAGCTTGGTTTCCTTGTAAATACTTCAATTTCTTCAAACTCATGAATTCTTTCTTCCTCTGGTTTTAGGAATTGACTGTGTTCCGATATTTTTTTATGCACGTAAAATTTCACTTTTTCATCATCTGAAGTTTCAGATAAACAACAATTAATCACGACTAATTTACCTTCGCTGATTTCTTTTGCATATTTTTCATTTATTAAGCCGCATAATACCGGATTGGCATCTATTGCTACAACTTTATGTTTTTTGGAAACAAAATAGTCCGTGTTTTGTCCAACATTTGCACCAAAGTCATAAATTATCATAAATTATCAATTTATATAATAAAAAAATAATTTTATAGCATTTGTGCTACAAAATAACAACATTAGTTATTATTTATAAGTTTCCTTATAATATTTTTCTTCCACAGGAGTGGGAGCAAAAGGTTTTCCACTTCTTGAGCAATGGTTTCTATTAGTGAAAAAGTAATCTTCTATGTCACTTGCGTTAGTACTTACGATTACCATATCAGGTTCAGTAAACTTTGTCTTGTCATTCCAAAGACTTAAATAATCTTCGAAAGTCCAGTTTACAGCAGCTACAGAATATACTTCGTAATCAGGGAGTTTTTGTTGAAGGACGTAGGATACTGTAAATTCATTATCCAAAAATGGGCAAAAAAGACCTGAATCACCCATAAGTAATATTCTTTTCTTCTTTTTAGGGAAGGTGAGATCATGATCCATTCTTACACCTTGTGTATTGGCTTTTACATGGTAAGGCATATCTTTTCCGCCGTCTAATACTTCATCATCATTAGGAGGAAGGTCTCCAAAAGACTCAGGGCGTTCATTATCCTTGTAGGTAACTTTACTTGCGATAGCTGGATATTTTTTAATTATTGCCGCAAATTCATCTGCAATCACACTTGCCCCGATTTTGGATAAATGTCCATCTTTGGGTAATTGTGTCATTTCTTTTATGCCATGAGATCTTATTGTTGTAGAAAAATCATAAAAATCAACCCCTAATTGGCTACAAGTTGATTTTATATAAGGTATTGTATATTTTTCGGCTGCAATAGAGGCAGGGGAGGTTCCACCACCATCCAGTGATAATAAGACTACCGCAAACTTTGCACCTGTAGCTTCTACTTCCTGTTTCAATTTTGCCATGTGGTCGTGATACCTTTGTTTTAGTTCATTAAAACAAGGATTTTCTCCTTTCTCAAGGATTTTGCCCTCAACCGGAACACGAGGATAATCATGGTTTAGTTTTTCAATGACAAGTTTGTCTTGCTCAATTCTTTTAAGCTCAACATCCGCTTTTGAAGCCTCCTTTGATGCATCAGAGCTGTTTTCTCCTGCTTTGTCTTTACAGCCATTAATGAATGGGGTAAGTGCTAAGAATAATGCCGGAATTAATGATCTTTTTCTCATGTGTATAAATTAAAATTTAAAATAATAATACTCAGCCATATTTTGTCTTTTATAAAAGTACCATATTGCAATACCTAATAGTGAGTATAGAATTATTTTCAGTACAATGCTGTAAATATACTTTTTATTTGCCTTATCAGGGCTTTGTGTTAATCCCCATTGTTGGAGGTCAAAAGTATAGCTGCCATTACTTTGGATAAATTCGATGATAATCAATGGCAGACACCATTTCAGATATTTTAATTCAAATACTTCAGGCAATGTGAAAAGGCTTTTTGAAAAAATAGAGCTTATCATTTCATTAGCTTCTTTAACGCTATCTGCTTTGAAAAATATCAATGAAATTGAAAAATAAATAAACGTAAGCAGTATGCTGATGATATTATTTAGCCAATTAGGTAAAACACCTAAAATAGCTCTTCTGCGTTTTCTGGTTAAATATTCTGCTGCAATAGCAATGCCTTGCATTAATCCAAAAATTACATATTTCCAATCAGCACCATGCCAAAAACCACAAATAACAAATGTTGCAATCAAGGAGAATACTATTGCCCCCTTTCCCCAATTGCGCAATGAACTGATCATTGGGTTAAAAAGATACTCATTGAGCCAAGAAGATAATGATATATGCCATCTTCTCCACAGTTCTGTAATGGATTTGCTTAAAAACGGATTGTTGAAATTTTTGATAATATTTATACCCAATAAACGCGACAACCCACGTGCCATATCTGAATAACCTGAAAAATCTGCATATAGCGAAATTGTGAACAGAATTGAACCAATCAAAATCGTACTTCCGCTCAATTCGTTGTGCCGTTTAAAACAATAAGATATTCCCAGCATTATATTGCCTGATACAACAATTTTTTTGAATAATCCCCAAAGAATCTCTCCCGCTGATTGGTCAAAATCCTCTAATGAAAGTCTTGATCTTACTTTGAATTGAGGCAGAATAGTTTGGGCAGAAGGAATCGGACCAATCAATAAGTAAGGGTAGAAGCTTACATACGTAGTAAATATAAGGAAGTTTTTTTCGGGTTCTATTTTTTTGAAATAAACATCAATTACATACCCAATAGTGGAAAATGTGTAATAACTTATTCCCAAAGGAACCAATAATTTTAGTGCAGAGGCTTGCCAGGAGGATAAGCCTTGAATATTCCCGATGATAAGCCCACTGTATTTAAGGTATAAAAGCCCAATGCCTAATATAAAAAGGGAGCAGTAAAGAAGCAGTCTCTTGGCAGTGATGTTTTCAGTTTTTGAGACAGCATAGCCAGATAAGTAGGAAATAACTATAAGGGAAAACAAATAAATGGGAAATGAGTAATGAAAAAGGCTATACAGATAAAAACTGCCAATTACAAGCAATATATTTTGTACACTCCTGAAATTCCTGAGCAGCCAGTATAGTAAAAACAATACTGAAAAATAAGAAGCAAATTCCCAGGAATTAAACACCATTTAATTTGATACTTTTTAAAATGGAAATAAAATTAGTTGAATAATTTTTAAATAGGGTTGCTTAATTGTTATTTCTGTTAAAAAAGTATGTAACAAAAAATACCTTTTGCTGTTATAGTTTATATATTTTTTGATTCAAGAATTGAGGTAGCGTATTTAGATACTTTTTCTAATATCAATAACTCTAACCTGAAGTTTGGTATTCCCATTGTATTCATTTTCATCAATGTTATAAACCATATCAAATGGTCCATTACAAACAATATCATATTTATCAGCCATATTGAAGCCAATACCTTCGATAACTGCTCCATTTTCCTGAAATGCTACCAAGCGGATGTGCATGTCTTTTACTACAGTTGAATTGCCTTGGTAATCAAATAAATGTTTTGTAAGAAAGACAGGTTTCATATTTGCGGGACCAAAAGGTTCAAATTGTTTTATGATATTATAAAAAGGTTGTTTTACCATGGTAAGTGGTATCTCAGCATCTATTTCAATTTCAGGGACTTGCTGGTCTTCTGTTATTGAATGGGACACTACATATTCAAACCGTTCAATAAATTCTTCCACCCTGTTTTCTCCAAGTGTCATACCGGCTGCATAAAAATGTCCGCCGTAATTTTCCAGTAAATCACGGCATTCGTGTATTGCTTCATAAATATTGAAACCTGATACTGATCTTGCAGACCCTGTAGCTTTGCCGTTTGCAGAAGTAAGCACAATTGTGGGTCTGTAATAATGGTCTATTAACCGTGATGCAACGATACCAACAACTCCTTTATGCCAATGAGGGCGATATAATACAGTAGATTTTCTTTTTTGCAACATAGTATCATCGTTGATGATACTGAGGGCTTCCTCTGTAATACTTTTATCAACTTCTTTTCTGTCGAAATTATCAGAATGGAGGACAGCGGCAAGAGTCACTATTCTTTGAGGGTCTGTTTCAATGAAGAATTCAACCGCTTTGCGCGCGTCATCCATTCTTCCTGCAGCATTAACTCTTGGTCCGATTACAAAAACGAGGTCTGATACGGTTAATGGTTTTTTTACGCCTCCTAATTCTTTAAGAGTAGCAATAGAAAGGCATGGAGATTCATTGAGTTTCTTAATTCCATAGAACGCCAATATTCTATTCTCGCCGTCCATAGGCACAATGTCAGCGGCAATGCTTGTGACTACCAGATCAAGGTATTTATATACACTTTTTTCTAATGATAATTTCCAATGAATAGCCAGTGCAGTTATTAATTTGAATCCGATGCCACAGCCACTTAGTTCTTTATATGGGTACTTGCAGTCTGGTTGCTTTGGGTTTAGTATAGCATAAGCATTTGGGATATTTTTGTCGGGTAAATGGTGGTCGCATACAATCACATCAATTCCCAAACTTTGGGCATAGGCAATAATATCTGCTGATTTTATACCACAGTCTAAAGTAATTATCAACGAGTAGCCATTGTCATGGGCATGGTCAATACCTTGTTTAGATACACCGTAACCTTCTTTATATCTATGTGGTATGTAATAAGTAAGTTCGCCGGAATAATGTTCTTTCAGGAAAGAATAGACCAATGAAACAGCAGTTGTGCCATCAACATCATAATCACCATAAACCATAATACGTTCGTGCCATTCAATCGCTTCTGATATTCTGTCAACTGATTTTTTCATACCCTTCATCAGAAACGGGTCATGTAAATGACTCAACTCTGGTCTGAAAAATAGCTTTGCGTTTTCAAAATCCTTTATGCCGCGAACATCAAGCAATTTGCATATTGCAGGATGGATGTGTAGTGATTTATTTAGTTCATTTACGATTTCTTCATTGGCAGTTTTAATTGTCCATCTTTTATCAACCTTCATTTATATAGTTCTTATTTTTTCATTGGTATAGCAGGGTTATACTGTTCCAAAATCAAGTTGTCTAACAGTGGAATGGTATTCATCCATCCATCCCATCAAACTTGTTTCAAAATCTTTGTTTGTGATGTTGGTGAAAAAATCACCTGCCTGCATTATTGCCTGCAACAATCTGTCTTGTGTTTCAATACATTTAATCGCAGTATTATATGGGATATGACTAAAGGAAACCATTTCATAAACAGAAACAAATTTTTCCGGGAATCGTTTCCCAAGTTCTTTTTCAATTTTCTTTCTTTCCAAGAATACCGGATCACCTACCTTATCCCTCATTTCTACAAAGTTAAGCAATGCAAGGCTGGCTACTGCATCTCCGTTTGGTTTTCTTTTTATTTCATATTGTTCCAATATTGTTTGCCAGTCGTTTCCATATTGGTCGAGTAAGCCCCATAACACAGTGCAATCTTCAAATCCGGCATTCATGCCCTGTCCGTAGAATGGTACAATAGCATGGGCGGCATCTCCTATAAGTGCACTTTTATTATTATAGTGCCATTTGTTGATGTGGGTAGTAATGAGTGCTGATGTTGGGTTTGTAAAGAAATCATGCATCAATTCAGGCATAATTGCTTTGGCATCTGAAAAATATTTATCGAAAAATATATGCACATCAGCTTCAGTTTTAAGTTTTTCAAAGGATACTTCTCCTTCAAATGGCAAGAATAAGGTGCAAGTGAATGTTTTGTCGGTATTGGGTAATGCAATCAACATAAAATTACCTCTTGGCCAAATGTGGAGTGCATTTTTTTCCATGAGCCACTCATTGTTCCTACCTGGGAGTATTGCTAATTCTTTATAGCCATATTCAAGGTAGTGCTGATCACAATTTACCCTATTCATGTGTGTATAACTCTCTCTTAGGGCGGAAAAAGCACCGTCTGCTCCAAAAAGTAATTCTGCATTTACTGACTTCTCGGATTTGTCTGGTAATGCAAAAGTGAGAACATTATTAGGTACATCCACATGTGTGCAGCGGTGCTCAAAATGAATTTGTACCCCGTGTTGTTCTGCAAGTGTCATTAATTTTTTGTTCAGCTCCCCACGGCTTACAGAATAAATAGCCTCATTATTTTTACTGTATGGTTGGAATGCGGTACTGCCATCAAGCATGTGGAGATGGCGGCCATACATAGGGATTGCAAGCTCCATAATCTCATCTTTCAAACCTGCAAGTTCAAGTGCTTTCCAACCCCTTGCACTTGTAGCAAGGTTAATAGATTTACCAGCTGAAATTGTGGCACTACGCATATCTTGTCTGCGCTCATAAAGGTCAACCTGGTAACCTTTTTTACGTAAAATGATAGATAATAGAGAGCCAACCAGCCCAGCACCTAATACAGTAACCTTCTGTGACATACAGTTAATTTTTGGCAAATTAAGAATAAAAGGATGATTTATAGTGCCGAAGCACTAAAAATATTATGATAATATGCAATTCAAATAGGATAATTTTATAAAGGAAGAATACAACTGTTTAAAAAAATTCCACAATACAACGTTTACACCCGACCTTTGTAAAAATCTTTATTATGGCAGCCGTATTTTATGAACTTGATGTAAAGGCGGGGTTGAAGAACAAACGGAAATTATCAGCTTTTTTAAACAATATGGTTACAAAATACCGTCCGGATGTAAAAAAGGTCCAGTTGAGCTATATTTTTTGTACTGATAAATACCTGTTACAAATTAATAAGCAATTTTTAGACCATGATACTTATACGGATATTATTACTTTTGACCTTAGTGAGTCGAGTGGACCGGTACTTATTGGGGAGATATATGTAAGTATAGAAAGGGTAAAAGAGAATGCAATAAAATACGATGTGCAATTTGCAGATGAATTGCACAGGGTTATCTTTCATGGTGCATTACATTTGTGTGGTTTTAAGGACAAAAAGAATACAGATAAGAAGATAATGAGAGCGCGTGAAGAGGATTGCCTGACACTTTATAAAAAAGATACGATTTGACTAATTTAGAAATATTATTTGAAGATGATGACCTTGTTGTTGTCAATAAACCTGCAGGATTGCTTGTAATACCGGATCGTTTCAATGGGGAATTACCGAGCCTGAACAGATTGCTGGAGGCAAGATTAGAGCAACGCATTTGGATAGTGCATCGTCTTGACAGGGACACGAGCGGAGTTATATGTTTCGCAAAAAACGAGGTGGCACACCGTTACTTATCAATGTTGTTCCAAGAGCATGAAGTTGAGAAGTTTTACGCAGGCTTGGTACATGGCAGGGTGAGACAAGAAGAGGGTAGAATTGAAAGCCCTATAGGGGAACATCCCTATATCAAAGGGAAGATGTCTGTTTCAAAAGGGGGTAAGGTAGCAGTTACAGATTTCAAAGTGGTGGATAAGTGGGCTTTATATACACTGTTGCAATTCCAGATACATACAGGACGAACACACCAGATAAGAGTACACATGCAGTCTATGGGTCATCCTTTACTCTGCGATGAATTATATGGCGATGGTAAGCCATTTCTACTTTCGTCCATAAAAAGAAAATTCAGGCTATCAGAAAAAGATGAAGTTGAAAAACCCCTGCTTAATAGATTGGGGCTACATGCATACAGGTTACGGTTTCCTAAAGAAGATGGAACAATCATAACTGTAGATGCACCTCTACCACGTGATATGGCAGCAACCGTAAGCCAATTGAACAAATGGGCGAAACTTCCCGACACTGAATAACAATATGCTATAAATACGGGATAAAATTAGGTATTGCACTTTTTAGATTATTGCAATGAAAGCAATAATTTAGAATCGTCAATGGGTTCATTATCATCCTTAAGGTTATTTAAAAGTTTGTTGCATTTGTTCTATCCTATATTATGTGTAGGGTGTCGCAGACCATTAATTGAGTCTGAACAAGTGTTGTGTGCAAATTGCCATATTTTGATGCCTGTAACGAATTACCACAATCATACTGAAAACGATACAGCTGTACGGTTGGCGGGTAGAGTTCCTTTTAATTATGCAACAACCTATGCTTATTTCACCCATGAAGGCTTGTTGCAAAATTTACTGCACGGTTTGAAATATAATGACAGAAAGGAAATAGGAGATTTTTTAGGGGCATTATTTGGGCATAGCTTGCAGGATACTCAATGGATAAACAACATAGACTTGATAGTGCCGGTGCCGTTACACCCGGATAAGGAAGCAGGACGAGGGTATAACCAGAGCTTTCTGATAGCAGAAGGCATGTCTAAAGTCTTAAAAATTCCGGTTAATAACAGTATGCTGAAAAGAATAAGACAAACAGAAAGCCAAACAAAAAAATCAAGAACAGAGAGATTGAGGAATATGGAGGGGGCATTTGTAGCAGAATATACGAATAATGTAAATAATGCACATGTGTTGTTGGTTGATGATGTGTTGACTACTGGTGCTACGTTGGAAGCGTGTGCCTTGACATTGATGGCAGATAGCAACATATCGGTAAGTTTTGCAACAATTGGCATTGCTGTGTAATATAAAATTGCTGTATAATATAAAGTAGTAGATATATGCTACAGTTGTAAAAAGCATGATAAAAAATGAAAGAGGTGTAAAATTTTAAGTTAATAATTTATAATATGAACTAAAATCCACTAAATTTGGGGCTAATTAAGAAAGTTTTATAAATAAATTTTTATTTTTGAAAAATTATTTTAAATAAATAAAAAAATTACCCTACTTTTGCAGTCCCTTAAAATATGGCTAAGCAGTCTCTCATTAAACAAGATGGTACAATAGTTGAAGCATTGTCAAATGCTATGTTCCGTGTACGATTAGAGAATGGCCACGAAATACTTGCTACAATATCTGGCAAAATGCGTATGCACTACATACGCATTTTGCCAGGAGATAAGGTAGGTGTGGAGATGAGTCCGTATGACCTTAGTCGTGGAAGGATAATATATAGGTATAAATAAAAGCATTACGGTTAATTCCGATAATGCCAGTATTAATAATAATAAAAGGAATCGTAAACATGAGAGTTAGAGCATCTATCAAAAAAAGAAGCGTTGATTGCAAAATCGTCCGCCGCAAAGGAAGATTGTATATCATAAACAAAAAGAATCCCCGTTTTAAGCAAAGGCAGGGATAAACCAAAAGCCGGAATACCGTTAAGGTATGCCGGTAAACAATGGTTGAAATAAAAATGGTTAAAAAACAAACAATATAAATAATCTCCTGTTCTTGCTTTTGCAGGACCGGGAGCTAAATTTTTTTATTAATGGCTCGTATAGCTGGTATTGACCTTCCAAAAAACAAACGCGGTGAGATAGCACTCACCTATATCTACGGTATTGGACGTAGCACTGCACAGTACATTCTGGATAAAGCAGGTGTACATTATGACAAGAAAGCAGTAGAATGGAATGATGACGAACAAACTGCGATAAGGAATATAATAAACTCCGAATTCAAAGTTGAAGGTCAATTGCGTTCTGAAGTACAAATGAGTATCAAGCGTCTTATGGATATCGCATGTTATCGTGGTGTGCGCCATCGTAAGGGTTTACCACTTCGCGGACAACGTACACGTAC
>Ga0007882_10001587_pt1 | contig 13066 bp, 8 predicted proteins | sample CryBogCBH12Aug01_FD_71195 | JGI IMG/M metagenome (GOLD analysis project Ga0007882, IMG submission 71195) | Freshwater microbial communities from Crystal Bog, Wisconsin, USA - CBH12Aug09.1 | ecosystem: Environmental > Aquatic > Freshwater > Lake | place: Crystal Bog, Wisconsin, USA | collected... | reverse complement strand
CCCAACAATTATTGCAGTCCAAAATTATCTGGAAATTATATTTTAAAAGTGTATACCGATAATAATAAAGACAAATTAATTTTTACAAAAAGATTTTTTGTTGTTGAAAATTTAACTGAAGTAAATGCTGTTGTACAAGCTCCATTTGACGGCGCCATAACTAGATCGCATCAGAAAATTAAATTAGCAGTGGATGTAAAAAATGTACCCAGCTTTCAAAATGATCAGTTAAAGGTAAAAGCGATTCAAAATAATAGGTATAATGATAGTAGAGAAGTAAGCACGCCAAGCTTTATAAGAGGAAATATTTTAGAATTTAACAATGAAGAAGAATTATTGTTTCCTGGAGGTAATGAATATAGATGGTTGGATTTGCAAAGTTTAAGTTTAAGATCCGATAGAGTAGCAGCCATTGAAAACAATTCAAAATTATCTACGATCATAGTAAAGCCAGATTTTTCAAGAACAGATATTTTGTACAATTCATTTCGCGATTTAAATGGTGGGTTCCTCATTATGAATACCGAGTCATTGCAAAGTGAAACACAAAACGACTATGCCTCGGTTATTTTTACCTATGTTACCAAGGATCGAAAACCTTTATTGGATAAAAAAGTTTATTTAACAGGAGCAGTCACCAATAATGTGTTGGATAAAAATGCTGAAATGCAATTTGATGTAAGGCTTGGAGTATATCAAAAGAAATTTTTATTAAAGCAAGGCTATTATAGCTATGCTTATATTTTTAGGGATCGCGAAGCGCCCAATTTTATGGATGATTTTGTAGAAACGGAGGGCAGTTATACCGAAACAGAGAATAATTATATAGTGTTGGTTTATTACCATGCTCCTGGTACAAGAAATGACCAAATTATTGGCTTTGCCAACCTGAGTACCAAGCAGAATTAGGCAAAAATGGGGTGTAAAACCCTTTTTTTAATCCCCTCATTTATAGTACATTTGCAGCGGCAGGTCTTACACGACCAGCTCCTGCAGAACCTCCCCAGGACAGGAATGTAGCAAGGATAAGCGGTTGAGCGGTGCGATGTGAGTAGCCTGCCACTTTTTTATATTTTAATATAGTAAAGTGGCATTTTAAATTTAATAGTTACAACATAAAACCTACCCATATGAAATTTTTTATCGACACAGGCAATTTAGCGCAAATCAAAGAAGCCAATGAACTAGGCATTTTAGACGGCGTAACTACCAATCCTTCTTTAATGGCCCAAGTGGGTGTTAAAGGGGAAGAAGCAATTGCTGCACATTACAAGGCAATTTGTGAAATTGTAAATGGTGACATTAGTGCCGAAGTTTTATCTACCGATTTTGCTACGATGGTAGAGGAAGGAAAAAAATTAGCTGCAATTCATCCAAATATCGTGGTAAAAGTACCAATGATTAAGGATGGTATTAAAGCAATTAAATGGTTTACCGATAATGGTATCCGTACCAATTGTACTTTAGTATTCTCTGCTGGTCAAGCAATTTTAGCTGCAAAAGCAGGTGCAACTTATGTATCACCATTTATTGGACGTATTGATGATAGCTCTTGGGATGGAATGGAATTAATTAGCCAAATCCGTCACATATATGATGTACAAGGTTTTCAAACACAAATCTTAGCTGCATCTATCAGAAACGCTTTGCATATTGTAAAAGCAGCTGAAGCAGGCGCTGACGTTTGTACTTGTCCTTTAGACTCTATCTTAGGTTTGTTAAAGCATCCTTTAACAGATATTGGATTAGCTAAGTTCTTAGAAGACGCTAAGAAAATGTAATATGAATACAATTTGAATTAACAATTGTTAATGAATATGGAAAGCCTCGATTTTGTCGGGGCTTTTTTTTATTTTAATTTTCTAATTATTAGGTGTTAATTTAGTGCCATGTATTCATATTTATTCTTTGGATTAGTCATGGTAGGGATCTTTTCAATTATTGAAAATTTGAAAGGTGGCCCAAGGTATTCTAGTGTAAAAATTAATATTATTCTATTAATCCTTTTAATTACCTCTAGTAGCTTGTTTGATTTTTTAAATGAATTTGGATATAGTTATAATTTAACTAGATCAATTATAGGGTTTACTGCTTTTCTGACTTTTACGAATCTTCTTTTTTTTATATCCATTCAAAAAATCCCTAAAGTAGTAATTATATTGGAAGTAGTATTATACACTTTCTTCTTAATAACCTATCTATACGGATCACGCTCTGCAATTATAAACAATGGTGAATTCATTAATGAAGTTGGAGTAGTAGAAAAAATTAAATTTTTAATAAAATCAGCTTTTTTCATCATCACAATGGTTTATAATTTATTTTTTATTTTCAAAAAGAATAATAATAACAATTTGTATCGTGTAAAAATTAAAAAGTGGGCTATTTTATTAATTCTATTTTTATTTTTTATTGTATTGGTCCAAGTATCAGGTGTTTTGCTGTACTATAAAAAAGTGTCAGCGCATCAATTTGACTCTAGATTTATTCTTATCATTATCAGATTAACTTTACTTTTATTTATTGCCTTTAGGCCAAAATATTTAGATGACAATGTGGCTAACTTAAAAATCAATGAATTATTAGTTAAGCCAAATGCTATTTCATTTGAGGATTTTGAATTTCTATTTTATAAAAATCAATATTTTTTAAATTTAGATGCAAACCTGGATGATTTTGCTTTAAAATTAAACCGCAGTAAAGAGGAGGTTTTAGTATTTTTTAAAACCCAATTAGATCAAAATTTTACTGAATTATTAAATCAAAATAGGGTAGAGTATTTAAAACAGTTATTAAGGTCAAAGAAATACGAGTCCTTTACGATTGAAGCTTTGTCTGAAATGTCTGGTTTTGGTACCCGAAGAAGCATGTATAATTATTTTAAGAAATATGTAGGCATGACGCCAAGTGATTTTATTAATACTATTAAGTAGTTGATTATCAATTGTGCATATAACCATTTCACAATGTAAACTTATAAAGTACACAGCCCCGATTTGGGGCTTTTTTTATAATTATACATATTGCACCCAAGTAGAATATTTTCTACATAGTTATTTTGATGAATTTTAAACCCTAACTTTTTTATGAACAAAGCATTTGAGAAATTCAAGCAATTTGTTTCTTCTTATGGATTTAACGAAACCGACTTAAATACATTAATTCAGTTCTGCGAATTTGTTACATTTCCAAAAAGTGCTGAAATCATGAAGGCGGGAGAAAAGCAAAACAATATATACTTCATTTCAAAGGGAATCATAAGAAATTATGTTATAAGTAATGATGGTCAAATAAGAACTTATGGGTTTAGGATGGAAAATATGTTGATAACAGGGTATGCTATTCATAATTTTAAAGATGATCACAGAGCGGTTGTAAATATCGAGTGTCTAGAAGATTGTGAAATGATTAAAATCCCTTTTTCTGCATTAAAATTTATGGAAAATCAAAGTAAAGATGCCCATAAAGTAGCTAGATATTTAGCGGAATCACATTCTATGGAACTGGTTGAATTTATAATTGATAATGATACAAAAACATTGATGGAAAGATATAATCTTTTAGAGTCCAACTTTCCTAATATTCATCAGCGCATACCTCAGCATATTATTGCTTCATATTTAAGAATTACACCAGTACATTTATCTAATGTTAAGAAGAATCGAAAATTAGTTTGATCTCATTAAACAAAACAGTTTACTACACGGCGAAATATTTCTATATATGGTATTAATAAATGATTTTATTAAACTAGTATAAGATTTATCATATTTATTTAAACGTTAAAATACTTTAACGTAGAATATTTTCTGCTTAACGTTCTTTGTGCATTAATCATCACAAAGGAATACAATGCAGATTCGAAAATCAATTTTTACAAAACATTTTCTTTTATTAATAGTAGCGATTGCTTTCATTAATGTTGCAACTGCTCAGACAAGTAAATTCAAAAGTCATTTAGATAATAACTTGTCTTTATTTGGGGCATTGACATTAAACAATCAGTCGGTGAATGATGCTGGTATTACTGCACCAATTAATTATTTATTTAACAGCGTAAACAATAATGTTTTTAAGCCTGGTTATAGTGGTGGTTTTAGATACGATGGTATTTACAATCAAAAACATTTTTATTCAGTAAGCTTTTCTGTGAACAGAGTAAGCGCAGGTACTTTGTACAAAAACAAATATACACAAGCACCTTTTGTAGATGATTTTACACATTTTAAAGCAGACAATCAGTTTACTACTTTAAGTGTTGCTGCACATTACAAAATGTTGTTGCCTGTAAACGAAATGCGTAAGTATAAATTTTACGCGGTGGCAGGTCCTAGCTTGGATTATAAAATATCAGCCATTAGTGCGGAACATTTAATTAATGGTGCAGGCAATAGAACGTATATCAATGGTGACCTTGGTGCTGAGTTTGATAATAAAGGCTACTATGTATTATATGCCCATTATAAGCTAGGTACTAATTTATTTAGTTCATCAGTTCCTACCACGCTTAATCGATTTGAATTAGGCATGTCTATCAAAGTAAAAGATTTATTCTAAAAATTAAGCTAATTAAACTTAAAGAAAGTAAGACTACAAAACATATACCATGAAACAACTTTATACATTATTAATCGCGGCTTTTACACTAACACTGGTTGCGTGTAATAAGGAGACTCCTACTACACAAACGGATGTGATGAATAACATGCTTACGAATAAAACATGGTATTTAGATTATAGCGTTACAGGTAGTACAACCAAGTCATATGTTGGTCAGTCTACTTATTTTGTAAGCTACCTAAAGGACGGAAGCGTTAAAGACTCTGATGGCTTAACAGGTACTTACACGGTTGAACTAATTAATAGTAAATCACAAATACATGTTCAAGTGAAAACCGCTAATGGCAATCCATTAGAAGTGTTTTATAATATTATATCAGTTGGGGATAGTAAAATGATACTTGCTAAACAAGTAACGAGTGGTGCAGCCACTCAAATGTATTTCACCAATAAATAAACCCAATAATTAATTAAATAATGAATATTAGGTTTAAAAAAACTAAAGCTTACTTGCTCATTGCAATAATAGCATTTTCCTTCCCCCAAAGTATAGAAGCGCAGGAGCTAAGTGGTTCTTTTATCATGAGCAGTATTGGATCTATCCAAAATATGTCTAACAATAGCATGGCAGTTACTTTTACAAGTACTGCTAATTGTTTAAATGTACAAAATGGAACAGCAGTTTTAACTGGTGAAAGAGGTACAGGTTTATTTGCTGTGAACTGTGAAGTAAGTACCCAATTTAATACACTCGGCATTAAACTATATCCAAATCCAGTGGCCGCTAATACAAAAGTGAAGTTCATTAATACGCCTCCTTTAAATGACAAGTTCTCCATAACAGTGTGGGGCAGTCAGGGTGAAAAATATATTACAACCACCGCTACGGGTTATGAAATATACCAAGGAAAGATAATGAACATGGGCTCGTTGATCTCAGGTAGCTATATTATCCAAATTGAATCCGATAAATACCAAGACGCTTTAAAGTTTATTAAAGCCAATTAAAAATGTATAATAATAAATACAGATCAAGAAATAAAGAACAAAAAATAAAAATAATTAAGACTTATAATTCCTACAATATGAAGCAATCCAATTTTACTAAATTAAGCACTTTACTACTTGCAATTGTATTGACAATTAGTGCCAATCAGTTATTTGCTCAAACTACGAACGGAATATTTTTCCAAGCGGTGGCTAGAGATAATTTTTCAAATCCTGCTAAGGACAGAAAAATATTTGTGCAAACAAGTATTATTCAAACTACTGTTACTGGCACCAAAGTTTTAACCGAAGAGCATCAAGCAAACACGGATGCTACTGGTGTGTTTAGTGTAAGTATTGGTAACGGAACTAGAGTAGGAGGAACAGCTGCTAACTTAAATGGAATAGATTGGTCAAAAGGACCTTTCTTTTTAAATTTAAAAGTTTCCATTACGCCAATTGGAAGTAGTGCAAGTTGGGATTATACAAAGGAATGGGTGGATATGGGAACGACCAGTTTTGGTGCAGTACCATTTTCATTTTTTGCCGCGAATGTAGCAGGCTTTGATACTAAAGTAAATGTATCGGACAGTGCTAAAATGTTGCTTCCTTATGCAAAAACAACTGCAGTAACTTCTTTATATACAAACGTAGATACTAAATTATCAACTAAGTTAAATGTAGCTGATAGTGCAAAATATGTAACACCAACGCAATTAGCAGCAAAGACATTTGATACTACAAGTTTATCTAATCGTATCAATTTAAAAGCAGTTGCCACTGAGGTTACTACTTCCTTAAATAATAAATTAAATATTGCTGATAGTACTAATGGTTACGTGACGCCAACACAATTAGCTGCTAAGACTTTTGACCAAACGCCCATTACGAATGCAATTGCTTCTAAATTAAATATTGCAGATAGTGCCACTAAATATGTCACACCTGCACAGTTGGCTAGTTATAATTTTTCAACTGGTGCTGTGACGATTGATACTAGTAATTTATCTAATCGTATTAACTTAAAAGCGGACGCAAGTGCAGTAACCATTTCGTTGAATTTGAAGGCAAATGCGAGTGATGTAACAAGTGCTTTAAATCTAAAAGCAAATGTTGCAGATTTAACAGCTGGCTTGGCATTAAAAGTGAACGCCTCTCAATTAGGTATTGCTAACGGTATTGCTACATTAAATTCTTCTGGTATTATACCTTCTAGTCAATTACCTCCAGTTACTTTATCATCAACTAGTGTAGTAGGATCTGATGCGGACATGATGGCTTTGTCAAGTGCAACAGTAGGAAGTATTGCTATTAGAACAGATTTAAATAAAAACTACGTATTAAGTGCAACCCCTGCGAGTACTTTAAGCAACTGGGTAGAATTATTGACTCCTGCTGCCCCTGTGCAAACAGTGAACGGATATACTGGTGCAGTAAATATTGCTAAGTCGGATATTGGGTTAGGCAATGTAGATAATACAAGTGACGTAACAAAGCCAGTTTCAAATCCTACACAAGCAGCTTTAAATTTAAAGTTAGATGCAAATAAAGTTGGTGTTGCAACTGGGGTAGCTAGTTTGAATGCATTAGGTAAAGTACCAACTGATCAAATTCCAGCAATCTCTTTTTCAAGTGTAAAAGTATTAAGTAGTCAAGCAGCAATGCTTTCGTTAAGTAGTGCAGTAATAGGAAGTGTTGTAATTAGAACGGACGTAAATAAGAATTATGTGTTAGCTGCAAATGATCCATCTGTTTTAGCAAATTGGATTGAACTTTTAACACCAGCGCCACCTGTGCAAACAGTAAATGGATATAGTGGCAATGTCACAATTGCTAAATCAGATATTGGTTTAGGCAATGTTGATAATACCACTGATGCGAGTAAGCCTGTTTCTACAGCTACACAATCCGCATTGGATTTAAAAGCGAATAGTGCAGATATAAATACTGCTTTAAATTTAAAAGCAAATTTAGCTTCACCTACATTTACAGGAATAGTTTCTACAAACGCAATTAATACAGGTGCTTTAAGTTCAACTAGTGTAACAGCACCTACCTATGCATCTACTCCAAAAACATTAACTTATACGGGTTCTACAATCAATTGGAATCCTGCACAAGGATTAAATGCAGCTATTACTTTGACACAAAATAGTGCGCTTAGTTTTACTTCTGCGCCACCAATTGGATCTTATGGAACAGTTGTTTTAACACAGGATGTTACAGGAGGAAGAACAATTACTTTGCCTTCATTTACAGGAATTACAAATAAGATTTTAGGATCTACCTCTACAACAACAGTTGCATTATCGGCAGCGGCAAATGCAAAAGATATCTTGAACTTTTATTATGATGGAACAATTTGTTATTGGAATATAGGTCAAGGGTATGGAGCAGCTGCAACTGCTTCCTCTGTAACTACAAATTTAGCTACAGGTGTTACTGGAACTTTGGCAATTACAAATGGTGGAACCGGAGCAACATCAGCTACGACTGCATTAACTAATTTAGGCGCAGCTCCATTAGCTTCTCCAACATTTACGGGTACGGTAACTACAGGTAGTATTAACACTGGTGCTTTAACTGCAACGAGTGTGAATACGCCAATTTATGCATCCACTCCACAAGCTTTAACAGATGGATCAACAATTTCATGGAATCCTGCTTTAGGATTAAATGCAAGTGTGACATTAAATGGAAATAGAACTTTAAGTTTTACATCAACGCCAACAGCTGGAGCTTATGGAACTTTAGTAGTTACACAAGGGACAGGAAATAATACATTAACATTACCAACAATTGTTGGAGTAACCAATAAAGTATTAGGTTCAACATCAACAAGTTCCATTGCTTTATCTTCCTCAGTGGGAGCAAAAGACATTATCAATTTTTACTTTGAAGGATCTAATATTTATTGGAATGTGGGTCAAGGATATGGTAATGCAGCTAGTTTTACAGCAACAAACATTGCTGGTGGTGCATCAGGATCTATTCCATATCAAACAGGATCGGGTGCTACAAGTTTATTAGCTAAAGGAACGGATGGTCAAATATTAACTTTAGCATCTGGATTGCCAATATGGACTGCGGCACCTGTAACTGGTGTGACTTCTGCATCGAGTCCATTAAGTATTTCAAGCAATGCCCTTTCATTAGGAACAGTTCCTGTTGCAAATGGTGGAACGGGTGTTACAACAACACCTAGTAATGGACAAATAGACATTGGTAATGGTACTGGTTTTTCAAGAACTACATTGACTGCAGGTACAGGTATTTCCATTACAAATACTTCTGGAGCTATTACAATTGCAAGTAGCGGAACTACAGGTGTTCCTTACACTGGGGCAAACCAAGCTGTTAATTTAGGGGCTTATGATTTAAAAGTAAATGGTTTGACAATTGGACTAGGAGCCGGATCAATGTCAAATACGGTGACAGGTATAGCTTCATTATCAAATAATACAACAGGTAATTATAATGTTGCGATTGGTAATAATACACTTTTAAATAATACATTAGGTTCAAATAGCACTGCTGTAGGTTATAATTCACAGTCGCAAAATACGTATGGAACAGATAATGGATCATTTGGTTATAATTCACTCATTTCAAATACTACAGGTTCATATAACAATGCATTTGGTGGAAGAGCTTTAAATGCTAACACAACAGGTTGGTTTAATACAGCTATTGGTAGAAGATCTTTATATACAAATTCAACTGGAAATCATAATACAGCAATTGGTAATTATGCAGGGGTAGCAGTTGGTAATCTAGAAAATGCAACAGCAATTGGGGACAGTGCTATCGTTTCAAACAGTAATACTATCCAATTGGGTAATACCTTAGTGACCAATGTAAATACAAGTGGAACCTTAACTGCAGGTACAGTAACTTATCCGAATACACATGCTGGAACATCAGGCCAAGTTTTAACTTCATTGGGAAGTGGTACATTATCATGGACAGCTTCAGCGGTTTCTAAACCTACTTCGGATCAATTTACTGCAACAGCTGGCCAAACAAGTTTCACTTTAACGCAAACTCCAATTACCAATACAACCGTATATCCTAATATAAAACCAAATGTTTGGATGTATATTAATGGAACAAGAACTAATAATAGTGCTTATTCAATAAGTGGAACAACAGTAACTTATACAGCTTCGGCAAATAATAGTTATACATTGGTTGTGGGAGATCGTATTCAATTTGACTATGCTTATTAATAAATATGAAAATTGAATTTTTTAAAATGAAACTTAAAAATGCATTAGTAATATTAGGATTATTGCTTTGTTCAAATTTTGTTAATGCTCAAAACACTTTAGATAATGTTGGGCTGACAAATACAACGCAAGCATCCGTTGCTTATTCATTGCGTTTATTAAGTTCTTCTTATACTGGACCTTTAGTTAGGATAAAAGTAGGTTCACTGTTTTATGATGTCTATCCAGATGCAAGTACTAAAAATTTCAGTTTAAGTTCAAAAATTTCTGCGTCTATAAGCACTTATAATGCTGCTATGGCAGCAGCAGGAGCAAATGCATTAAGTACAATTATAACCGGTGCTACTGATGCAACGGTAGCAATTTGGTACGATCAAAGTGGTAATGGAGTAAATGTTTTATCTAGCACCTCTACTGCAAAAATTATAACTGCTGGAGTTATTAATTTAATAAATGGGCAACCAACGGTATATTTTAATGGAAGTACTTCTTATTTAACTTCCTCTGTAACTGTTAATTATAGTGCACAAACTGCGGCTACAATAAATGCAGTGGTGCAAAATGTAGCTAGTATCGACTATATATCAGGAATTATTGCAACAGGTGATAATGGCGGTTGGGGCCTTTGTTATGATCCTACTTCTACTATTAAAGGATATTGGATAGATGCATCAGGAGGAAATGGAGCTACTACAAATGAGAATACAACTGATCTTAAAATTGTTACTGGATTAATAAGCAAAACTGCCAATTCGTATATTTATTTAAATGGAGTAGTAAAAGGAACTAAAGCTGCACAGAATACTTCAAATGGTACTGCAGATAAGATGTATATTGGCATGAGGGGAAATTTTGCAGCTAGACAATTTAATGGTAATATTTCGGAAGTCTTAATGTTTGCAAAAAATTTAACAACTACAGAGCAAACTACTTTAGAGGCTAGTCAATCTATATTCTTTCCTCCAACTGTTACTGTCACATCAAGTGCAGCTGGTGCTTTTTGTGCTGGAACCAATGTTATATTTACTGCTGTTACAAGTGGATTAACTTCTCCAACCTATCAGTGGTATAAAAATAGTGTTGCAATTAGTGGAGCAAATGCTTCGACTTATTCAGCCACTACTTTAAGTAATAATGATGTAATCAATGTTACTTGTTCAACTTCATCAAGTATTGTTAGTGATAACTCTTTATCATTATGGCTTGATGCAGGAAATGTAACTAGCTATTCGGGATCAGGATCTACATGGACAGATTTAAGTGGTAAAGGAAATCATGCAACTTTTAATTCCCATCAAACCTATAATTCAAGCAATGGAGGTTATTTTCAATTTGATGGAACAGCAAATCCAATGTTGATTAATAAAGTAACATCGGCAACAACCGAAGTAACAATGTCGGCATGGGTATATATTACACCTGGCACTACTCAAGGTTCTTTTATAAAAAATGGTGCAGGTAATGGATATACTTATGGTGCTGGAGGAGGTGGTGGATTTTGCGGATCTTCATTCCCAGGAATGTTATTGGCAGGCCAAAGTTGGTTAGGAAGTAATCCAGGTACCAGTAATTTTTTAACTGGGTGGCAATTATGTACGATGGTAATTACAGGAACTTCTCCAACCACTTATAAATATTATATAAATGGGACTTTAGCTAACATTGCAACTTTTAGCTCACCAGCTATTCCAAATGGTTCTTATACAGCGATTGGAGATAATTATGGAGATGGAGGCGCTTGTACACCATTTAATAGTAAAATGGGTGCCGCTTATTTTTATACCAAAGCATTAACATCAAGTGAGATAACTCAAAATTATAATGCAACTGCAACAAGATTTGGATTAAGCAGTTCAACAAGTATAACTTCAAATTCAATAACATCTACTGTCAATGCATTGCCTTCTGCAAATGTTACCGTGAATGGAGATGCATGCATTAATAAAACATCTTTAACTACGTCTTCTGGTTTAACTTCTTATGCATGGTATAAAGATAACGTAGTTATTTCAGGGGCTACTAGTAACACTTATACACCAAGTGCAAGTGGTGTTTATCTAGTGACTGTTTCAAATGGAACTTGTTCAAATACATCTTCAACTACAACTATTTATAATTGTGCCGTAGGTAGTGATGGGAAAATGAATACAACTTCAAATTCAAACTTAGCAATTAGTCCTGAAGGTGGCGCAAATTTTGGAACAGGTAGAGATTTTGCGGGGAAATTGTATAACATAACTGGATTAACCACTTCTTCGGGAGCCACTGGTGTTACTACTGCGGTACTTGGTGGGATAATTAGTGCAACAAATGCGATAACATCAAGTATTGGAGTTATTTATAGTACAGATTTTAATTTTGGAACTTATACAACAGCTACATTGCAATCAAATGTTTCTGCTGGAACTTATACAACAACAATAACTGGTCTGAGTTCATCAACTACCTATTATGCTAAGTCATTTATAGTTAATAAAGCTGGAACTAGTTATGGTAATGTAGTAAATTTTACTACTCAAGACCCCCCAAAAACACTAGGACAATTTTATGGAGGAGGAGTTATTTTTTATATTCTTAAACCAGGTGATGCAGGATATGATGTGAATGTTCAACATGGGTTGATAGTAGCACTTGTAGATCAAAGCTTAGGTATTAGATGGAATAATGGTACTAATATTTCAATAAGTACAGGTAGCAATATTGGAACAGGTAGTACAAATACAGATGCAATTATAGCTAGTCAAGGGGTTTCAAATAGTTATGCTGCTGGTTTGGCTAGAGCATATACAGGTGGAGGTTTTAATGATTGGTATTTACCTAGTGCTAGTGAACTGTTAAAACTTTCTGGTTCTTGGGATGGTCAAGCATATGGAAGTGGAATAGCACTATATATATATGCATATGGAGCAACTTCATTTCAGGCTTTTGGAGCTAATACCTATTGGACTTCTTCTCAAGCAGATATAAATTTAGCTATTCGACAGAATATTGGTTCTCCTTCACAATATTATGAACAGAAGGCAAGCACTTTCGCAGTCAGAGCAATTCGTTCATTCTAAATTTATTAAATGAAAAAGTTTCTTACCATATTATCTGTTCTCTGCTCGTTTGTAAATATTTTACAAGCACAAAATACATTAGATAAAATTGGATTAACAAATAGCACCAGCGCTTCCGTTGCTTATTCACTAAGACAATTGAGCACTAGTTATACTGGTCCTTTAGTGAGAATTAAAGTAGGTACTTCTTTTTATGATGTTTATCCTGATGTAAATTCGAAAAACTTTAGT
>Ga0007882_10001579_pt1 | contig 13114 bp, 11 predicted proteins | sample CryBogCBH12Aug01_FD_71195 | JGI IMG/M metagenome (GOLD analysis project Ga0007882, IMG submission 71195) | Freshwater microbial communities from Crystal Bog, Wisconsin, USA - CBH12Aug09.1 | ecosystem: Environmental > Aquatic > Freshwater > Lake | place: Crystal Bog, Wisconsin, USA | collected... | reverse complement strand
GATGCGGCGGAACAGCCAGTTCCTCTGGGCGACCACGAAGGCCATGATCACCAGCAGCGCCACCCCCGTGGCACCGCCGACCCAGCGCGCCACCGCCGGGTCATAGGGCCCGACGGCCAGCAAGCCGACGCCGCAGAGGGTGAAGGCGACCTGGCTCAGCATCTCCATGGTCAGATCGACCGCCGTCGCCGCCACGGCGGCGTTGAGGGCGACGCCGCGCAAGGCCATCAGGCGGGCGCCGACCACCTCGCCACCGATCTGCGCCACCGGAAGCAGGGCATTGACCGCTTCGCGGATCCAGCGCCAGAGGCCGAAGACCAGTCCGCCTGGCCGTCTGTCGCCGGGCAACAGCGCCCGCCATGCCAGTCCGGCCAGAAGGGTCTGCCACGGATGGATGGCAATGACCGCCAGGATCCCCCAACCAGCCTGCGCCAACGCCCGGAAAATATCGGTGCCGCCGTTCAGAAACACCAGCAGCGCCACCAGCGCCAGGCCGACCGCGCCGCCCAACACAGCCTGCAAGGTCAGGGGCTTGCGACTGAACTCAACCATGGCAATGACGGATCGGCGTCACATCACTCGGCGGCGACACGCGCCTGCGAGCCCAGGTGATGGCGCAACCTGTTGAGGTCTTCCACAAAATCCAGCTCGACCCAAAAATGGCCGCGAATGTCGAGGATGCCGACCTCACCGCCGGCGGATTGTTCATAAATCGCCTCTTCCCACCATTTTCCGTAATTGCCGGTCATGATCTCACGGTTAACCAAGCCGACGATCTGGTCGATCCGCTGCCGGGGGATCACGCCGAGGCCGACATATTCGCCGGTGGTGTCCTGCGGCGTCAGATGCTTGCCGTATTTCTCCAGGCAGCCTTCGGTCCAAAAGAACTTATAATCCGCTCCGGCGATGCGGCCGGAATCTGCCACCATCAGCGCCAGTTTGTCGTCGCTTTTCGTCCGCAAGACCTCGTCAATGACTGTTTCCTCGAGAAAAACATCGCCGTTCATCGACAGAACGTCGGCGGAGGAGGAAAAGAATTCGCGCGCCATCCAGAAGGAGGCGATGGAATTCGTCACCTGATAAAAAGGGTTGCGGAACACTGTTACGTCGTCCGGCAAAACGTCTTCGATCAACTCGGCCTTGTATCCGGTCACCACGCCGATGTCGTCGAAGCCTTTGGCCTGCAAGAGGGCGATGGTGTAATTGATCAATGGCATACCATGGACGTTGATCAGACATTTTGGCGCATCGCCGATATGCCGGGAAATCCTCGTTCCCATCCCGGCGGCGAAAATTATGGCTTTCATTGTTTCCCCCTCATGACAGACGCGATGGCATCGGCGGCGACTTCCATGTCCCTGACGGTATTGTGTCCCATATGGGATACCCTTAAACGGGTTTTCTTGAAGGGCGGCGAATTCGTCGCGACAACAACGTCATATTCCTTATGCAACCTATCAGCTATTTCTTCGGCATCGATCTCTTTTGTATTTATTACAGTCACGCAATTCGACGTAAATTGACCGACATAGTCGATCTGATGCGCATCCAGGCGCCGGCGAAAGACATCGGCCAGAACCTTCCTTTGCGTGATGAAAACGCCAAGTCCCCCATTGGTCACTATGCTGTCCAGCACACAGTTCAGTTGATACAGCACCGAAAGATTTGGCGTGAACGGCGTCTGCCCCCGCTGCAGATTACCAATATATGAACGAAAGTCGAAGTAAAGACTTTCACATTTTTTCCGCTCGGCAAGCCGCAGGACGGCCCGTTCCGACAGGATCACGAAACACATGCCCGGTGACAGCCCCAGCCCCTTTTGCGAGCCGATGATCAGCGCGTCGACGGCGCCGATGGCGAAGTTATCGACGAAAGCGGCGGTAATGCCGTCGCAGAACAGCAGCGCGCCGTCCGGCAGGCCCGCCGCCCGCACGGCCTGCGGGTCGAGGAAATATCCATTGCTGGTCTCGGCAATGGTCGAAAAACAGGACTGGACCGCGCCCAGGGGAATTTTTCGCAGGTTGACTTCCGGTGACTGGTTCGGATCGATGGCGACATGATCATAGGCGAGTTGTCGCCGGTCGATGATATCGCAGAAGCGCTGGCCGAACTGGCCGCTGGAAATGACCAGATGGTTGGGGGCGGGCAGAAAATTGGCGGCCACCGCCTCCATCCCCGCCGTGCCTGACCCGGTGAGAAAGATAACCTCGCATGCCTGGGACAACCCCAGAACCTGCAAGAACTTAACCTTCAGAGCCAAGAGAAAATCGGAGAACTGTTCGGTGCGAAAGTATTTCGGCTGAGCGGCGCCCAGGCTCAACACCTCAGCTCGCATTTCGACCGGTCCCGGCGCCAATTCCATTACGTAGTCTCTAATCCTGACCGGTCAGCGAGATGACCTCTCGCCTTATCGCAGGCGGTTACAATACGCAATAAAAATGAAACAAACTGAAGTTTTTTACACTTGCCAAAGCGCGGTTCAGCGGAAAAATACCCATCCCGCCAGGCCCAGCACCGGCAGCAGCAGCACCCCCGACCAGGCCAGGAAGCCGAAGAAATGCGGCATGGCGACGCCATGCCGCTCTGCCACGCTCAACACCAGGAAATTCGGCGCATTGCCGATATAGGTGGCGCCGCCCCAGAAGGTGGCCCCGGTGGCGATCGCCGTCAGGGTGGTCGGATCATCGGCGATCAGCCGGGCCGGATCGCCGCCGGCGGCATTGAAGAACACCAGAAAGGTCGGCGCATTGTCGAGAAAGGCCGACAGCAGCCCGGTGATGGTGAAATAGGCCCAGGGCAACGGACGGCCGTCGATGCCAGCCAGAAGGCGGAACAATCCGCCCAATGCGGCGTCGCGACCTTCGGCCAGAATGGCCAGGCAGGGCCCGATGGTGAGGAAGATCCCGGCAAACAGAACCGCCACCTCGGCCAACGGCCGCCAACCGAAATGGTGGGCCGCCCGGCCGCGTCGCATTGCCGCCGCCGCCAGGACGGCCAGACCGGCGAGGCGCGGCAGTTCACCCGAGTCTCCACAAAGAACCTGCAACGCGATGGCGGCAGCCAGCAGCAGCAGATTGACCCCGCCCTCGATGGTCAGGCTATCATGGTCGCGCCGATGGGCCGCCCGTGCCGCGCCATCCTCGTGGGGAAAGAAATACACCGCGTCCAGCCCATAATAAACGCCGAGCAGGATACCGGCGACAAACAGCGTCGGCGCCAGCATGGCCTGCACCATCCACAGGAAGGGCACGCCGCTCAAATAACCGAGCAGAAGCGGCGGGCTGAGCGGCGTCATCCCGCCGCCGATATTGCACAGCAGGAAGATCAGAAACACCATGGTATGCCTGCGATGACGCCGCCACTGGTTGGCGGTGAGCAGCACCGGCAGGAACAGCAGCGTGGCGCCGAGGGTGCCGCCAACCCCGGCGAACAGCGTCCCCAGTCCCAGCAGCAGCGTATTCTCCAGCGGATGGCCGGACATGCGGGTGCGGATGCGAATGCCGCCGACGATGGCGTAGAGCGCCGCCATGGTGACCAGGAAGGGCAGATAGCTGGACAGCAGGGTCTGCCTGAGCATGCGGGTGGCGACGGGAATCGGCATCAGCGCCGCCATGGGCAGCAGGGCGGCGGCGATCCACAGCGCCGTCACCCAGCCGTAATAACGGCTCCACCAGGCAGGCGCCGCCGCCTGGCAGACCGCCATCGACAGCAGCAGCCCGAGGAAAGGCAGGCACCAGGACAAACTCATGCAGGAACCATCGCTACAGTTCAGGTCAGTAGCGATGCCACCTCGGGGACCAGGATGTCCAGTTTTTCGTCCGGCCAGTCCTTGACCCTGGCCCGGTCATAATGGGCGCTGTGGGGGAAGGGCCGGGTGCAGTCGAAGCCGACCTTGGTCCCCAGGTAATCGGGAAAGCAGGGATTGAGCCCATGCCCGAAGACGTTCTCCACCACCATGATGCCGGTTTTGGGATCGAGACGGGTGGTCATCGCCCATTCGACATCGGAGGGATTGCGGATGTCGACGTCGTCGTCCACCACCGTCACCATCTTCAGCGGCGGAAAGGCGGCGAAGGCCGCCATCAGCGCCTGTTTGGCCCAACCGGCCCGCTTCTGGGCGAGTTGCACCACGGCGTGATAAAAGCCGCAGCCGCCATGGCTGAAATACACATCCTTGACCCCGGGCACCTGCATCTTCAGCAGGTTGAGCACATTGGCCTCGCCCAGCAACCCCACCGAGTTGAACACCTCGACACCCGACAGGATGGTATGGAAAACCGGATTGCGCCGCCGATGAATGCGCTTGACCCGCACCAGCGGACGCGGCGCCACCTTGGCATAATAGCCGGTGACTTCGGCGAACGGCCCCTCGTCATGCAACTCGCCGGGGACGATCTCGCATTCCAGCGCCCACATGGCGGCGGCCACCATCTCCACCGGCGAACAGGTCCCCGCCACCAGTTCCAGGGGGCCTTCATGGAAGGCGCTGGCGATCCCCAGTTCGTCGGTCTCGGCCGGCGCCGCCTCGGCCGGGGTGGCGGCGGCGAAATGCAGCCCCGGACCGACGCCGACATTCAGCGTAAACGGCAGCGGCTGGCCCAGGGCGGCCGCCTTGTTGAGATACAGCTCAAGATGCCGGCCGGTATCGATATTGATCGCCAGACGGTCCTTGCCGACCACCTGGAAGCGCTGGATCGAGGCGTTGCGCACGCCGGTTTCGGGATCACGGGCGATCACCACCGCGGCATCAAAATAGGGACCGCCGTCCAGTTCGGCATGCACCGGGATCGGCAGGCTGGCGAGATCAACCTCGGCCTCGGTCACCTCAAGCACCGGCCCGGTCGCCACGACCACCGGGTCGACCGGCGTCTTCTGCCATTCCTTGATGCAGTCGGAGACATGCTGCGGCAGGTCGCGCTCCGGCTTGCCGAACAGATCGCCAAGCAGTTCCCGTGACCAGTAGAGCCCCACCAGCACCGGATGGGGCGAGCCCTTGACCTTTTCGAACAGCACCGCCTGCGGGCCGCCTTCGAAACGCTTGGCGGTGGAGATCAACTGATGGCGCGAGTTGACCTCGGAGCGGACCCGGACCAACCGGCCACGGGCCTCCAGCGCCTCGACGATGCGGGCCAGGTCGCTGATCACCTTCGTCGGGTGGTTGGGCCGCGCCGTCATCTCAAGCCACCCCGAGATAGTTGTGAAAGACCCCGTGCGGATCGTATTTCTGCCGCAGGTCCTGCAGCCGCTTCCAGTTCTGTTCGGAAAAACATTTGCGGTAGCGGTCGGGATGGGTGGCCTCAATTTCATTGATGTAATGCCCGACGGCGAACGGATCCATCAGCGGCAGCGTCTTCTTCAGCCAGTCATAGGCCTTGGGATCGTCCTTTTCGTCATCCCAGATGGCATAGCAGCCGATAAAGCTGTCGGCATCGGCCGACAGGCAGGAATCCGGTCTGGCCTTCAGATGCAGATTGAAGGCCGACAGGATGTGGTAATCGCGGGTATGGGCAGTCTTGAAATGCTCGGCCAGCGCCATCAGGCACTTACCGCCGTCATTGGTCAGGACATTGTCGACCTTGTAACGGGCGCAACGCCCGGCGGGATCGTTGAGACTGAAGTAATGTTCATACAGTCCTTCGAAATTGAAGGGCATGTACTCCTTCTTGACCACCGCCTTGGCGGCCAGCGCCGACTGGGCAAAGGGCTCGAGCTGTTTGCGCGCCGCCGCCTCATCGGCCTCGAAAACGAAGGCCGAGAAAAAGCAGATCTTCGACTTGTCGGGTGGTGCGTCGGCCGGTGCCTCGGGGTGATGCATCAGCACGGTGATCAGTTCGACCCGGCTGACGTCGCTCTTCTTGCGGACCTCGTCCATCGCCGCCATCACGGTCGGCAAGTCTCCGATGGGGAAGATGTAGTTGCTGGCCATGATCGCCTTGGGCGCCGGATAAAGCGCCAGGTCGAGCTTCGTCACCACGCCGAAGAAACCGGGGCCGACGCCGCGCAGCGCCCAATAGAGATCGGGATTTTCCTTCGGCCCGACCTTCACCTGGCTGCCGTCGGCCAGCACGACCTCGGCACCCTGGATGGACAAAGTCGAGAACCCGCCGCGCTGCGCCCAGTTCCAGCCCATGCCGCCGCCCATGGTGAAGCCGCCGAGGCCGACCGAGGGACAATGCGGCACCGGGAAGCTCAGGCCATGATCGCGCGCCGTCGTCACCAGATCGAAGCTCCGCACGCCCGACTGGATCGAAGCGATTTGCGCCGCCTTGTCGATGGTGATGGTGTCCATGGCCGACATGTCGATGCAGATGCCGCCGTCGCGCACCGCCGACCAGCTGGAATTGTGTCCGCCGCTGCGCACGGCGACCTTCAGCTTTTTCTGGGCGGCGTATTTGACCGCGGCGACGACGTCGGCATCCGAGTGGGCCTGGACGATGAGGTCGGGCTTGCGGGACGGCTTGGACATATGCCAGACCATCGACTGACGCCAGATTTCGTAATCGGCATCCTGGCGGCCGATGACCTGGCCCTTGAACCCGGGGATGGCAGTCTTCGCATCGGCGGCTAGTGCGCGGGGCGCCCGCAGCAGGTTGACCGCCCCCAGGGCGGTAAGCCCGACCAGTTGCTGCAGGGTCTGACGGCGCGTCGGCAGGTATCCGTTCATGATGGCACCCTATTTGAGACTGGAGAAATACCCTGCGAGTTCGACGATGTCGTCGTCGGTCAGCGGCTTGGCCATGCTCGACATGAAGGGATCTTTGCGGTCTCCGCCGCGAAAGGCCTTCAGCTGCTTTTCGATGTATTTGACTTTCTGGCCGCGCAGATTGGGATATTGCGGCGCCTTGCCGACGCCGTCGGCGCCATGGCAGGCGACGCAGACGGTAAGCTTGGCCGGCACCGCGCCGGCAACGCCGGGAATCAGCCCGGCGGCAAGCAGGGCTGCGAGAACGATCTTCCTCATGGCTTCAGCACCGCCTTCACCACCCGGCCCTGTTCGGAATCGCGAACCGCCGACTGGATGTCGTCGAGGGGATAGAACCTGATGATCTTTTCCAGCGGCAGGCGGCCCTGCCGATAGAGGTCCACCAGTTTGGGGATGAACAGGTCGGGGACGCTTTCGCCTTCGATGATGCCCATGATGGTGCGGCCGAACATGATGCTGTTCATATCGAAGGTGACCTCGGTGCCCAGCGGCGCGGCGCCGATCAGCCCGCAAGTACCGGGCACCGTCAGGCTTTCCACCGCCTGGCGGAAGACCGCCGGAATGCCGGTGCAGTCGAGCGAATAGTCGACCCCCGAACCGGACAGCTTGTGGATCTCCTCCACCACGTTGCCGGCGGACGGATCCAGCGCATGGGTGGCGCCCAGTTCGACGGCCACCTTGCGGCGCTCGGCCAGCAGATCGACGGCGACGATGGTGGTGCAGCCGACCGCCTTGGCCGCCATCACCGCCGACAGCCCCACCGAACCGCAGCCGAACACCGCGATGCTCGAGCCGGCGGCGGGCTTCAGCGAATTGATCACCGCCCCGGCGCCGGTCTGGATGCCGCAGCCCAACGGCCCCAGCAATTCCAGCGGCACGTCCTTCGCAACCTTGACGGTATTGGCCTCATTGGCCAGCGCATAGGTGCCGAACGACGACTGGTTGAAGAAATTGCCGAACAACGCCTCGCCGTGACGGTGCAGGGTGCAGGAGCCATCGCCGCGGGTACCGCCGAAATTGCAGGGAAAGATATTGGCGCAATGGGTCGGATCGCCCTTGCGGCAGGCCGGACACTGGCCGCAGCTGCGAAAGGTCAGGACCACATGGTCGCCCGGCTGCACCTTGGTGACCCGCGCCCCCACCCGTTCGACGACCCCCGATCCCTCATGGCCGAACACCGCCGGAAAGGTCACCGGATACAGCTGGTCGCGACAGACCAGATCGGTATGACAGACCCCGACGCCGACGATGCGCACCAGCACCTCGTCGTCCCGCGGCTCGGCCAGATCCACCTCGGAAATGGCAAACGCCCCGGCTTTTTCGGCAACTACGGCCGCTTTTACTTTCATTGGTCAATCCCCCCTAATCCAACTGGATCGTCACCCATTTCCATTCGGTGAAGGTGTCGATGTCGATATCCGTGCCTTCGCGGCCGAACCCGCTGTCGCCGACGCCGCCGAACGGCACATGCGGCTCGTCATGCAGGGTCGGGGCGTTGATATGGACCATGCCGGCATGGATGCCCTGGACGAAGCGCATGGCCTTGCCGATGTCGCGGGTGAAGATCGCCGAGCTGAGGCCGTAGCTGGTGTCGTTGGCCCGCAGGAGAGCCTCGTCCAGGCCATCGACGGGATAAATCGAGGTGACCGGACCGAAAGTCTCCTCGCGGCAGACGGTCATCTCCTCCGACACGCCGGCGAGGATGGTCGGCTTGCAGCGGTTGCCGATCCATTCGCCGCCGCACAGCAGCCTGGCGCCCTTGGCCCGGGCATCGTCGATATGGGTGCGAACCCGCTGGCGCTGGCGGTCCGAGATGATCGGCCCCACCCAGGTGGCCGGATTGCGCAGGTCGCCCATCCCCAGGGTCTCCGTCATCGCCGTGAATTTGGCGGTGAAGGCCTGTTCGATGGAGCGTTCAACGTAAATGCGGCTCGACGCCATGCAGGCCTGGCCCTGGAAGAAGAACTGGCCGAAGGCGGCGGCCTCGACGGCGCGGTCGAGATCGGCGTCGGCCAGCACCACCAGCGGGCTCTTGCCGCCCAGTTCCAGCACCACCCGCCTGCACAGCTTGCCGCAGAGCTCGGCGATATGCCGGCCGACCCGGCTCGAGCCGGTGAACATCACCACCTTGGTCAGCGGATGGGTGGTCAGGCTGTCGCCGATATCGATGCCGAAGCCGCTGACCACGTTGTAGAGCCCGTCGGGGACGCCGGCATCGCGGTAAACCTCGGCCATCCGATGAGCGATCATCGGCGCCTCCTCGGACGGCAGCTGGACCACCGCATTGCCGGTGGCCAGCGGCGTCGAGCTCAGCTTGACGGTTTTCAGCAATGGAACATTGAACGGCGTGATGGCGGCGATCACCCCCACCGGCTCGCGGATGCTCATGCTGAAGCGGCCGGGCAGTTCGGAGGGCTGGACGACGCCGGTGACCCGCCGGGAAACGCCGGCGGCGGCGCGCAGACAGCTGACCGCATAGCTGACCTCGAACTGTGCCTTGCCGAAAGGCGAGCCGACCTCGTCGATCAGGATGTCGACGAACTCGCCGCGCCTGGCCTCCATCAGCTCGGCGGCCTTGCACAGCCAGCCTTCGCGCTCGGGGGCAAGGCGGCTGCGATTGGCCTGGAAAGCCTGCTCGGCCGCCTGCACGGCGCGGTCGATATCCTGCGGGCCGCCCTCGGCGACCGTTGCATAGGGCGAATCGTCCTCGGGGTTGCGGTCGATGAAATATTTTCCGCTGGTCGGCGCAACCCGGGCGCCGCCGATCCACAAATCGACTTGCTTGGAATTCAACTTTTCCTCCCCCGTACAGAATTAACGCCGACACTACCATGCGCGGCAAAAACGCCGGTAACGTACAGGCGCAAGCCAATGACGGATTTGCGCAATCAAACTAAAACGGGCATCCTTGCCCGGAATAATTCGAGGACCGCTTATGGCCGAGGTGATTCCGGCGATCAAAGGCTTTCCAATGGACGTGGCCACCATGCTGCGCTCACGGGATTTGGCCGTCGCCGAAAAAACCATCTCGAATATTATCGATCCGCGCCGGTTCCGTTTTCCGGCGCATGCCATGCCGTCAAACATCAAGATCAGCCATGTGGCGATGAGCGTCGGCCATCTGTTCGGCGTGCGCCACGGCGTCCCGGTCCATGTGACATCGGAGCCCATCGCCTCCTACCAGGTGATGGTGCCGCTGCGCGGCCGCCTGACCGCGGACCGCGACGTCATCCCAGGAGAGGCGCTGATCTATGCGCCGCGTGATGTCATGAACACCGTGTGGAGCCGCGACTGCCTGGCCCTGGTCCTGTCCCTGCCGGAAAACAGCTTCCGCCGGTTTCTCTGCGGCGTTCTGCCCGACGGCGACTGGACGCAGCTGCCCAGACCGGCGTCACGGCTGGGCCTGGGCAGCGGCAGCGGGCGCAGCTTCGCCAATCTGCTGGGCACCATCTGCCGCGAATGCGTCGATGCCAAATCGGCCTTCATGCAAGGCTTTTCCGCCCGGCCGCTGGAGGAATCCCTGCTGCTGTCGCTGGCTTTGCTGCTGACCGGCGACCGCATCCCGGCCGGCGGCGGACGGCCCCGTTCGGCGGCGGTGGCGCGCGCCAGGGACTATATCGACAGCCACTGCCAGGACGACATCTCGGCCGCCGACCTGGTGCGGGCCGCCGGACTCTCCCTGCGCAGCCTGCAGTTGGGATTCACCGCCAGTTTCGGCGTCGGGCCGATGACCTATCTGAAACAGCAGCGCCTGCGCCGCGTCCATGAGGCGCTGCGAACCGCCCACCCCAACGCCGAGACCGTCGGCGACATCGCCGCCCGCTTCGGTTTTTACAACGGCAGCGCCTTCGCCAAGTCCTACCGGGCGTTTTTCGGCGAACTGCCGTCGGCGACGCTGGCCGCCCGCTAACCTTATTGTTTGCCTCGGCGGACGGCGACGATTTCGGCGTAGACCGAGACGGCGATCTCGAACGGCGTGCGGGCCCCGATATCGAGGCCGATGGGCGCCGACAGGCGGTCCATGGCGGCCTCCGCCAGCCCCGCCTCCAGCAGGCGGGCGCGGCGACGCTGGGCGGTCTTGGTGCTGCCCAGGGCACCGACATAGAAAGCCTGGCCGGGCAAGGCGACCGACAGCGCCGGATCGTCGATTTTGGGATCGTGGCTCAGCGCCACCACCGCAGTGCGCGCATTGACCAGCGGCTCAAGGATACCCGCCTCCGGCCATTCGCACAGCAGACTGGCCGGGCCGAACAGATCCTCGCGCAGGAAGGCGCGGCGCGGGTCGATCACCGTCACCGCGAAGCCGCCGCGCGACCCCAGCCAGGCCAGGGCCTCGGCGATATGCACGGCGCCGACGATCAGCAGCGACCAGGGCGGGCCATAGCAGCGGGCAAAGATGTCGTCGCTCAGAAAGCCGCTGGAATCGGTGTCGGCCAACCGGCGCAGGGTGGCCATGTCGGTGTCGTCGAACCTCGCCGTTCCCGCGCCGACGTCGACAGCCACGGCCACCTGATGACCGGAGGTGAGATCGGTTGCCAGAGCCACCGCCCGGCCCGCCCTGACGGTCGTCAACACGCCGTCGATGGCCAACCGGTCGGCGCGGCAGACGACCACCTCGATGGTGCCGCCGCAGGCCAGTCCGACCGACCAGGCGGTTTCATCGCTGACGCCGAAGGACAGTCGCTCGACGCGGCCGTCGGCGGCCAGAAGCTCGCGCGCCTTGGTTATGACGGCGGTTTCCACACAGCCCCCCGACACCGAGCCGATGAAGCTGCCGTCGGCATGCACCGCCATATGGGCGCCGACGCTGCGCGGTGCCGAGCCCCAGGTCCGCATGACGGTGGCCAGCGCCACCGCCGCACCCCCGGCAAGCCATCCGGCGGCGCCGTTCAAGACTTCGATATCGTCATCCATGGCTGTTCCCTTTTGTCGCTCCGGGCAGGCTGGGGGCCGTCAGAATAGGCAAATACAGCAGCAGGTAAATCAGTAAAGGCGTGAACCACAGGATCACCGCCGCCGGCATCAGCAGGTCCGGGGCGACCCCGAAGGCGGCGCCGATCCGCGCCGCCGCCGCCAGCCCCATGCCGGCGAAGGCGATTTTCATCGCCGTCGGCACCAGCAGGGGACGGCCGGTATGTTTCAGCGACACCCGCGTCATCAGGCTGAATTTGGTCAGACCCCAGGCGCCGATGGTGAAGGCATGGATGGCCGCCGAAGCCTCGACGGCGCGCAGCAGCAGCGACAGGACCAGCATGCCGTAGCCCAGTTGCATGACCGCCAGCAGAGGCGAGGACATCACCGCCAGACCGCGCCAGCGCACCATCCGCGCCACATGCAGGGCCGCCACCACCACCGCCGTGGCGCCGATCAGGGCCGGCGGCGCGGCGGCGAGATCGATCGCCGCCAGCACAACGATACCCAGCAAGGCCGCCCATTCCAGCAGCGGCAATGCCGGCGGCGGCTCCAGGTCCAGGCGGCCCCGTTCCTTCAGCCAGGTTTGGCAAAACACCGGCACCAGCAGACCGCTGACCTGGCAATAGAGCAGCATCAGGCTGTAATACCCGGCCAGGACGCCGCGGTCGGCGCCGACCGGGTCATCGGCGAGGATCGCCAGATGGAAGCACAGATTGCCGCCGATGAAACCCGCCAGCACCGGCGCCAGCGCCAGATACAGCCAGCTGCCGGCTTTGACGATCTGGGGCAGGACGATGATGGTCAGCAAGGACCAGAAGGCGAGATCGGCGGCGGCGGTCACGGCGGGCGGCAATTGCGGCGCCAGCAACACGGCCAGGCGGCCGAGCAACCAGGCGGCCACCAGCACGGCCAGGGGCCGGCCTGTCACTTCCGGCGTTTTGGCCCAGCTCGGCAGCGCCGTCAGGATGAAACCGCCGCACATGGCACCGCCGAAACCGAAAATCATCTCGTGGCCATGCCAGTGGCGTTGGCTGAACATCGCCGCCAGCGCGCCGCCGCTTCCCCAACTGCCGGTCAGCCACAATCCCATGGCCAACAGACCGAACAGCGGCCCGACCACGTAAAACGGCCGAAACCCACTTCGCAATACCGGCGCAACCATGGTTTGGCACATTGTCCAAAGTGATCCGGAGGCTATACTAGATCCTTTCACCATCGATTTGAAACAATCGGCGGTGCCCGACGTCTGGAAAGCACCCATCCCATGAAACGGTTCCTGGATTCGCCGCTGGCCTTCGTCGCCGCCATCATGCTTGCCGTCGTCGCCTTCGGTGCCGGGCTGACATCGCCGATCTGGTTTCTGCTGGAGGGCAAGCCGCCGGTCGAGGCGATGAACGCCGGCGCGCCGATCATCAAGATGACCATGGTCGGATTGGCCATCATGATCGTCCTCGGCCTGATCGCCCAGAAATTACGCCAACCGGTCGCGCCCGAAGC
>Ga0007882_10001576_pt1 | contig 13119 bp, 20 predicted proteins | sample CryBogCBH12Aug01_FD_71195 | JGI IMG/M metagenome (GOLD analysis project Ga0007882, IMG submission 71195) | Freshwater microbial communities from Crystal Bog, Wisconsin, USA - CBH12Aug09.1 | ecosystem: Environmental > Aquatic > Freshwater > Lake | place: Crystal Bog, Wisconsin, USA | collected... | reverse complement strand
GTTCGGTGACCAGCAGTTCGTTTAGCTTGGCTTCCATGCGGTTGAAGGCGTTGATGAAGGCGATTTTCCAGAGGAAGGCGGGGTGGCCGGTGAAGCCCATGGCAAGCAGGGTGAAGCCGTCCTTGCTGATGTTGTACATGGGCTGTGTTTTGTTTTGCTTGTTTTGGTAGGAGGACGGCTCAAAATTGAGCCGTCGAAAACTTTCATCGGGGCAGTTTGCGATGATGGCTTCGATATCGCGAAGCACATTTTTGTGCTTTTTATCGAACTTTTCGGCCACCAACAGCGAGGTGGTGAAGACGTGGTTTTGGGTGGCGGTGACGATGGGGTTGGTCATGGTTGGCTCCTAGGCGGATTGCTGTGGTTGTGGGTTGGGCTTGATGCCCAGGGCAACGGCGATGTCATGAGCCCTGCCGTAGTGGCCTTTGACTTGGCCGTTTAGGACTAAGGACACTTCGCGTGGTTTCCAGTTGCGGTCACGCGCCCATTTACTGACGGTGATACCGTTGGCGTTGAACTCCGCCTTGACTTGTGCGGGGGTTTTAATCATGACTCGCTCCTTCTAAAGTTGGTCATTGTTGTACAGTGTTTGTGTAGTGCTAGTGGTAATTATTGTAGAGTATTATCTACATGTCAAATTATTTGTATAGAAAAATGAACATTTGTAATCGAATAAGAGAAGAGCGCGAACGCCTAGGGTTTGATCAGGAAGGCTTTGCTGCTCTTGGTAGTGCCTCTCGTCATTCACAGATCGATTGGGAAAAAGGAAAGTCGTTTCCGAACGCTAAGGTTTTGGCTGCTTTTGCTCAAGCTGGGGCTGACGTGCAATACATTCTGACGGGAGTAAGATCAAGTGCCATTACCCAAGAAACGGCAACGTACACGGCATTGAACAGCCGTGAAGCGGCTTTGTTGGACAACTATCGGCATATCGCCGATGAGGGGGACAGGAGCGCGGTCGAACGTACGGCGTTGATGGCCGCTAGGGCCAGCCACGGAGAGCAGGAATCAAGGACGAAAAGGAAGGCTAAATAACCGGTAAATTATTTTTATACAATAGGGCTGTGCTTATGAAAATTGTAATTATTTTGCTTATCTATATGTTTTCATTGCCAGCACTGGCAAAGCAACATCGAAGCGAAGCGGCTAAAAATGAGTTCAAACACTCTAGCCCTTGTCCTGCCAATGGTGAAAATAGCGGCCCTTGTCCGGGTTATGTTGTTGATCATATAACCCCGCTTGCTTGTGGCGGCGCTGATGAGCCTGGCAATATGCAATGGCAGACCATTGAAGAGGGCAAAGCCAAGGACAAATGGGAAAGAAAGGGGTGCAAATCTGTCGCCCATTCTTGAGAAGCTAGGTTTTATTTGACTGAATGCGGTGTTGCCCGATTAGATCGTGATGATGACGGCACATTTTGTGAGGGTATTTGTATTTAAGGACAAATGGGGCGTTGAGTGTTGCGGATTGGTAAAGTTGTGGTTTCGTGAAACGAATGTAAATAAAGGTGAGTTATGGCGATAAAGTTTTTGGTTTTTTTACTGATGCTGTCGAATTTGGCACAAGCCGATGATACAAGCAAAGAGTCTGAGCTAGGTTTTAAGCTTGCTTCTTTGGAAACGAATGAAAATTTGAGTAAAAGTGATATCCGTGTTGCGCGTGCAATTAGGGCGATATCTGATGCCGAGTCAGTTTGTGCTGAGTCTGATCCTGTGCGGTTAGTGGATCAAGCAGTTAATACTGCGGATATGCTGAAAAAAAACGGTATTTATAGTAGTGCTGTGGATATTTTAGAGGGCCTTAAGGCTATTCTCTTTGATTACAAAGAAAAGCAGGATTGCATGAAGACGTTATATTATTATTTTCAAGGTAGAAGCGAACTGGATTTTAATCATTCTCAAGCCGTGGCAGCTTTGCATATACTTGTTGTGAATGGCAATAAGTTAGCAGAGAAACCGGAGTCAAAAAAATCGCATAAGCGTTGATGTTTTTTCCTGTGAAGGATTTGGCCTTGGCGTTAGAACTGGTCTTTGGGCTGTTCTGGGGTGATTGGTTTTTGCATGGGTGGCGGAGGGACTGTTGCAAAACGGACTTCGAAGCCCTTTTTGTGAAATGCAGTGTTGCCCGATTAGATCGTGATTGCGAAAAGGAAAACGGTCTAATTTTTCAAGAGAGGATTTATGAAAACAGTTGTGGTGATTTTGGGTTTAGTTGGTCTAGGATTATTAAGCACAGCTGAGGCCGAGAGTCCGAGCAAGGCGGAAATTTCGCTTTATAAAGATATTGTGCGGATGGAGTTGAAAGGGGTGCATATGGATTATTACCGGCAGTTTTCTAACACAGAAAATGATCGGTTGTGCGTGGCTGATATGCGTGAATTTCAGCCGCAGGTTGAGACAATAATTAAAAGAGCCGAAAAGGTGGGTAATTTTAATTTGAACGCGGCTGCGTTAGGTTTAAGGTCATGTTTGACGTGTGCCGATAATGCGATTGGCGATTGCGAGAGACTGGGCCGAGCATTGCTGGTTTTTTGGCAGAATAAGGCCGAATTGGATTTTTAGTGAAGGCATCAAGAGAAGCAAACTAAAACATAGTAAAAATGCCTGGCTAATTTCCTTGGCGGAGGGACTGTTGCAAAACGGACTTCGAAGCCCTTTTTGTGACTGGCGTGGGGTGGGGCTTACAGCCACCCCACAATTAAAAAAGGCATCAACAGGCAAATCACAAAGATCACAAGCCCCAAACCAGGCTCTTCATAATCGCCATCCACTTCATCTTGTTCGTGTTTGGCGCACATACGGCTTTAATTGCTTGTGTCCAGTGCATGGATGAGCCCTGCGTAGTGGAGGGCACGCGTCCAGACGTCGTTGCTGTAGTCGTTGTGGGTGGTGCCGCTGTCCATGTGGTCGAGGGTGTCGATGTTGCCGATGCCGATGTTGTAGGCGGCGATGGCGCCTTGGAGTTGCCGGGCGGGTGGCCAGTCGGGGTGTTTGCGGGTGATGCGGGTGAGGTTTTCGGTGAGGATGCTGGCGGTTTGGTCCCAGTGGCCTTGGCTGGCGGGATCGGGTTGGCCGGCGGGGGCGTGGCTACGTTGGTCGGTTTGGCACCAGCCGAAGGCGTGGCCGCTGTCGCCGTAGCCTTGGGCATCGAGCAGCTGGCCGGCGTGGCTTTCGCGGGATGCGATGGCCATGAGCAAGGCGGACGGGAGGTTGTGGGGCGCGGCGGCTTGTTGGATGCGGGCGGTGATGTCGGGTGTGAAGCGGGCGTGGTCTGCTTGGGCGAGGCGGATTGCGCCTTGGATGCCGGGGGGTTGATGTTCGGCGGCGGCGGTGTCGGGGCCGATGCCGGTGGGCATGTAGTGGGTTAGGATGGCGTTGGTTGGCATGGTGTTGTCCGGGTGTTTGGGTTTGGGTTTAGCCGGGTTGTCCGGCTAAACCTTTTTTTTTGGGTGCGCGTTGGCTTGGGTTGCGGTTAGGGTTTGGGGCAAGGCGCGGTGGCTGCCGGGGTGGCCGGCAGGGCGTTTTTGATGGCGTTGAGCAAGCCCGGTTGGGCTTGTTGGAGGATGGCTGAGGCGGTGTCGTTGAGCGGGATGGCGGGGGCGTTGCCGGTGCCGAGCAGAATGGCATCGACGGCTTTGGTGGCTACGGGGGTGAGGGCGTTGATGTCGGTTTGTGCGGCGACGGCGGCTTGTTGCGCTTTTTGTTGTGCGGTGGGGGAGCAGCCGATGAGGCAGGCGGCGAGGGTGATGCATAATAAGGGTTGTGTTTGCATTGGGATTTCCTTTTGTTTTGTTTTGTTTTGCTTAGTTTTGGGTTGGGGCGGGGGGTTGTGCTTGGGGTTTTAGGCCGATTTTTTCGCTGGTGGTGACAGTCAGGATGCTGTTGGCGATGCTGACGGCGGTGGCTATTGCGCCGCCCAGTCCGGTGAGTTGGTCGGGGGTGAGCGGCAGGCTGTAGCCGAGGCTGCTGGCGAGGGCGGCGCCGCCCGCCAGCAGTGCGATGAGGTGGTTGCCGAGCAGCTGGCGGTTTTTCCAGACGGCAGGGTTGTCGAGTTGTTGGCCTTCTTGCAGCAGGGTGATGAAGGCGTTGAGGTCGGGTTTTTTCATGGTTGTGTCCTCGGTTGTGTCTTTGGTTGTTTGGGTTTGGGTTGCTGTCAGGCGAATTGCCATAGGTTGTTTTGATAGGTGGCCAGTGCGTGCCGGGCGGCGATATCGCCGTGGTCGGCGTTGAAGGCGAGTGCCGGCACGACGTGATGGAGTTCGGGCAGGCCGGGAAAGTCTTCGGGCAGTTTGGGCACGAGGTCGGCTTGGTTGACGAGGCGGATGGTGCGGTCGCCATAGCGTTGCTGGTAAGCTGCGGCGAACGCCGCATCGGCCCATTTGGGGCTGGCGATGGCGTAGACGGCGGCGATGTTTTGGCCCATCACGGCCAGGCGGGTGGCTATGGCTGCGCCGAGGCTGTGGCCTTGGAGGATGATGGGTTTGTCTGTGGGAAAGGCAAGTTGATTGTGGAGTTGCAGTGCGAGGTCGTTGACACCGGCGGTGGCCTGGCCAATGAATCCGGTGGGTTCGAGTTGTAGGCGGCTGTCGGTGATCCAGTCTTGGAAGGAGTCGGTGCCACGGATGCTGACGCGGTAGGTGTCGGGGCTTTCTGTGACGAGGGCGAAACGTTCCGGCGTGGAGTACCGGCCGTTGGGGTGGGCGTTTAGTCGGTACATGACGCGGTGCTGTTCGCCGTCGCGGGTGATGATGCTGTCCGGTACGGCGTCGGGGTTTTGGTGGTCGTTGTAGGCTGCTTCAATGAGTTGGCAGGCTTGGTTTAGCTTGCGGATATCGGGTTGTTTCATGGTTGTTGGTCTCTGAGTTGTTTCATTTTTTCGGTGAGCCGTGTGGCTTCGTCGGCCCAGTATTGTTCGCCGGTTTGCCCTGCCAGGCGTTTGGCGTGGGCGAGGTCTTGGTTGATGCGGTGCAGTTCCTGCCCGCGTTTGTTGTCTTCCTGTTGTTTGATTTCGGTGCTGCTGGCTTGGGTGTCTAGCCAGCGGCGTTTGTTGAGCCAACCTTGCGCCATGATGGGCACTTGTTCCGGCGGCAGGTTCTTGCGGTTGATGGCCTCTTGTTTGGCGGCGGCATGGATGGCTTGCGTTTGGTCTTTGTCGGGGTTGAGTTGTAGCCAGCTGGCGGCGGCTTGGTCTTTGCCGCGTTTGTAGTCGAAGGCTAGCCAAAACAGATCGAAGGCCGCTTTCATGGCGGTCGGCAGTTTGTCATAGGCACGCTCTATTTCCCTTGGCCCGTGCTTGTGGGCGCTGCCATAGCCACTTTCGCCCAGGCGCTCCCAGAGGCGTTCGGCATATTTCATGGTCTGTTCTATGTCCCAGCTGAGCTGGGGCAGGAAGGCTATGGCAGCTTGTTGGATGAAGTCTTTTTTTTGCATGGTGTTGGCGGCCTGGCTGATGGGCAAATACCGGATGGTCTCCGGTGTTGGGGTATTCTGATTTGATAATCTCCGGATATGTTTTAAAGCGTTTTAAATTAATGGGGCGGGGGCGGCGCGTAGACTGCTTGCATCCGGGCTTGGTGCGCGGATTGTGAAAATACACCCCTATAAAGGAAGCAAACAACATGCAAAAGATTAGTAGCCTTATTTCAAGTTTTATTTTTACCGCGCTGGGTTTGACGGTGCTGGGCACGTCTGCATCGGTGCTGGAAACCTTGGTGCTGAGTTCGGACAATACCGGTGTGCTGGTGGTCGATCCAAATGCGGACGGTACGTGGACCATCGGCGTGGTCGGTGTGGGCACGGCCAATCTTAATCTGGTTTCCGCCGCCGACCCGGTGAACGGTGTGGCGGCGATTGCGCAGTCGTTCCCGTTTGAGGTTTACGATGACAACGAGTCGGCGACGCATTTTTCTTTCAGCATTACGCACTTGGTTGACAAGTCCGTGGTGACTGTGGCTCAAGCAGCGCCGCTGGCCCGGGAGGTGACGGCAACGGCCAGCCAAGCAGTGCCCGCAGAAACCGCTGCAACAGCTGCTTAATGAATTAGGTGATGGGCAAAGCCGGGCCAGCGCCCGGCTTTTCTGACAGGAACAGTGAACATGATTGATTTGGCAGTATTGCACAATGCCGAACACCGCATGACGGAAGACGAGCTTGGGCAGCAGGCGGGGCAATTCGACGCACAGCTGGCGTTATTGCGGCATAAGCAGTTGCATGCGGTCCCGGCGGGGGCGGTGTCGGCCGAGTGGTGCGAGATGTGCGGGTTGGCGATTCCGGCGTTGCGGCGGCAGATTGTGCCAGGCGTGACGAGGTGCGTGGATTGCCAGGGTGCTATTGAGCGTAACGGGCGGGTTTATGGCTGAAATATTGGAATGGGGGCGGCTGGGTGTCAGCGCGTTGGCGTTGTTGTTCAGTGTGGCGACCTTTTTTTATATGCTGTATGACAAGCAACAGAGGGCCACCGTGCAGGCTTTTGAGGCGCATAAGGCGGCGATTGAGAAACGCATGACGACCGTGGAGAATGATTTGGTGAAGATTCCTAGCCGGGCTGAACTGGATGCGACGCAGGAGCGTTGGCGGACGGAGATTGTGCGTATCCATGACCGGGTTGATGAGATTAATAAGGGCATTAAGGATAGCCAGCTGATGATCGGGACGCTGATCGGGTTGTCTAAAGGGGCGAATAAACATGACTAGCGCGTTATTGACAGAGAGACGCAGATTGCTGATTTTGCAGTTGTTGCAACAAGACCCGAATTATTCGATCAATGACCGGCTGCTGCACACCTTGTTAAGCCAGGCTGGGCAAGGGGCTTTGCTGGCGGTGGTGCGCAATGATCTGGCCTGGTTGGAGGACATGGAGTTGCTGGCCACTAATGAGCTGTATGATTGTACGGTGGCGGTGCTGCGTAGCGAGGGCGTTGATGTGGCACTGGGATTGGCGCATGTGCAGGGCGTGGCACGACCCAGGCCGGTGGCGTGATGGGAGTGAAGTCTTCTATTAAGTCCTTGGCGCCTGATGTTTTGGAGCAGTTGCAGGCACTGTTGCGTGACCCTCGGGTGACGCAGTTGGCGGCGACGGCGCAGATCAACGCGATTCTGGCGGGGGCGGGCGACGCGCCGGTGAGCAAGAGTGCGGTGAACCGTTATGCCGTGCAGATGGACCAGATTGGCGCGAAGCTGACGCAAAGCCGGGCGATTGCGGATATGTGGATAGGCAAGATCGGCAATGAGCCGCAAGGCAAGGTGGGGGCGCTGCTGAATGAGGTGGTGCGCAATCTGGCGTTTGAAGCAGCTATTAGTTTGTCTGAGGATGAGACGCCGGCAGACCCGAAGCTGATTAAGGCGTTGGCGGAAGCGGTGGAAAAGCTGGAGCGCGGCGCAAACCTGAATGAAAAAAGGGTGCAGGACATGCGCAAGCAAGCGGTGGCGGAAGCCACTGAGAAAGCGGCGGATATTGCCAAGCGTAGCGGTCTGAGCAGCGATGCGATTGCCGCGTTCAAGCGCGAGATGCTGGGTGTTGCGGACGCGGCATGACCGATAACCTGCCTTCGGTGCTTTATCCGGCGCAGCAGCGCTGGGTGGCTGACCCCTCCCCTTTCAAGATCGCCGAAAAAGCCCGCCGGACGGGCATCACGTTTGCCGAGGCGGCCGACGATGTGTTGATTGCTGCGGCGGCAAAAGAGGCGGGCGGGCAGAATGTCTATTACATCGGCACTGACAAGGATATGACCGAGGAGTATATCGACGCCTGCGCGGCATGGGCCAAGCAGTTTAATCGGGCGGCGGACTATATTGGCGAAGGTCTGTGGGATGAGGATGAGGAAGACAAGCATATCAAGACGTATACCATCCGCTTTCCGGAGAGCGGCTTTCGGATCACCGCGCTGGCCTCCCGGCCACGCAAGCTGCGTGGCCGTCAGGGTGTGCTGGTGGGTGATGAGGCGGCGTTCCAGGATGATTTGCGCGAGCTGATCAAGGCGGCGATGGCGTTCCTGATTTGGGGCGGCAAGGTGCGTTTGATTTCGACCCATGACGGCGAAGAGAATGCGTTTAACCAATTGATACAAGAGGTGCGGGCCGGTAAGCGCAAGGGTTCTGTGCATCGTATTGCGTTTCGGGAGGCGGTGGCGGACGGCTTGTTCCAGCGCATTTGTTTGCGGCGTGGCATCCCTTGGACGACCGGTGCGGAAGCGGCGTTTTTACAGGACACGTATGATTTTTATGGTGACGATGCGGATGAAGAGCTGGATTTGATCCCGTCCCAAGGGGGCGGTGTCTATTTGTCGATGAGCTTGGTGCTGTCGCTGATGAGCCCATCTGCACCGGTGGTGCGTGGCGAGTGGAAGCCGGGCTTTGTGCTGGAGAGCGAGGAGGCGCGTTTTGCGGTGGTGCAGCTGTGGTGTGATGAAAACTTGTTGCCGCATTTGCAAAAGCTTGATCCTGCCCGTCCGCACGGTTTGGGCGGCGATTATGGCCGGGTGGGCGATTTGACCTGCTATCCGGTGCTGGCCGAGGGTGCGGATTTGCGGCGGCGGGTGGTGTTGTGGGTGGAGCTGTCGGTTTGTCCTTACCGGCAGCAGGAGCAGATTTTTAATTATATCAGTGACCGCTTGCCGCGCTTTAGGGCGGCGGCACTTGATGGCCGTGGCATCGGTTCGGCACTGGCGGAATTTGCGGCGGGCAAGTACGGGGCTAAAGTGGAGTGCGTGATGGCGTCGGAGACGTTTTACCGCGAGAACATGCCAAAATTTAAGGCCGATCTGGAAGATGGCCAACTGACCGATATCCCTAAAGACGAGCAGGTGCGCGATGATCTGATGGCGATTAAAAAAATTAACGGCGTGCCGAAGGTGCCGCAAACTAAGTCGCAGACCAAAAGTGCCGATGGCAAAAAGCTGCAGCGGCATGGTGATGGTGCGATAGCCCTGTTCTTGGCCAATTACGCGATGCGTAAATCCTATGGCCTGATCGAGTTCAACGCGATGCCGGAAAAGTCTGCGCGTGACCGTGACGAACGCGATGACAAAACAACCCTGCAAATCCCTTCTTCTGGAGCTTGGTAAATGAGTTTTATCTACGACTGGTTTCAAAAGCTGATCACCCCTGGTACGGTCACTAAAAACCTGCAATCGGACGGCCCGACCACGAAAAATTTAGCGCGCGAGTTTGCTATGCATCCGTCGCGCGGCCTGACACCGGCCAAGCTGGCGGCTATTTTTTTACATGCAGAACAGGGCTATCTGATTGACCAGGCCAATTTGTTCATGGACATGGAAGAGAAAGACGCGCATATCGGCGCGGAAATGGGCAAGCGCAAGATGGCGGTCAAGCAGTTGGACTGGCATTTGGCACCGCCGCGTGACGCGACGGCGACTGAGCGCAAAAATACGCGGTTGCTGGAAAACCTGTTGCGCGACGGTTTGGATATGGGCGAAATCCGTTTTGATCTGCTGGACGCGATTGGTCACGGTTATTCGTGTACGGAGATCGCGTGGGCTAAAAATGCACAAAACTTGTGGATGCCGGAACAATTGGCACATCGTACCCCGTCTTGGTTTATGGTGCCGCCGTTCGAGAAGGATGTGCTGCATCTGCGTGACACCAGCCAGCCGTATGGCGCACCGCTGACGCCATTCGGTTGGCTGGTGCATTTGCATCGGTCGCGGACGGGCTATTTGGCGCGCACCGGCTTGCACCGTGCCCTGGCGTGGCCGTATCTGTTCAAAAATTACTCGGTGCGCGATCTGGCTGAGTTTTTGGAGATTTATGGCTTGCCGATCCGCATTGGCAAATATCCGGCCGGTACGCCGGATGATCAGAAAATGGATTTGATGAATGCTTTGCTGTCCATTGGCCATCACGCTGCCGGTATTATTCCGGACACCATGATGATGGAATTGTCGCAGGTCACCGGCACCGGTAACGCCGAATCGTTTAAGGTGATGATGGACTGGGCGGACGATGCGATATCGAAGGCTATTTTAGGCGGCACGTTGACCTCTTCAACGGCGAAGAACGGCAACCGGGCGCTGGGCGAGGTGCATAACGATGTGCGGCTGGGTATCCGTGATGATGACGCTCGGCAGCTGGATAATACGCTGAGTGTGCAATTGGTGTATCCGATTGCGCTGCTGAACGGCCTGTTTGCGGATACGCGCAGCCCGGCGTTTGTGAGTGATACGCAGGAGCCGGAAGACCTGAAGCTGTATGCCGAGTCGTTGCCGGTGCTGGCCAATGCCGGCCAGCCCATCCCGATCAGTTTTGTCAGCCAGAAGTTGAAGATACCGCTGCCTGTCGATGATGAGCCGGTGTTGACCGCCAGCCGGGCGGGTGCGCCGGGTGGCGGCGGTGACGGGGCGTTGCGTGCGCAATGGGCGCTGTTGATGGGTGATAAGGCGGGGGATAAGCCCTGGCCTGCTGATACGGATATTGATACTACGCCGGTGGCGGCGGAGACGGATATTCTGGCGGAGGCGGCGGGCCCTTCGGTGCAGGCGATGATAGCCAAGATATACGGCTGGCTGGACGAGGCTGAGAATCTGGAGGCGTTCCGCGACAAGCTGCTCAACGGGTATGGCGGTTTGGACAACGATGAGTTGACGAAGGTGATGGCGCTGGCGTTTTCGGTGGCGGATTTGGCGGGCCGGTTTGATGTGCAAGGCGGTGGCTAGTGGGTTTGCTGGTCAGCCCTACCCAGGTGGCTTTTAATGCGCGTGGCGATGGTAAGTTCAGTAAGCCGTTTGTTGAGCAGCAAAGCTTTTTTAAGCAAAAGCTGCCGATGCCCAGCCAGCATTATGACGATATCCTGAATGCGGCGCATGATCGGGCGTTTATGGTTGCGGGGGCGACCAAGGCGGATTTGCTGACGGATTTGAAGGGGGCGGTGGATAAGGCGATTGCCGAAGGCCACGGTCTGGATTGGTTCCGGAAACAGTTTGACGGCATTGTAAAAAAGCATGGCTGGGAGGGCTGGACGGGGTCCGGGACGGCGGAGGGGCGGGATTGGCGGACGCGGGTGATTTATCAGACGAATCTGTCCAGCTCTTATGCCGCCGGGCGTTATGGGCAATTGACCCGTCCGGAGGTGCTGGAGGCGCTGCCGTATTGGAAGTATGTGCATAACGATTCGGTGGCGCACCCGAGACCGTTGCATGTGGCATGGAGCGGTACGGTGCTGAAGCATGATGATCCGTGGTGGGGGTCGCATTATCCGCCGTGCGGTTGGTTGTGCCGCTGCCGGGTTGAGCCGGTGGATGCGTCTGAGTTTGATGGCAAGCCGGCCCCGGATGACGGGGAGTATACCAAGGTGGACCGCTATGGGGTGGAACACACGATGCCGAAGGGCGTTGATTATGGCTTTGGGTATACGCCGGGGAAGAGTTTGGCGGCGGATACGCAGTTGCGGGCGATGGTGCAGGATAAATTGGTGCGTTATGCACCGGCGATTAGCCGGTCGTTGACTAAGGATGTGAACCGCTATATTAATGCTGACAAAAAGGCTTCTAGTTTTGCCGGGCAAGCGTTGGCGGATGCGGATGTGAAGGCGTTGGGTTGGCTGGGGTTTGTGGCACGCCCTGAGGTGTTAAAGCCGTTGGTGCATGTGGATATGACGGGCTTTTTGGTGTTGTTGCCTGCGGACGCGGTGCGTCATGCGGTGAATAAGCATGCGTTTGATGGCAAGGGGCAGCGGGCTGTGAAGCCTGCGGATTTTGATCGGGTGGCGCAGGTGCTGAATGAGGGGGATGCGGTTGCGGGCGATGGTGATGGGTTTTTTGTGTCGTCTTTGGTGGTGGGTGGCGAGACGTTCCGGTGCGTGTTTGAGGTGATGGGCGCAAAAATGCGGGCGGTGGCGTTGAAGACGCTGATGATTAAGACTGCGAAGTAGAGACCGCTTTGATGCAAGTTGCGTTGCCCCCAGCTTACGGCTGTTCCGTTCTTCCCTCTTGGGCAGATTATACCTGTTTTAAGTCGGGAGCGGGAGGTCGGCAGTTCTTCCATCCATGTTATAAATGAGCGTAGACGCCAAATTTCTACGCCTCGCTCCCAGTCAATACGATAGATTAATCCGGAGAAAGTTGCAATGTTTGAAGTCAGTTGGGATGACACGGAAATTAGAAGGGCTTTGCGTAAATTGCAAGGGGCGGGGGTGGGGTTGTCCGGGCCGTTGCAGGTGATCGGCCTGAAGTTGGTGGAATCGACCAAGCAGCGTTTTGCGACGGGGGTGGCCCCGGATGGTGCGCCTTGGCAGGCGAATACGGCGGCGACGCTGGCGCGTAAGTCAGGGAGCAAACCGTTGGTCAATCATGGCGACTTGGAGCGGCAAATCAGCTATGCGGTGTCCGGTGATGTGCTGGAAGTCTTTAGCACTCAGGAACAGGCGGCGATGATGCAGTTCGGCGGCAGCAAGGCGGAGTTCCCGCATTTGTGGGGCGATATTCCGGCGCGGCCGTTTTTGGGGGTGTCGGCGGCGGATGAGGTGATGATTTTGGCGACCATGGCGCGTTATTTAAAAAATGCGCTTTAAGGCTGATAACAGCACTGGGTGCTGTATCGGTAGGCCACAACGGGTTTTGCCCTATCATAAACGTCCGTAAATGCTTTATGGTGGATTTGGCTGCCAAGGTGGGGGGTGTTTTTGCATGACTGCCCTGAAGGGCATAAATAAATTGGCAGCTGCTCAAAAGTGAATTCGAGTTCACTTTTGGTGATGCACTCAAAACGGTAGTCGAACACCGTTTTTCAAATGCGAATTCGAATTCGCTTCCTGCAATACCCTAAGGGGCATAAATACACTCAAATGTGAATTCGAATTCACTTTTGAGCCATTCAAGATCGCCTTCCGGCGAATATTAAAGCGCTTTAACTCCTTTTGGCCATTGGAACGCCTAGACTGCGTACCCATGAGCACACATAAATTTTCCCAAATTGCCTTATCCGCGCAGCTGGTCGAGTTGGGCAGCACTGCACCCGATGAAATCAAGCTGTTGCCCGCCGGACGCTTCCGTGCGAAAGATGGGCGGCCGGCCAATTTGCCGGGCTGGGTGATGGATGACCGAAGCGCCAGTGCTTTGTTGAGCGCGATGCAGCGCCAGGCTGACGCTTCCGTGATCGATTATGAACA
>Ga0007882_10001573_pt1 | contig 13132 bp, 13 predicted proteins | sample CryBogCBH12Aug01_FD_71195 | JGI IMG/M metagenome (GOLD analysis project Ga0007882, IMG submission 71195) | Freshwater microbial communities from Crystal Bog, Wisconsin, USA - CBH12Aug09.1 | ecosystem: Environmental > Aquatic > Freshwater > Lake | place: Crystal Bog, Wisconsin, USA | collected... | reverse complement strand
CCGTCTCGGGACACTGGCGGCGTAAGATGAAAGATATACTGACCATCGTAACCCCCTCCTGCCCCGTGGTGATCGACTACGGGGCACGTCTGGCGGCCCGACACAAGGCCCGCTTCACCGCCTTTCTGCAGCAGCCGGAGGTCGACGTCGTCGGCATAGCCCTGCATGCCGGCGGCACCGTGCTTGACGAGCAGATCACCCAGGAGAGGGAAGCGGCGTCGGAGAGATGCCATGCCGAAGTCGCCGCCATGGTCAGTCCGTGGACCGATAATTTCCGCTGGGTCGCCGCCGCCGGCACGCATCATGAAATGATGCATCGCGGCCGCCTGGCCGATCTGGTGCTGATCGGGCAGTCTTCCGGCGCCGGCATGGCCAGCGCCCACAAGACCGTCGCCGAATTGCTGACCGAAGCCGGCCGGCCGGTGATGGTCGTACCGGCGGACAGCGATCCCGCCCGCGGGCAGAACAATGTGCTGATCTCCTGGAACGGCAGCGCCCCGGCGACGCGGGCGATCCATGACGCGCTGCCGATCCTGGTCGGCGCCGAAACCGTTACCATCCTGCTGGTCTCCGCCTCGCGGCCGGAACCAGGCAGCGTTCCCGGCGAGTTGCTGGTCGACCATCTGCGGCAATACGGCATCGAGGCCAAGGTGCGGGTGGTTCAGGACGACATGCGGCGCGGCATCGACGGCGTCATTCTCGGCGAGGCGACGGAAACCGGCGCCGATCTGATCGTCATGGGAGCCTTCGGCGGGCCGCGTCTGCGCGACGCCCTGCTGGGCGGGGTCACCAGCGCGGTGCTCAAGCAGTCGCCGGTGCCCCTGTTGCTTGCCTGCTGAGCCGCCGGCCTCCTCGCTTGATTTCAGCCCGGCTCATTACATATGATTACAGATGAGCACAGGAGGCAGGAGTCTTGGCCGCGCAAAATCTTTCCATCCGAACCGACGCCGCGAAACTGGCTGAAATCGACCGCATTGCCGAAACGCAGAACCGGTCGCGTAATTACGTGATTAATGAGGCCATCGACCGATATCTCGCCGAAGAAATTCACTGGGCGGAAAAGGTCAAGGCGGGCCTTGCCGCCGCTGAGGCGGGCCAATTTGCATCAGATGCCGAAATAGAAACACTGTTCAGTCAGTTTGAGTCTGATCCCGGCATCACTGCCCGATGAAGCTTCGCTGGACGAGACCGGCGTTGACCGATATCGCCGAAATTCACGCTTTTATCGCCCAGGACAATCCGGTCGCCGCACTGAAAGTGGCAAGAATGCTAAGGGCGCAAGCCGAAAGCTTGACCGCTTACCCAATGATCGGACGCCCGGGACGGATAGCAGGCACCCGTGAGCTGGTCGTTGCGTCCCTGCCCTACATCATCGCCTATCGGTTGGCGGAGACCTCCGTCGACATCCTGGCGATCCGACATGGAGCCCGCCAGCCACCGGCGGGATGACCCAGTGTGATCGCAACCCGGCCTAACTGAGCCGCTTGCGGAACGACAGCCGCTGCGACGGGCGGAATCCCGCTTTGGCGAGGAAGCCCATCAGCTCGAACTCGTTCCAGCTGAGACGGGTCTGCACCTTTTCCACCATCAGCGAATGCAGATTGGCCATCAGCTGCGACATCAGGGCCTGGCCGACCCCCTTCTTGGCATAGGCCGGCTCGACCCCCAGGGTGTCGATCAGCGCCGCGCTGGCGGTGCGGCCGAATTCACCGTAATCGACGCGCGCCATCAGGAAACCGGCGAACAGGCCGTCGATCTCGGCGACCAGGGACACCCGGACGCCGGACTCATGGAGAACCTCGGTCAGTTTACGCTGGTAGAAGGCGCCGCGGTCGCGACCGGTGATTTTGCGGTCAAGACGGATGATCGCCTGCAGGTCGCCTTCGACCATGGACCGGACCGGAACCTTGTCGCGGGACAGGGCTTCGAAATCGTCGCCCGAGGGATCGCTGTAATCGGTGGACTGTTCGCTCATCGGATGCCCCAGCTTCAGAAATTGGCGTTCGTGTCACATTCCAGCAGCAGCACCGGTGCCAGCTCGAAACCCGCCGAGCCGAAGAACTTCACCAGATCATGCTGCCGCCAGTCGGCCTCGGTACGGATGTCGGCGATCTTGCGCGATTTGCATTCGGCCTCCAGCGACGCCATCAGGGTCCGGGCGACACCCTGGCCGCGCATTTCCGGCGCCGTGCCGAGGACGTCGAGAACCGCCACCGGCCGGGTGGTGCCGAACTCGCCATCGATGATCCTGGCCGAAACAAAGCCGCCCAGTTTGTCGCCGACGATCTCCACCAGCCAGATGAAATTGGCCGGAGAGGTCTGCACGGCGGCGAAAAGCTTGGTGAAGAACCCCCGGCGGGAGGTTCCGGAGACCCGGGCGTCCAAGGCGATGACGGCATCCAGATCAGCCTCTGTAATCGCTCGCGTGACGCGCGTGGTGATGCTCATGCTTCCTCCCCGTGGCACTGGATTTCTTGACAGGCCCCCGAGCAGGGGGCTAGGGTAAAAATCATAATGTGGTACGACAATACCGGAAATGAAGCGACAGTCAAGAGGACGTCATGCCTGTTAATCTGCAGTGGGACTTTACCGGCAAGGTAGCCATCGTCACCGGCGGCGCCAGGGGGATCGGCCGCGCCATCGCCGAAGGATTGATGGCCGGCGGGGCCGAGGTGCATGTCTTCGACCGCGCCCCCGGCGACGACTTTCCCGGCGCGATTTTCCATGCGGTGAACATCGCCGACAGCAAGGATGTCGACGCCGCCGTCGCCAGCCTGGGCAAGCCCGCGGCGCTGCTGGTCAACAATGCCGGCATCACCCGGGACAAATCCATCGTCAAGATGAGCGACGACGACTGGCAGTCGGTGCTGCAGGTCAATTTGACCGGCGCCTTCAACATGATCCGCGCCGCCGCCCCGGGCATGACCGGCGCCGGCTACGGACGGATCGTCAATGTGATATCGATCAACGGATTGCGCGGCAAATTCGGCCAGGCCAATTACGCCGCCTCGAAGGCCGGCATGGTCGGCCTGACCAAGACCGCGGCCCGTGAGTTCGGGCCCAAGGGGGTGACCGTCAACGCCATCGCCCCGGGGATGGTGCTGACCGACATGGCCATGCAGCTGCCCGAGGAATTCCGCCAGAAGGCCATGGACGAAAGTGTGCTGAAACGTCTGGCGACGGTGGACGACATCGCCGCCGCCGTGCTGTTTTTCCTGTCGGATCAGGCGCGGATGATCACCGGTCAGGTCCTGAAGGTCGATTCCGGGCAGTATATTTAATAAGAGCGCGATGCAATCTTTTTGTATCGCGCTCAGCCGCCATTGCGGCGGTGGCCCAGCAGGCGGAGCCTGCGCCCGGCGAGGGACAAAAAAAAGCTAAACACCGTTTCTGGCGTTGGTCTTCTCGATCATCTTCAGCATCGTGCTGATGGTGATCGAGGATAGGGTGGCCGAGGCAGTGTCCTCGATCTCCTCCAGAACCGTCCGCAAGGCGGCCCCTTCCGCGGTGTCGTCGCCGGCCTCGCGGTCGCGCCCGGCTTTCGAGCCGATCGCCTCGAAGATGCCGATCACCTCCAGCAGATTGAGCCGTCGGGCATTGGCGGCGAAGCGGTAGCCGCCGCCGACGCCGCGGGCGGCTTCCACCAGCCCCTCGCGCCCCAAGGTCCGCAGCACCTTGGCCAGATGATTGGGCGAGATGGCGTATTTCTCGGCGATATCGGAGGCCGACATATGGCGGTCCGGCTGGGCCGCCAGTTCGAGCACCGCCAGAACGGCGTGGCGGGTCGCCATCTGCAGTTTCATTCGCCGAGGTCCATTTCGAGTTCGATGAATTGCCCGGCCATCATTCCCTGGCTGCGGAAGAACGACATCATCAACTGGGCGTCGCGGGCCAGCATGGTGCGGACGGTGCGCACCCCGGCGTTGCGGAAGCAAGAGCACATGGCGTCGAACAGATCGCTGCCCAAGCCGCTCAAACGGGCTTTCGGATCGATGGCGATGATGAAAATCCAGCCGGCCGGCGGCGACCCGAATTCCCAGGCCCGCACCTCGCCGATGACGAAGCCGAGCAGGTCCTTGTGGCGCGTGGCGACCAGGAAAAAGCGGTCGGCGGCGACACCGCCATAGCGTTCGAACATGCTGTGCCAATAGTCAGGCTTGGGGGCATGGGTGATCTTGTTGTCAAGGGCGATCACCTGCCTGACGTCGTCCAGCGTCGCCGGACGGATGGTCACCGGGTTCGGACTGCTGGCGGATCTTGGCATGGCCCCCTGTCGCGGTTGAAATGCAGGTCTGTGCCGGAGCATAGCATATTCCGGCATTTCCGCACCATAATACCGTACATATGGCCCTCGGTATAGACCGGCACCGAGGCTGCGACCTTGACAGAAAACCGCCAAAGGCGGCAGACTCAAGAGGCATAATCGTACCTATTTGCAGTATTGGGAGGCCACGGTTACGTGGGCGGGAGAAACATCATGCAGTTGGTTAGCGTAAACCGGGATGGCGGCCTTGATTATCCGCCGGGATTTAATGTCGCCGTCGATTTCATTGACCGGCATGCGGCACAGGGCCGATCGGAAAAAGTGGCGATCCGCAGTGCCCGCGGCGACGTCACCTATGGCCAGTTGATCGCCGGCGTCAACCGGACCGCCAACCTTCTCGCCGGCTTGAAGATCGGACGCGGCGAACGTCTGCTGATGGTAATCAAGGACTGCCCGGAATTCTTCTTCCTGTTCTGGGGCGCGATCAAGGCGGGGGTGCTCCCGGTGCCGCTCAATACCATGTTGAAGGCCAAGGACTATGCCTTCATGATCGACAATTCGGCATCGGCCCTGGTCGCCTGGTCGCCGGAGTTCGCCGGTGAAGTCGAAGCGGCTCTCAACCAGTCACCGCACAAGCCGGCCCATCGCCTGGTGATCGACGACAGCTTCACCGCCAGCCTTGCCGCCTGTTCCGACCAGTTCACGGCGGTGCCCGCCTCGCCCACCGACGAATGCTTCTGGCTTTATTCCTCGGGCTCGACCGGGGCGCCCAAGGGGGCCGTGCATCTGCACCGCGACATGGTGGTGACCAGCCATTTCTATGGCGACAGGACCCTGGGAGTGCGCGAGGACGACATCTGCTTCTCGGCCGCCAAGCTGTTCTTCGCCTATGGCATGGGCAACGGCATGACCTTCCCGCTGTGGGCCGGCGCCACCGCGGTGCTGATGGAAGGCCGACCGACGCCGGAAAGCACCTTCGAGACCATCGAGCGCTTCCACCCGACCCTGTATTTCGGGGTGCCGACCCTTTACGCGGCGCAATTGCAGGCCCTGGAAACCCAGAAAAAGCCGGATCTGACCTCGATCCGCCATTGCGTCTCGGCCGGCGAGGCGCTGCCGGCCGATGTCTTCCGCCGCTGGCAGGAGGAAACCGGCCTGATCATCCTCGACGGCATCGGCTCCACCGAGGCCTTGCACATCTTCATCTCCAATCGCGCCGGCAAGGTCAAACCGGGCTCCAGCGGCATGATGGTGGAAGGTTACGAGGCGATGATCCTCGACGAGAACGACAACGTCCTGCCCGCCGGCGAATCCGGTCGCCTGATCATCAAGGGCGACTCCACCGCCAAATATTACTGGCGGAACCCGGAAAAGACCGCCGGCACCATGCTCGGCGACTGGCTCAACACCGGCGACACCTACTACAGGGACGAAGACGACTATTACTTTTACTGCGGCCGCTCGGACGACATGCTGAAGGTCGGCGGTATCTGGTGTTCGCCTTTCGAGATCGAGGCGACGCTGATCGAGCATCCCAGCGTCATGGAAGCGGCGGTGGTCGGCCTGCCCGACGCCGCCGGACTGATCAAGCCGGAAGCCTGGATCATTCTGCGCCAGGGCCATGTCGGCAGCGAAGCCCTGGAGAAGGATCTGCTCGCCCATTGCAAGGCAAGGATGGCGCCTTACAAATATCCGCGCCATTTCCACTTCGTCGATGAATTGCCGAAGACCGCCACCGGCAAGATCCAGCGTTTCCGCCTGCGCCTGGGATAAGACCGCTCTGCGCGACTCCCATCCCCTGTTCGCGCCGCAATCGGTCGCCGTCCTCGGCGCCTCCGACCGGCCGCGCGCGGTCGGCAATGTGGTCATGCGCAATCTGCTGGAGGGGCGTTTCCCCGGCCCCATCATGCCGGTCAACCCGAAACGCCGGGCCGTCTGCGGGGTGCTGGCCTATGCGGACGTCGCCAGCCTGCCGGAGACGCCGGACCTGGCCGTCGTCTGCACCCCGGCGGCCTCCGTGCCGGCGCTGCTCGACCAGTTGGGCCGGCGCGGCACGGCGGCGGCCATCGTCGCCGCCTGGGACGCCGACCGCGACGCCATGCTGGCCGCCGCCCGCCCCCATGGACTGCGCCTGCTGGGCGGCAACAGCCTCGGCATCCAGGTGCCCAAGGCCAAACTGAACGCCAGTTTCGCCCATGCCGCCGCCCTGCCCGGCCGCATCGCCTTCATTTCACAATCGGGGGCGCTATGCACCGCGGTCCTCGACTGGGCGCTGCCGAGGGGGATCGGTTTCTCCCATTTCGTGTCGCTCGGCGCCGGCGCCGACATCGACTTCGCCGATGTCATGGACGCCCTGGCCAGCGACCCCGACACCCGCGCCATCCTGCTGTACATCGAGGCCATCGAACGCCGCGGCGATTTCATGCCGGCGGCCAGGGCCGCCGCCCGCAACAAACCGGTGGTGGTGATCAAGGCCGGCCGCGGCGGCCGCGGCGCGCCGGTGGGGCCGTTCCTGGCAGAGTCCCTGGCCGCGCCCTACGACGTCTTCGACGCCGTGACCAGACGCGCCGGCTGCCTGATGGTCAACGACCTGGACGAACTGTTCGCCGCCGTCGAGACCCTGGCCCATGCCAAAGCGGTGAAGGGAAACCGCGTCGCCATCCTGTCCAATGGCGGCGGCGCGGCGATGATCGCGCTGGACGAACTCTACGCCGGCGAAGGTGTCGACCTGGCCGAGTTGTCCGCCGACACCCTGGCGGCGCTGGGCAAAACCCTGCCCGCCGGCTGGACGCCCGGCATTCCTCTTGATCTGCAGATCGACGCCAGCGCCGAACGCCATGCCGGCCCCCTGCAGGTTCTGGCCCAGGCCCCCGAGGTGGATGCGGTCCTGGTCATCCATGCGCCCAATCCGATGGTCGACAGCGCCGATGTCGCCCGGGTGGTGGTGAAGACCCAGCGCAGTTTCGGCGGTACCATGTTTACCTGCTGGATTGGCGGCAACACCACCGCGGCGGCGCGCCGCCTCTGCGCCGAGGCCGGACTGCCCACCTATGACTCCATCGGCAACGCGGTGCGCGGCATGCGCCATCTGGTGCATTACCGGCGCAACCAGGAAATGCTGCTGGAAACGCCGCCGGTCGATCCCGGTCAGATGCGGCCGGCCCGCGGCACCGCCCGGCTGATCGCCGCCCGCGCCATGGTCGAACGCGCCGGCATTCCCGACGATCCCGATACCCGGGCATTGCTCGCCGCCTACGGCATTCCGGTGATCGAGGCCAAGGCCGTGCGCTCGGCCGAGGAGGCGGCGCTGGCCGCCGCGGACCTCGGTTTTCCGGTGGCGCTGTCGGTATCTTCGCCCGACCTGCCCCGCAAATGGGATGTCGGCGGCATCGCGCTCAATCTGGAAAACGCCGCTGCCGTGCGGGCCGCCGCCACCGGCATTGAACGGCGCCTGGCGGAGATGGCGCCGGGGGCCCGCATCGACGGCTTCGCCGTGCAGCCGATGGCCTTCCGGCCGCATGCCCGGCAATTGATGATGGGAATCGCCTGCGATCCCCTGTTCGGACCGGTGCTGGTGTTCGGCGAAGGCGGGCGCGCCGTCGAACTGGTGCGCGACCACACCGTCGCCCTGACCCCGCTGAACCTGCCCTTGGCCCTGCAGGTTATCGCCCGCACCCGGATTTCGCGGCTGCTGGACGCCCATGGGGCGCGTCCCGCCGCCAACCGCCAGGCGATTGCCGAGACACTGGTGCGGCTATCCTGCCTGCTGGTGGACAACCCTGAAATCATCGCCTGCGATATCAACCCGCTGTTCGCCGACGAACATGGGGTGCTGGCCGCCGATGCGCGGGTGCGCTTCGCAGCGCTGGATGCCAGCGACCGCCGTCGCTTCTCCGTCCTGCCCTATCCGCAGTACCTCGAAGAGCCGGTGCGTCTGGCCGACGGCAGCCCGGCAATGCTGCGCCCGATCCGCCCCGAGGACGAGCCCGCGCATGCCGAATTCATCAGCCGCATGACGGCGGAAGACCTGCGTTTCCGCTTCTTCGGCATGGTCCGGGCCATCGAGCATCATCAGATGGCCCGCATGACGCAGATCGATTATGACCGCGAAATGGCCTTCATCGCCACCCGCGTCACCGCCGACGGGCTGCCGGAAACCCTGGGGGGCGTGCGCACCGTCGCCGACCCCGCCAACCGCCAGGCCGAACTGTCGGTGATGGTGCGCTCTGATCTGAAAGGCTGCGGCCTCGGCTCGATCCTGATGGAAAAGGCCATCCGCCACCACCGGACCAGGGGCACCGGCGAGATCCGCATGCAGATCCTGGCGGAGAATACCGCCATGCTGCGCCTGGCGCGCAAATTCGGCTTTACCCAGCGCAAGAGCGAGGACCCCGACATCATCGAATGCGCTCTGTCGCTGACTGGACTGGAACCGACATGCTGACCGTTTATGAAATCGACGGCCTGATCCCGGTGGTCGACCCCACGGCCTTCGTCTCGCCGACGGCCGTCCTGATCGGCGACGTCATCATCGGCGCCGGCGTCTATATCGGTCCGGGCGCGGTACTGCGCGGCGACTTCGGCCGCATCACCGTCGCAGCGGGCAGCAATATCCAGGACACCTGCGTGCTGCACACCCTGCCCAACGGCGACACGGTGATCGAAGCCGACGGCCATATCGGGCACGGAGCCATCCTGCATGGCTGTCGCATCTGCAGGAACGCCCTGATCGGCATGGGGGCGGTGATCATGGACAACTCGGTGATCGGCGAATCGGCCATCGTCGCCGCCCAGGCCTTCATCAAGGCCCGCATGCAGGTGCCGCCGGAGAGCCTGGCCGCCGGCATTCCGGCCAAGGTGGTCCGGCAGTTGACGGCGGCCGAACTGGCCTGGAAGCGCGACGGCACCGGGCTTTATCAGAAGCTGACGCAACGCTGTCTGAAGAGCTTGCGGCCGGCCAAGCCGCTCACCGCCGTCGACGCCGACCGGGGGCGCATCCAGATCGAGGAATTCTCCACCATCGATATCGCCCGGCAGAAATCCGCGCCCTGAGGATCGTCCATGCAACCGGACATGCCCCCCGTCACCCCCCGCCCGGCGGCCGCGCTGATCCTGTTGCGCGAGGCGACCGGCGGGTTCGAGGTCCTTATGGTGACCCGCCATCCCGATTCCGGTTTCGCCGCCGGCGCCCTGGCATTTCCCGGCGGCAAACTGGAACCGGGGGAGGATTTTCGCGACGCGGCACTGCGCGAAACCCTCGAGGAAACCGGATTCAAGCTGTCCGCCGAGGCCTCCGGCCTAGTGCCGTTCGCCCATTGGATCACCCCGCTGGACCGCCCCAAGCGTTTCGATACGCATTTCTTCGTCAGCGATGCCGAGGCTGTCCGGGTGGCCGGGCGGGACCGCCGGGAAACCATCGATCTTTGCTGGATGCGACCGGCGGACGCCCTGGCGGGAAACGATGCCGGACCGCGAACGCTGAATTTCGCCACCTTTATGAACCTGTCCCGCCTCGCCCGCCATGCCGGCGCCGCCGAAGCCGTCGCCGCCGCGGCGCGGACGCCCATCGTCACCGTTATGCCCTGGACCACGACGACGGAGGCGGGGCCGATGCTGTCGATTCCGCCGGAGGCCGGCTATGCCCCCTGCCTGCTGTCGCCCGACCGGGTGCGCAGGGCGTGAGCCATCGCACCCAAGCGTCACCGAGGGAAAGCTCTTTAATTTAGAACTTTCAAGGAAAAAGACCGCATTTTTGCCAGTGAGCATGGCGGAAATGGTTTTGAAAAAAATATTCGCTGAACCAGTTGCTCAACAAAAGTTGTGTTCGCTTCGTCCCCCGCAATGCTCCTGAGATATTCTTCCTCGCCTAAGGTGGCGTAAGCGACAAAAAGAAAACATACAGATAGACGAAGATTGTCGTCTAATGCCTTCATCAACAAAGACACCGTGTACTTATTAGTTTTGGCGACCACATCGGAGATCTGACGATAGCCAGTCTCTTCCATCGATGGAAACAGGCGCCCAAGGCCCATCTGTAAGAAAGCCGACCACAGCAAATCTTCGTCGATGGCACCATTGATGCGCAGAAGACGACTGGCATTATTCAACAGCAAGGGCAGTTCACTCTGTACGTCGGCGGCGGCAAAGCCATTCTTGCCGGCGATGGCCCGCAATTCGACGGGTTCTCGAATGTCACCCAGGAATGGGCCGATACGTTTGGCCACCTTTGGCGAGAACGAGGCATACTCAGTAATCAGCGCGGTCTGCCAGTCAAAGCGGAGAAATTGTCGGATCGCCTGAAACAGAGCGTCCCCGGGCCCAGGATAAACCTTGTATCTTGCCGGTGGTGGTGCGACCAGACCGATGCCGGAGGCCAGCTTTTTCCATGTAGGTTGCGGATGCGCCGGGAGAACTTCCCGGATCGGCCCACCCAAGGTAGAGCGAAAATAGCGTTTCGCGGCGCTCCGGACGATCATAGCAATGACCTCGGCCAACTCCTTGCCGCATTTCAATATTGCGCCATCGTCAGCGACGGGCTGATTTTGCCGATCAACCACTACTTCCGAAAAAAGCTGAGGCTGCGCCCTAAACAAAATAAAGCACTGATTGAGAAGGTTTGGATTTCCTATTACCATTTCATAGCAATGTTCCCGTTCAAATCCCGCAAACTCCGGTATAACAGAGCGAAAAATATTAATTATATCGTTACGCAGACTATTTTCTATTATTTGTTCTGCGTGAGGCTTCGATGAAGCGGCAATCATCATTGTAATAGCCTCCAGAAAACTGGAATTATTTAAATACACACCAGGAGCACAAGCCGAATACAATTAATTTGCGATTAAGCACTCAACCCAACAGACCGAGGGACAAGCCCACAACCATCGCCTTATCAAGATATAGCCTTGCTATATATGAGTTACATAAATCTTGATTCCACACCATACTGTCCAAAGGCATAGTGATTTCCCCTTTAGACGATTATTCCCCCCCCTAATACAAAAGTATTAAAGCCTCGGCAACTTGCCGATTCAAGGGGCATATCGATAACAAATGAGCGCAATGCGATAATTGACGCCATATTACTGTTTTTATATTTTGACATCGACCACTGCGCCGGCGACCATCGCGAAACGCCGGCACGGAGGCCGGCGCCACTGAGGATTAGTAGCCGATGGAGAGCAAATGCCGATGCAGCGGACCCGATTTTTTCGAACCCATGCGGGACGGCGATATTGAGTTGTGGGAAGGCGGTCGTTGACCGCCTTCCTGCTCGAGCCTGCCGCCGCCCCCGTCAGCCGTCGGCGTTGATGCGCTTGATCAAGGCCGCCAGGACGCTTTCCGCCTTATTGCTGTCAACCTGGCAGGTCCCGGCGTTCTCATGACCGCCGCCACCGTATTCCGCCACCAGGGGACCGACATTGGTCTTCGATGTGCGGTTGAGAATGGACTTGCCGACAGCCAGGACGGTATCCTTGGTTTCCACACCCCAGTGTACCTGGATTGAGATATTGCAATCCGGGTAGAGGGCGTAAATCATGAAGCGGTTGCCGATATAAATTGTTTCTTCCCGGCGCAGATCAAGAACCACCAGATTGCCATGAACCTTTGAACAGCGCCGCAGCTGCTCCTTAAATTTTCCATCATGCTCGGCGTAGAGACTGACTCTTTCCTTAATATCCGGCAGCTCTAATATCTCGGCGATATTATGAGTGCGGCAGAAGGCGATAAGCTCCATCTTTAATTTGTAGTCCGACTTGCTGAAGCTCTTGAATCGGGCCAGGCCGGTCCGCGGATCCATGAGAAAACTCAGCAGCGCCCAGCCAGTGGGATTAAGGATCTCGTCGCGGGTGAAGTTGCCGGAATCGCCCTGGTCGACCGCCGCCACCATCGCCTCGAAGGACGCCGGAAAGGCGCTGGCGCCGCCGTAATGCTTGAACACCACGCGCGCCGCCGACTGCGCATCGGGATCAACAATGTGGTTGTCGTGTTTGCCGACGCGGATCGATTCGGCAAGATGATGATCGAAGGCCAGATGGACCCGCTTCGAGTACGGGACATTGGTGGTAATGTCGCTGTAATTCACGTCGACCGTGCTGTCCTGCATATCCTTCGGATGCACAAATTTGATTTCCTCGATCAGATCGAGATGCTTCAGCAACACGGCACAGACCAGGCCGTCGAAATCGTTGCGCGTTACCAGCCGGAATTTTCCCTTTTGCGACATAGTCCATCCCCTCCGCCACTAATTATCTTGGAAAACATAACGTCTGTGCCCTGGCATGGCAATCCAAGGAGAGGTTATTGCCCCGCAGCGCCAAAGGTCGGCTATTTCTTCTTCAGCCGATAGACCATCTGCGAGCGGGTGATGCCGAGATGGTTGGCGGCATGGGTGATGTTGCCGCCGGCCTTCTGCATGGCCGCCGTCACCAGCGCCTCCTCGACCGCCGCCAGATCGGTCTTGTGTTCGATCGCCCGGTTGGAGAAATCCGCCAGATCGAAACCGTTGGCGGTCTGGTTCTGGATCGCCAGATTGGACAGATTGCCGCCGGCGGCCAGCCCCAGAACCACCGAGGTCACCGTCTCGCCGGCGGTGAACAGATGGCAAAGCGCGATCGGTTCGCCTTTGGGCGCCAGAATGACACCGCGTTCAATAATGTTTTCCAGCTCGCGGATATTGCCCGGCCAGTCATAGGCGATCAGCGCATGGATGGCCTGCGAGGTGAAGCCGGGCGGACGGCGCTTATGGCGGTCCGAATATTTCTCGAGGAAATAGGACACCAGATGGGGGATGTCGTCGCGCCGCTCGCGCAACGGCGGCAGGCGGACCGGGAAGACGTTCAGGCGGAAGAACAGGTCTTCGCGGAA
>Ga0007882_10001572_pt1 | contig 13135 bp, 7 predicted proteins | sample CryBogCBH12Aug01_FD_71195 | JGI IMG/M metagenome (GOLD analysis project Ga0007882, IMG submission 71195) | Freshwater microbial communities from Crystal Bog, Wisconsin, USA - CBH12Aug09.1 | ecosystem: Environmental > Aquatic > Freshwater > Lake | place: Crystal Bog, Wisconsin, USA | collected... | reverse complement strand
TGGATATTGACCCGCGCCGTATCCAGTGGAAACGGGTGGTGGATATGAACGACCGTGCCTTGCGGAATATAGTCGTCGGTATGGGCGGCGCGGCTAATGGTTATTTGCGCGAAGATGGTTACGATATTGTGGTGGCTTCCGAAGTGATGGCCATTTTATGTTTGGCGACTAGCCGTGCAGACCTGAAAGCGCGTTTAGGGCGTATTGTCATTGGTTATAAATCGGACAAAATCACGCCCGTTTATGCCAGCGACCTGAACGCCCAAGGTGCAATGGCGGCGTTACTGAAAGATGCCATCAAACCCAATTTGGTACAGACTTTAGAAAACAATATCGCCATTATCCACGGTGGCCCGTTTGCCAATATCGCCCACGGCTGCAACACCGTGACCGCCACCCAAACCGCCCTTAAACTGGCGGATTATGTGGTGACTGAAGCGGGTTTTGGCGCGGATTTGGGCGCGGAAAAGTTTATTGACATCAAATGCCGGATGTCCGGCTTAAAGCCTTCCGCTGTGGTGTTGGTGGCGACGGTGCGGGCGTTAAAATTCCACGGCGGTATTGCCAAAGAAGCGCTGAACCAAGAAAATTTGGCCGCCTTGGCACAAGGTTTTGCCAACCTAGAACGCCATTACCATAATATCACTCAACATTATGGCTTGCCGTGTGTGGTGTGCATCAACCATTTCACCTTTGACACCGAAGCGGAAATCAACTGGTTGCAGGCGCAATGCCAGCAACTAGGAGCCACTTGCATAGTGTCCAAACACTGGGCGGCAGGCGGCGCAGGGGCGGAAGCCTTGGCCTATGCAGTTGCTGCGGTGGTCGATGGACGCGAACCGACTTTTAGTTATGTGTATGATGAATCATTGGGGTTGTGGGAAAAAATAGCCACCATCGCCACCAAGCTGTATGGAGCGGCGGGCATTACCGCCAATGCCAAAGTGAAAGCCCAACTGGCTGCTTGGCAGGAGCATTACGGGCATTTCCCGATTTGTATGGCGAAAACACAAATGTCTTTTTCCACCAACCCCAACAGCAAAGGTGCCCCTTCAGGCCACACGGTGGAAATTAGTGATGTGAAGCTTGCCAATGGCGCGGGATTTATCGTGGCGATTGCCGGTGATATGATGACCATGCCCGGCTTGCCCAAAATACCCGCCGCTGAGCGGATAGATATTGATGATAACGGTAAAATTTCAGGGTTGTTTTAGTCGGCTAATTGCAAAAGGGGGTAGTGGCTAAAGCGTGACTATGTCTAATTCAAGTTGTGTTCCAATTGGGCATAGTAAGATTTCAAAAAGCTGTGTACACGGCGCGACGAATGCTATTATCCTTATTGGTTGCTATCATTCCATAACGTCTTGCTTTTGGCAAAAAGTGGCAGGGAGTGGCTATTTTTACGAAAGCTTTTTTAATTGCAGGGCGTTATGGACTTCCCCGCCAGAATTGGCTATGCCAAGGCAATGGCGGCTGACTGGCTTGTATGTAATGATGGCTTAAGCGGCGTGCCTTCCGTAGTTTATCCGTTAGGGCCGGTTAAACGATTCCAGTATCAATTCTTCGCACACCAATTCATCGGCTGATTTTTGATTGCCCGTTGCAGCGGCGGATTTTACTGGGTGCGGGCGGGCTTCCGGCGCGGCATGTTCGGGGTGTGTTTTTAAGCTTTGAAAAAATGAATGCATCACAAAATCAACGCCGTGTTGCCCTACTGACCGTTGATTGGCTTCAAAAAAAACACCTTTGAAAGGGGGGGCATTGATGATTTCATAGGAAGGGAAATAATCAATAAAATCGTATTCCCTGATCAGTTCGCCTGCCACTGCCCGTAAAATTGATTTTGATTCAAGTGTTGCGGTCAGCACATGGTTACCGGAATTGGTTGCGGTGAGAGGCACAGGAGAAACCGTTAAAATAAACCTTAGACCTGCATTTAGTTGCCGCATCATTAAAATTGCGTTCTCCAGGTTATCTTTAATGGCATTAAATTTCTGGTTGACAAAGACATGCTCTTGGGGATTGAAACTACCTGCAACCGTGCCTGGACACATAGGGTATTCGTAACCATTTTTGCCATTGAACCAGCTTTCCGTCAGTCCTAAGGTAAAGATAAATATATTGGATTGTGTTATGGCAGACTTAAAATTGTTAATTGTGGCTTGGCGGGACAAGAACATTTCTTGTTCTGATTGGTAGCCATTGGGTTCAATGTTAGGGCGAAACGGATCATAAAACCTAGTGTCTGTTAGCCAGTATTCAGCAGGCGAGGTATTGTTTTTACTGGCCCATTCAACCCACTGCCGTAACAATGGTGTGGTATATATATTACCAGTCCGGCAGCTGAACACATTGTAATTGAATTTTTTGGCGTTCTCTAATGCCAGCCCAAACGGTGTCGGCTCCGTATTTAACCAGGCATAACCATTGGCTGTCAGTGCCTTACCAATATGTTGGGCAAAACAGGAGCCAAAAGTTGCAATTTTGTCCCGTCGGCTTAAGCCAAATTTGGGTATCCATAAGCCATCAATATCAAACATATTTTTGTTGGCAATGGCGGTTTTCCAAAAGGCCCGGTCAGGCAAATTTGTATAAGGGTGCATGGGTGCTGGTCTCTGATTTGATTATGCCCGTCCGGAGGGCGATAAAGGCCGATGTTGGTTGCCACTTGTATTCGCTTGGGTTGTTGCACGCGCAGCCTTCAAAGCAATTTAAGCGCCTGTATTTTAGTGCGTTACATTATTGGTAGTGCTGCCAAATTCACTAAGGATTTTGTTCAAATCAGTCCATACCGCTTGCCAATAGCTGGCTTTCATGTGCCTGATGCCTGGCCCATTGAGATTGGCATCCAATGCAAATTCAGGTTTAGTAAAAATCCCTTCGGTAATGGTATTGTCATTCTGCATGCATAAATGAACCTCTAATGGGTTGAAAGCCTTCTGAAACATCAACTGCCATTCTAAGTATAAGTTATCCGGATATTCTGTCAATTTTCCAAATGTAGTCACTGGCGTAATACCTGGAGCAGTCCCTATGGTGATATTTTTTAAATGTGAGGTGATCAATGGGTTTGGAATGACAACTATAGTTAGCTGGTCACTTATTGCCCTTATCTTTTGCGCCAAATGAAAGGATATGGATTGCTCTTTTATCATATCCAGCATGGCCAAGCGCATCACTTGCCTGCTACACCCTGACGTTTCCAGTAGTTTGTAGGGGAACTCTGTCCTTAAGCCCACCAGCACCACGGCATCTACACCAGAAAGGCCAATTTTGGATTGTCCATAATGTTTTTCCAGATGCAACTTTAAAATATCGTGGGTTGGTTCAAGCGCTTGCCCTTTTATAGCCAGCATACCCATATTAATTTCAACAATGGAAGGACATATAAAAAATATTTTCTCCATATTAATGGACATGGATGCGGATGATTTTAAGCTCGGCAAATGGGAATCGCCGATAAATACTGTTTTCATTGATACCTGATCCATGTTGTTGGTAATTAAATAGACATTGTGCGTATTGCGACACGGCGCAACTGTGCCGCTGGCTGCTTCCCCATACGCTGTTATTCGTTGTTATTGAACGTATAGGGGGAATTTGTTAGGGTAAAACTTGCATCGGTTGGTTCTATGGTCACGATGTCGCCGTCCTTTAGCCTATCCCCCTCAGCAAAAGCAAAGGAAAAGCCACATAAACCGCTCGGGTGGAAACCACGCTCTTTTAGGCCCGGCCTACTTAACCCCGCCCATTGTTCGCCAATCATTTCGCCATTAACTTTTATTGCTAACCGGACGGGGACGTTTGGGTTGATGCCGATAGCCCATCCATCCACCTGTTTTGCGGTGACAAGACCTATATTACCGGCTAAGACCTTATATTGGTCAGATGCCTTGTCTGCCAATTTTTGCCGGAACTGACCGACCAAGTAAGCGACCCCTTCTAGTGATTGGGTTAGGCGGAAGTCAGACTCGGGACGACCGGTTAGTTGCAATAACTGTGAGGCCGCGTTCACGCCTGCCTGAATAAGGTCGGCTTCATTCCTTATGTCCGTATCGAGTGTTTGGCCTATATCCTCCGCCAGCGATTGGCCCAGCCTTTTTTCCATCCATTGGATATCTTGGCTATTATGTTCCAAAATAGGCAACAAGATTTCGGAAGAGAAGCACAAGCGGTCATTGCCAATAGTTTTTATGGCTTCACCCAATTGGATACTGTCTTTGCCTTTTAGGGCGGGGGCATTGAATGATTGCCCAAACTTACGGTAAATGTAAATTAATGCGACCGCTTGCAAGCAGAGGGATTCATTGACCCTGACGATGTTCTGTTTAGGTAAAGGGATACCTAGCCGCAAGCAAAAATCTTGGACAACACAGCCTTCTGGGAAAGCCTTGGGGTCAAATTTCCATAATTGGACATTTCCAGGTTTAAATATTTCGTCAAACTTGCTGAATGTGTTTTGGTAATTTTTATATTCGCGTTCGATATTAAAACGGCTATTGGCAACCACCTTAACGGTTTCTTGGAACACGCTGGTCATATAGCCAATAGGTGGGCGGACATAAGCCACCACTTGGATATCGTCAAATTTTTGGGCTAGGAATTGATGGATAGCCTTGATATTGTCATAAGGCAGCAAGCTGATGCCTTCACCCGAAATTACCAGGGTACGGCCATTGGCAAGCTCAATGGACTGTGCCAGGTTTTTGCGTGCTGCTGCCACATAGCGGTCTATGTCAGCTTTTTGTTTGCCTAAGTGCAGGTGGTGGCGGGCAGGATGCTGTGAAAACAAGCTGTACATGGCCAGACTGTGGTTTGGGTCTGCCGATAACTCAGCATAATAAAATGCATTATCCTTGAAACCCTTCAGGCTAGATTGGATAGATGTGGAACCTGTTTTATGCATACCAATATGCAGGATGCAACGACTCATTCATTGACCTCTAATAAGCTAAAGCTATGGCATGGGGAAAAAGTATCGTCTGGAGAAACGGGCAATAGAGCCACCCTGAACCAATACACACCCCATACCCTGCTGACGGGGACGGTAAGTTGCGTTCAGCACTGTGCTATTTGTTGTGGATAAAAACCTACAGCGGCGGGAATCCGTACCCGTCCCGCATTGCATGTTATGAATGGCTTAGCCTGGAAAAAGCATGATCCGCATCATGACAGTTTATCGAAAATGTCCCCCTATCACCCGCTGTTTCTCCAAAAACAAACCCTACGGGCTGGCCCATTATATTTGACAAGCCCGCCTGAATAAAGGGAAATCGGGCTTTCGATTGGAACACCAGCACCTTACAGGCAGGGGAACTGAATATTGAATTATGCATTCCTGATCCATATTCACCCGCAACGACTGCAGCGGATGAAAAAAGTGATGCTTGTTCGGCGATGCTCAAGCGTTCTGGATAGATAATATCAAAACCATGACTCAATGCAACCGCTTCCAGTTCTTGGCGATTAATGATGGTGCGGCTACTGCTTTTTAAGATTTGCCTTGAAATATATAATTTTGCCTGTGGCTGCATGGCTTTTTGGCCGGGTAAACGCCGCACTGCAGCAGGCACCAGCATTTTAGAAAAACCGCTTTTCCAACGTGATGCACAGGGTATCAAAACCCGACGAAATTGCAGCGCTTCCTGTTTGGGTTGGTAAGTAATGATTCGCTCCAACGCTATGCCAAACTGGTTAAGCAATGGTATTTGGAAAGATGCAAGTGGCTCGTAGAGCACAAACTTGCCTTGGAATCCGATGCTATCCAGAAATGCCATCCTAGGCAATATATCAACCAACCAATGACCATACACGCCCTGCCCTGCTTGGGACAGAATCGCGGCATCTTCGTTAATGTCGCGCACTCTAATTTTAGGATCAAGGCGATAGCACTTGCCATCGTCGATTAAAAGGCTTAAGTTCTGGGCCAAATCCATGCGGCAAACCTCATGGACACCAGCGATAAGCCGTCTGCCCTTGGAATCGACAATAAGCCCTTGGCCTATGAGCGTGATGTGGTTAGCTTCTACTACATACGCGGGGGGGGCTTGCCTGGTATGCGCGGTAAAAAACTCATGCAGTTCGTCGCTGCCATTTAAAAATAAAAACGGCTGCACATTGCACATTGTGGCTTTGTCATAAAGTAATACGCGAATATCTTGGCTGGCTATGGCTAGGGAAGCTTCATCGAGTATGTTCCTTATCCTTATTTCATGCTTACTAATTTTCATCGCAGTTTCAGTGTTGATTTTGGTCTGCCCAGGCAGTCAGGACGTGTGCACTGTTCACCCTATTGCGCTTAGCCAAAGCACTATGACTGGTTAAGACCGGTAGGTGCTTTGCCGGTATGTATGGCTAGGGTGTTTTAATTAAATAGCTCAAATGCCGTGTTGGCATCATTGTTATCAATAGAAAATAAGTCATTCTTGCTGGTTGCCGTGCCAAACACAAAACCAATGGGCTGCCCCGCCACATAACATAAACCTGCTTGTATAAAATGTGGCACATTGAAAGGCTGGAACACCAGCACCTTACAATTGGCGTGGCAAAAAATCGAATTATGCATGCCTGAACCGTATTCACCAGCCAGAATGGTGGCTTTAGAAAATAACCCAATTTGCTGGGCAACCGTAAGCAATTCTGGGTAAACAACGTGATAACCGTGCTTGGCAGCCAAGCTTGCCAACTCATGACTATTGGCCAGCACCCTATTTTTATTGCGTAATTTTGCCCGGGATATGAATAATTTTTTGTTGCCCGCAGGCTGGGCATGTTTGGACATTCGCTTGATGTAACCAGCCATACCTTTTGAAAAAGCGCTTCTATAACGTAATGAGCCTGGAATTAAGGCTTTTGGAAAATATAAGGCCACCAAATTGGGGTTGTAGCTAATTATCCTGTTTAAGGGGATGGCCAATAATTTAAGCAGTTCTTTGGAAAAATCGGGGATGGGTTCATGAAGCACATACCTGCCTGTAAACCCAATGCTTTCCATAAAGGCTATTTTTGGCAAGATGTCCACTAGCCAATGACCATAAACCAATTGCCCTGCTTGTGAAATAATCGCCACTTCTTCATCAATGCGCCGATACTTAAGTGCGGGGCTAATGGCATAATGTTCGCCAGCATCAATTAAAAGTTTTGCATTGGATTGGTGTTGCAAACGCCCCATTTCCGAATTGGCACTGTGCGAGACAATACGCCTGCCTTGGGCATCAATCACCAATCCGTGACCAATTAAAGTGACATTTTTAGCTTCAATCACCAATTCGGGCGGACTCTGCTCAGTTGTTATATGAAGCTGGGATAATAAATTATGCTTTCCTTTAAGAAAAAGAAAGGGGTTGATGGTCAATTTTTCTGCATCCCTATAATATTTAATCGTTATATCATCGCTTTGGAAAGCTGGATTTTGGATGCCAAACAAATCAGATAAAAATATTAATTTTTTATTAATGGTGGGTGGAATTAACAAACCAATAACTCACTTTGATTATATTTAAGAAAAATAATGCAAGTTGGTCGTGTAGGTGGGATTATTTGCCTGCACAACACTTGATTGACCATGAACATTGGCTTGGTACTGATTTAGAGGCCAGGTGAAATAGGTGAAGGCGGCAACAAAAATCCAATGCGGACATTGACCAGACGGTTTATTTATCCCGCCCCCAGTCGTTTGAACCCAAGCACTACTATAATCAGTCCGGCTTATAGGCGGTGCAGGTTGAATGCCACGACGAACCGGTCAGTAATGTGCCTTGATCGATTTTTTCAAGCTCTTTGCCCAAATCCAACATTGTCCGCATAGCGGGATAATTATCGCCAGTGGCATTATCAGGAACCGTTGCTGTTGGATGGGCAAACCAACTGCCTAGAAAATAGACCGATGGTGTCCCGCCAAACCCGGCATAGCATCTCATTGAATCAATGGCATCATCATGAAATTCTTTGTCGGAGTGATGCCCGCCAAAATAGGAGGTGGTGATTATGCCAAAATTAATGCCCAACTCATTTTCTAAGTAAGTTTCAAAGTCCCTAATATTTTGCCAAGTCACACCGCGCATTTTGGTTTTGGGGATATGGAAGGGCATATCCAAATGCATATAGGCTAGCGGTATGCCAATATTGTCCATTGCTTTCTGTGCTTTCCGAAACGCTTCCCGGTATTCTTTGGGATCGGATGTCAAGCCGACAATGATGCCTATTTGTGCTTGTGGGTAGATTTCGTGCACTAATTTTGCATAGGCCGGAATATCCTGAAGCCTCTTTTCCATTGGATAATCGGCATCTGTACCGTGCGCCAGTGTGCCCAAAGCACTTTGCAATCCGATATAACTGACTTCCACCCCTAATCTTTTAAGGCGTTGTAATTGGTTAACTTCATATTTGGCAACGTTTATCCTATTGCCCAGTTGCGTCCAAGTTGCCCCTCCCATATTGAGTGCAAGCTTTATGTTATTTTTTTTAAGATAGGGAATAAATTTCCTTTTAAAAAAAGTATTATCCATCGCTTTTTCTTTAAGAATAATACCGCTCAACATGTAGACTTTAATATATTGCGAAGCCTTGGCAAAACTCTCCGGCTTATCAAATTTATCAAAAAAATCTGCCGGTATACCGCCCGCCTTACCCATATTGTTGTCTTCATACCATAGCTCGGTGGCGGCGGCTGAATTATGGGCGGACATCGCCAAGCCACTTGCCAACAATAAGGCAATTGTTTTTGTTATGATGGTTTTCATAACGAAAAATCTTCCCTTGCCGTGGTTAGGTTTTGGCTATAAAAAGGGTCACGCTGCAAAAGTTCACCCCATTTGTTTTTTATGAAGTCAATTTCGGTGTTAAAACGGGCAATCTTTTCTGGGGTGTCTTCGTAGCCCCGCGATTTGGATTCATAATGGTAGAGTTCAGCATAGGGAGTCCATAGGTTACGGTAACCCGCTTCCCTGACTTTTAAGCAAAAATCCACATCGTTGAAGGCAACTTTTAAGCCGTCTTCTTCCAAACCGCCGACTTGATCGTAAACCGATTTACGCAAAATCAAGCAAGCGGCGGTCACTGAAGATAAGTTTTGGATAACTTTTAAGCGGTGAAAATAGCCGGAGGCATTTCTGGGGAAATGTTTATGGGAATGCCCTGCCACACCGCCCAAACCAATAATGACGCCAGCATGTTGGATAGTATTGTCATCATAGTAAAGTTTGGCGCCTACACAACCAATCTCTGGCCTTAACGCTTGGCTGACCATTTCGGTCAACCATTCCGGGCTAATGACTTCCACATCGTTGTTGACCAAACCAACCAGCTCGCCTTGGGCAAATTTTGCACCGTAGTTGTTGATGGCTGAATAATTGAACGGGAAATCATAAGGCACTATCTTAACGCGCGGGTCTTGTGCCTTAACGGTTTCGAAATAAGCCAAGGTTGCCGGTTCGACGCTGCCGTTATCTAAAATTATTATTTCGTAATTACGGTAACTGGTTTTTTCAATGATGCTATCAATACACGGCTTAAGTACGGAAAGCATATCGCGTGTCGGAATCAGCAGGCTGACCAGCGGTTGCGGCTCGGGTATCGGATAACGGACGCGGTAGGTGTTGGGCACCAAGCCCGGCTCAACGCTGACACCGGTTTTATCCAAACTGGTGAAATAATCTTGCAGCGCTTTAATACCGGCATCCAAGGTATAGGTTTTTTCTCCGGAATCAAGTGCCGTGGAACCTTCCAATATACGCCAGTGATACAGCACCTTAGGTATGTGGATCACTTCATCAGATTTGATGAACGGCAGGCAGCGCAGCAATAAATCTTGGTCTTGGCTGCCTTCGACACCTAACCTGAAGCCGCCTATACGGGTGAGCAACTCCCTTCGGTACACCCCTAAATGGGAGACATAGTTTTGGGAAAAGAACAGGTCGGGATTCCAGTCAGATTTAAAATGTGGCTCGGTACGGTTGCCTTGCTCATCGATCTTATCTTCATCACTGTATAAAATGTTGGCAGACGGATGTTGGTTAATGGCTTGCACGACAAAATGCAGCGCGTGGCTGCTTAGCTCGTCATCATGATCCAGTAATGCCACAAAATCCCCAGTCGCCAGTTCCAAGGCGCTGTTAGATGCTGCAGAAATATGACCATTTTTTTCGCGGTAAGCCACTTTAATGCGCGGGTCACGATTGGCATATTCTGCCAACACTTCCCTTACCCTGCTGTCAGGCGAGGCATCATCGGCAATGCACAATTCCCAAGTGGGGTAACTTTGTTTTAGGACAGACTCTATGGCACTGCGCAAATACACTTCGCCGGTATTGTAAACCGGCACAACGATTGAAATGACTGGCCGATACTTGAAACTGTTTTGCTTGGCCTGTAAGGTTTCGGTATCCTCAACTTCTGGACTTTCATTGAGTTCAATCCACTCGTGATAGGTCAATGCGCCACCTGCCCCGTTGCTGAGGAAGGTTTTATTGTATTTTTGCCAAAGCAGTGCCTTTACATCGCTGTTTTCTTTGCTGGCCTGCCGACTTAAGCGTTTTTCTATGTCAGCCACCGATTTGTTTTTAAATTTTCGGTCATGGGTTTGTAACCGTTCCAGCAGCAAACCATGCACCGCTTCTTGGGCCACTGGCTGGATATTTAGCCTTTGGAAAGAAAAACGTGCCTCGGATTCAAGCGGATCGAAACGTATTTGCAAGGGCGTGGCGGGAAGCTGATACAAACGTTTGAGTGTTTTGCCACTGGCAAAAGGCAGCTCAACGGCATGGGCTTCGTTATAGCCCTCACCGTAGTCAAAATACAATTTGGCATTATCCCTGCTGATGCTGGAGTGGATGCATAGCTCTATCAGATACCAACCCGGTTGCAATGGCCCCTTGGCAACTTGCAAAAGAAACCATGGGTCACTACCTTCGGACTTCCAAGAATGACCACCTTGGTTGTTTGCCACTAGCGTATTGATAGGTTCAAGCACGCTGACGTTACCCTCGCGGGCACCCAATGCCTCATAAACCCTAAATTGGTTACGAAATTCAGTAGGCAGCTCGGGGGCGACCCGAACCGGTGCCATTTGCATCGGCAACAATTTAAAACTAAGCGGTGTTTCACAAGGGTCAAAGCGGATGGCACAGCAGTCTTTGGGGATAAAAACGGGAATTTTTTGTGGCCCTGTGCCTTGCAGCACGACTGTCAGCATCAACTCTGGGGTATAACCCGTGCCGATGTTAAAAAATAATTGGCCATTGACGGGTTGCTCGGCCTGCAAGTCAATAGCCAACCAATGCCAGCCTATGTGCTGCACCCATTCCTTGCCCGCCACCAAGGCAAACTGCGGGTCTTCACCATTGGACAACCAGTCTACGGTGGTGGCGCCAGCCGTTATTTGGTGCATGGGGATAGCATCGACTTGGAAACTATTACTGTGAGTGGGCGATGGCATGGCTTTTTTGCGGGCGAAAGGTTTGAGAATGTTCCACACGGCAGAATCCTTAGCATCTTTTATGTCATCAGCCAATGCCATAGCTTTTCTATGGGAATGGATTAAGGCTGCATTTTTATCAATGATTTGTTGCATCAGCTGGTCTATCTGCTGTGCCATAGCATTGATGTGCTGGTTAAGGCTGGCCAAATCAGTCGCCTGTAGTTCCGATATGCTTTTAAGTGTGGCAAGTGTCTCGTGATTTTCCGCTATGGCGTGGTGCAACAAGCCAATATAAAGGTTTCGCTGTGTACTGATGTAGGTTTGTGCGGCAGTATCATCGGGAGGGGTAACGGGTGCGGTCAAGTTGTCAATGGGGGCATAAAGCAGCGTTGCCGCCAAGGGTTCGGCTTGTTGTGCCAAGTCATTGATAGCTTGGCTGGTTTCCTCGGAATCCCAACCCAATTTACCGTCCAGTATGTCATTCATAATGGCCACGGCACGTTTGACGGCTATCGGCACCAAGGGTTCAGCCATAACATCTTCAACTGTGTGGTGCGAATGCCTAAGGGATGGATTGATGAGCTGTTGTGTAAAATTTTCGGAGATGGCAGGCAATTGCTCACTATGCATGCCCAACAAATTGATCATTTTAATAATTTGGCTATCCGGATTATCCAGCAAAGCATCATAATCCAGCACTATCCTTGGAAAACCTTGGCTAAAATGAAATCCGGCACAAAGCGTTTCCAACCAACAATAATGGCTTTTCTCAGGTAGCATAGCGTGCTTTTGCGCCAACGAAAAAGCTGCGCTAAGAGGATGCCTGTACTGAATGACAAAAAGCAGGCTAAGCTGCATGTCTGTCAGCAGCTTAATCCAAAACGGCAGCAAGCACGGTTCGGAAATAATCAACCCTAAGCAGCAGCTGTTTTGATAAGCTGACTGGATATGCTCGGCGACATTCGCTTGTAGCGTGGCATAAGGTTCTGGCATCAATGCGGACAGTGAGCCTTCTTGGCTTTTTCGCCAGTTCTTATCCAAGCATTTCGCCAGCTGAGCATTTATCTCAGCAATCAACTGCGCATCTTCGCCGTGGGGCTGTAGGAAAAAATCGACTCCCAGCAATTCAAGGCCTTTGCATGTCAGCTTTGAACCGATACCGCCAGTGCCAATTACCAATACAATACGTTGCTGCTGGGAAGGGGCTTGTTGATTGACAGTGTTGATGGTTGCTTTTGTCATTTAAATGAACACTCTTTTAATAGCGAGTACAAATATTGCCCATAGCTGCTTTTGGCTAGCGAGTCTGCCAATTTTTGTAGCTGGGCACTATCAATATAACCTTTACGGCAAGCAATCTCTTCTGGACAGGCAATTTTCCAACCTTGCCGGTGTTCAATCGTTTCAATGAAATTACTGGCTTCTATTAAACTTTCATGGGTGCCGGTGTCCAGCCAGGCAAAGCCCCGGCTTAACATTTCCACAGCTAGCTGGTTGCGTTCCAGATAGATGCGGTTAACATCAGTGATCTCCAACTCGCCACGCGCGGAAGGCTTCAAGTTTGCGGCAATGTCGATAATTTGGTTGTCATAGAAATACAAACCGGTCACTGCATAATTTGATTTAGGCTGTTTGGGCTTTTCTTCCAGCGAGGTGGCGTGGCCTTGGCTATCGAAAGCAACTACGCCGTAGCGCTCTGGATCGTGCACATGGTAGGCA
>Ga0007882_10001569_pt1 | contig 13153 bp, 10 predicted proteins | sample CryBogCBH12Aug01_FD_71195 | JGI IMG/M metagenome (GOLD analysis project Ga0007882, IMG submission 71195) | Freshwater microbial communities from Crystal Bog, Wisconsin, USA - CBH12Aug09.1 | ecosystem: Environmental > Aquatic > Freshwater > Lake | place: Crystal Bog, Wisconsin, USA | collected... | reverse complement strand
CCTAAGCTTTTATAAATATTTACCATTTTAGGATTCCAATCTGCGGCCCAACCCATTTCATATTGCTGGTAAGTTTTAATGTCTAAAAGCAATAAATAACTTGAGTAAATTAAAAAACTATCAATGCCCAAGGATTGGTATTTTGGCACTACTCCAAAAGCTAATCCAGTTAAACGATTATTTTGACCTCTAAACTTCATCCATAATAAATGAAGCTTTTGTTTTAGTCCCAATTTCCCATCAAAAAATTTAAAATATTGATTTACATCTGGGATATTAATGAACATAGCAATAGGCTCTTCCTTATAATAAGCAAACCAAATTACGCGGGGATCCATCACTGGTTTAAGTGATTTAAATAATTTCATGATTTGCTCATAAGTGATTGCTTTTGCTTCACCATGTTGTGCCCAGGCAGCATTATATATAGTCACAAAATCCTGTGCGTATTTTTCCAATTGTGATTTATCTAAATGCCTTGCTTGATAATCTGACTTTGCTTTAAATTTTTCATAGCGCTCTTTAAAGCGAGGTGGCAGTTCATCAAAAGTATTTAATCGATAGTAGTATTGATTGTAATAATTCTCAAAACCATAGTTCGTAAATAAGGTCTCGTAGTAATCTGGATTAAATGACATTCCATACATGGGTTCATTAACGTAACCATCTACCATTAATCCCCACCATTTATCTCGGTCACCAAAATTAATGGGCCCATCCATGGCTTCCATTCCATTTTCAATTAACCATTGCTTGGCAGTATCAAATAATAAGTTTGCAATTGTTTGATTGTTGATGGCATCAAAATAACCCACGCAACCTACTGGAAATTCAGTGCCTTTATTTACGTATTTACTATAATAAAAAGCAGCAATACGTCCCACGGTAATACCATCTTTGTCTTGTACAATCCATCTTTTGGCATTGCCGTCTTTAAATAATTTATTTTTTTCGGGATGGAATACCTGTTCCACCTCATTGTCCAATGGACGAATATAATGTGGATTGTCTTGATTTACTCTCGCATTCAAGTTTAGAAATTCCCTAACTAATTTGGGTGTTGTTACTTCTAAAACAGTCATAGCTGCAATTTAGAATTTTTTTAATACACTCAATGCAAATATGCCAGCAGTTTCGGTTCTTAATCTGGTATTGCCAAGATGTATGGCTTGATATTGTAGATTGATCGCTTCCTCAATTTCATGGGGACTAAAATCACCTTCAGGCCCAATTAGTAAAACACAATCATCGCTCGCCTTTAATTCTTTAATGCTAGTTTTTTGTGTGGGCTCACAATGTGCAATTAATTTTTGAGCTCCTTGCATACTTTTAATGCAATCGGCAAATGTAGTAGGGGTATTTAAAATAGGCAACCAAGCTTGTTGGCTTTGGATCATTGCAGATTGCAAAATATTTTGCATTCTATCTTGCTTAAATCTTTCATGGATGGTACGCTCGCATAACAATGGTACAATAGCATGAACGCCCATTTCTGTTGCTTTTTCAAGTAGCCATTCCAGTCGAACTGCATTTTTTAACAAGGAAATTCCTAAAGTTATTTTTTGTGCTGGGGCTGCAATACTTTTTTGATGTTGAATTTGTACTGTAGCCGATTTTTTATGTGCATTGGTAATGGTGGATTCGAAAATTTCTCCAATGCCATTGGTTAAATCAATGCGATCTCCATCCTTCATTCTTAAAACCTGAACACAATGCTTACTGGTTTCTTCACTTAAAATATAAGTAGAAACAATATTGGTAAGTTGTGGTTCATAAAAATAAGGAACAGACATAGCTAGCGAATTAATTTTTATGCAAAATTAAAAAGGACTTTCTTCATTTAATCCTTCATCAAATTCACCGCCATTCATACGACTTCCTTGAATAAAGAATCTGCCTCCATCGCCTTCGGCCGCTGGATTATTGAAACTAGAAATGGGTTTGTAATTATTAGGTAAACCAGGTAGGGTGCCACTATCGCCATCCCATTCCTCGAATCTTTGAATATCTAATCTAGCTCTTAATTTAATTAAGTCTAAAGAACCGTTTCTGTGTTTTGCAATTCTAATATGTGTTTCACCCTGTGTACTTTCGCCATTCTCATTACTCATTACCTCATAATATTCTGGGCGATATATAAACATTACCATATCGGCATCTTGTTCAATGGCTCCTGATTCACGAAGATCACTCAACTGAGGCATCTTACTTTCTTTTCTAGTTTCCACCGCACGACTCAACTGTGATAAAGCAATAATTGGAATATTTAATTCCTTTGCCAATGCTTTTAAACTTCGAGAGATATTACTAATTTCTTGTTCACGATTGGAATTTCTATCACCTGATCCACTCATTAATTGCAAGTAGTCAATAATGATGATTTTTACATTGTGTTTGTTCACCAATCTTCTTGCCTTTGCTCTAAATTCAAAAATATTTAAAGCGGCCGTATCATCAATATAAATAGGAGCAGTCTCTAGTTTTTTAATACCCTTGCTATGCAATTGTTGGTATTCATAATCCTCTAATTTACCACGTGAAATTTTTTCCATTTTAATTTCACTCTCCGCACTCAAAATTCTTTGTACCAATTGAGAGGCACTCATCTCCAAACTGAAAAATCCAACAGCCTGTGGTTTGGTAGGGTGCAATGCTGCATTACGCGCTAGGTTTAAGGCGAACGCGGTTTTACCCACAGATGGACGTGCTGCCAATATAATTAAATCCGTAGGTTGCCATCCGTAAGTGATTCTGTCTAATGAATTGAATCCACTTGGCACCCCCGATATTTCATCCTTCTTAGTTCTTAATTCGTCAATTCTGTTCACGGCATCTGCCAATGCATTTTGAATATCCACGAAATTCTTTTTCAAGTAATTATTCGTGATATTGAACATCTTGGTTTCACTGTCATCCAATAAATCAAATACATCTGTACTGTCTTCGTAGGCGTTTGCAATGACTTCACCACTGATTCTAATTAATTCTCTTTGGATAAATTTCTGTAAAACAATTCTTGCATGCGCTTCAATGTTTGCAGTAGAAACAACAACATTGGTTAACTTAGAAATATAATAAGCACCACCTACTAAATCCAATTGTTCGCGCTTTTTTAAAGCCTCCACAACAGTAAGCATGTCAATGGGCTGGTTGTCCATTTGCAAACCTTGCATGGCAGTAAAAATCATCTGGTGTGCATCGGTATAAAAACACTCTGGCTTTAAAATTTCAGTCACCGTATCAAAAGCACTTTTCTCCAATAAGATGCCCCCTAATACAGCTTCTTCAAGTTCTTTTGCTTGTGGTGGAATTTTTCCATACATCATGGAACTAATGTCCACACTTGAGCTCTTTTTGCGGTTTTTAGTATTGGTATTGATATTTGGAATCGACATAATAAACACTGTTTTCTTACTGCGAAAATCCACTCTAAAAAGCAGAACATGAAATTTATTTTCAAGTTTTGATATCCACAAATCCGTAGAACAGCAATGCACATGATTTTGGGGTTATTCACCTGTTTTGCACCTCATTTTTGGGGTTATTCACCTTTGGGCCCGTACGCGCGCAAAAAATTGCTTATTTTTGAAGCCATACTTTAAAGTGCTTATATGACCATTAGTTACAACTGGCTGAGTGAATATTTACCAAAAACAATTAGCCCCGAAGATTTATCTACTATATTGACCTCTATTGGATTAGAAGTGGAATCCTTGGAAAAAATAGAAAATTTTAAAGGCGGCTTAGCAGGATTGGTAGTGGGTGAAGTGATGGAATTAAGCCAACATCCAAATGCGGATAAATTAAAATTAACAAAAGTCAATACGGGTGGAGAGCGTCCATTAAATATTGTTTGTGGTGCAAGTAATGTGGCTTTAGGTCAAAAAGTAGTAGTGGCAACTATTGGAACCACTATTTATCCTAAAAATGCCGAAGCAGGAATTACCATGAAGTTGGCAAAGATTAGAGGGGAAGAAAGTGAGGGCATGATTTGTGCCGAAGATGAAATTGGTATTAGTGATGATCATGGTGGAATTATTGTTTTAGATCCTAGCATCAAAGTGGGTACTCCGGTTGCATCACTTTATGAATACTATCAAGATTATGTATATGAAATAGGGCTTACACCTAATCGTATGGATGCCATGAGTCATTATGGTGTTGCAAAAGATGTTTGCGCTTATTTGTCTTATCATGAATCGCCTACTAGCGCAAAAAGTCCTTTTACAAATACATTGGCAAAAGACAATGCAGTAAAGCCTTTCAAAGTAATTATTGAAGATGAAAAGGCTTGTGCGCGTTATAGTGGATTGGTGATTGAAGGCGTTCAAGTAAAGGATTCTCCAAGCTGGTTAAAAAATAGATTAGCTGCAATTGGGGTTCGTAGTATTAATAATATTGTAGACATCACGAATTATATTTTACACGAAACTGGACAGCCTTTACATGCATTTGATGCAGATCAAATTAAGGATGCAACGGTTGTGGTAAAAAAATATCCTGCGAATACTTTGTTTGTGACTTTAGATGGTACAGAAAGAAAGTTAACGGCGAATGATTTAATGATTAGTGATACCGAAAAGCCTTTATGTATTGCAGGTGTTTTTGGTGGATTAAAAAGTGGAGTGTCTACATCAACTACGAGCATATTTTTAGAAAGTGCTTGGTTTGAAAATATACATGTGCGTAAAACTTCATTGCACCATGGCCTTAGAACCGATGCTGCTACTCGTTTTGAGAAGGGCGTGGATATTGCAGGTACGGTAAATGTATTAGCGCGTGCAGCAGCTTTAATTCAAGAAATGGCTGGAGGAAAATGTAGTGAAGTGGTTGATATTTATCCTAGCCCTGCATCAAAGGCAGTGGTGACGCTTACATATGCTTACTTGAAAAAGTTAAGCGGGAAAGTATATCCAAATGAAAAAGTAAAAACGATATTAACTAGTCTAGGTTTTGAGATCATCACTGAAAATGCCGATAGCATTCAAGTGGCGGTTCCTTATCATAAGCCTGATATTAGTTTACAGGCCGACTTAGTGGAAGAAGTGTTAAGAATTGATGGTTTGGATAATATTGAAATTCCGAGTGCTATCACCATGAGTCCTTCTATCGACCCATTAGAACAAAAGGAAAAATTCAAAGAAAAAATTGCTAATTATTTAGTGGGTCGTGGATTTACAGAAATTTTGACCAACTCTATTACCAACAGTGCCTACTTTAGTGAAGAGACTTTAACTACTGCAGTTAAAATGTTAAATAACTTGAGTGCAGAATTGGATGTAATGCGTCCAAGTATGTTGGAGACAGGGCTAGAGACTATTGCATATAATTTAAATAGACAAAACAATGCAATTTCATTTTTTGAAATTGGCAAAGTGTATGGTAAATCTAATGCTGGTAAATATTACGAATCAGAACAACTTGCTATTTATATCTCAGGTAAACAACAGGCAGATAGCTGGAGAACAAAGGGAACTGATCAAGACTATTTTGTAGCCAAAGGAATTGCGAATGCGATTATAGATTTATTAGGAATTAATGGGGTGCATGAAAAAACAAGTTCTAATGGGAGCACGGAATTGGTTTGGAATAAAAAAACAATTGGTCAGTTGGAAGCAATGAGCAATAAAAAGCTACAAGCCTTTGGAATTAAGCAAGCAGTGTATTATATCAATTTTGATTTAGCAGCATTACTTGCAGCATACCAAAGTAAGAAAGTAGTTTATAAAGAGGTATCAAAATATCCTTCCGTAGAAAGAGATTTAGCATTAGTGATTGCTAAGGAAACTCCATTTGAAGCGATTCAATCAAGCATTCAACAAGCAAAATTAGGTGCATTGAATTCAGTACGTGTTTTTGATATTTTCGAAAGCGAAAAATTAGGAGCAGGTAAAAAATCAGTGGCTATCAATTTTGTTTTCAATGCAACAGATAAGACTTTAACGGATGTTGAAATTGATACCATGATGAAGACCTTGATTCAACTATTTGAAAAAAATATCCAAGCTGAAATTAGAAAATAACTATATTCATTTATCAATTCAATAAAGCCTAACAATGGTTGATTTAAAAAAATCCATATCCAACTTACAAGAAAAGCTAAGTGCTTTATTAAAGATGTATGTGGCTTTGGAAAAAGAAAATCAGCAATTAAAGGCGACTATTTCCAATCATCAGCTGGTTCAACAATCTTTGGAAGAAAAAATAAAAGAAGGGCAGGGACAATTGACTGCGGCTTTGATGAATCAGGGTGGAGGCATGGATCCAGCAGAAAAAGCAAAACTGATTAAAAAAATTGACCAATATATTAAGGAGATTGATAACGGAATTAATAATCTCAATCCTTAATAGTACAATACGCATAAAATATTTGTATGTCCGCTGAGCAAACCAACCCAAATGAAATGATTCCTGTAAATATTACGATTGCCGATCGTAGTTACAGGGTAAGAATTGCTCCAAAGGACGAGGAGGCCGTACGAAAAACAGCAGCAATTATCAATGCTAAAATGGTGGAATTCAAGAATTTATATGCCGGAAAGGACATGCAAGATTATATTTCGATGGTCCTTTTATGGTTCACCACCGAGCAACAATCCTCAGGCCAAAATCTATATGAGCTTGAAAATCTTCAAAATCAACTGGATTCTCTTACCGCTAGTATCGAAAAAGTGGTTTCTGGCAACTAATTAGCAGGAGAAGGGGTCAATTTCATCCATTCATTCCATTATTTCTTTATCTTCGTAGCTGAACCTTTGACGCATTAAATTAATTTGTAATGGATTGTCTTGCAGCATAGTATCTTAACTATGTCGTTTAGCAATTTATAACCGAAGAATTTGTGAAATTTCAAATCGAAAAAGGGGCAGTATGATTTTTTTTAAACAACAAGATTTAGACAATGGAACCATCAATATTATTGATCATCGTAGGAGCGTCTTCACTAGTGGGCGGACTCCTGGTAGGCAAATTGGTTTTTGCGCGTAATACCAAAAAACAAGTAGAAGAAGCTGAAGCACAGGCTGCAAGCATTTTAAAAGAGGCTGAGTTAAGAGCCGAAACGGTTAAGAAAGAAAAGCAATTAGAAGCTAAAGAACGTTTTGTTCAATTAAAGGCCGATCATGATCGTGAAATTTTAGAGCGTAACAAAAAAATTGGAGAAGCTGAAAATCGTATCAAGCAAAACGAGCTGAACATTAATCAAAAAGTAGCTGCTTTAGATAAACAAATCAAGGACAACGATTTAATCAAAGAAAAATTAAATCGTGAAATTGATTTGGTAAATGTAAAGCGTACCGAGCTTGAAAAGCACCAAGAAGAGCATATTCGTCGTTTGGAAAAAATCGCGAATTTAAGTGCCGAAGATGCGAAGCAACAATTAATTGAAAGCTTAAAGAACGAAGCCCAAACACAGGCCCTTTCTTTACAACAAGATATTATTGAAGACGCTAAACAAAAGGCGAATAAAGAAGCGCGTAAAATTATAATTCAATCTATCCAACGTACAGCTGCCGAAGTTGCTATTGAAAATACAGTGACGGTGTTTAACTTGGAGTCAGATGAAATGAAAGGACAAATCATTGGTCGTGAAGGACGTAATATCCGCGCTATTGAAGCTGCAACTGGAGTGGATTTAATTGTGGACGATACGCCGGAAGCAATCTTATTATCTTCATTCGATCCATTGCGTCGTGAAATTGCACGCTTATCCTTACAACGTTTAGTGGCAGATGGTCGTATTCACCCTGCACGTATTGAAGAGGTAGTTGAAAAAACTCGTCGTCAATTAGAAGAGCAAATTGTTGAAATTGGAGAGCGTACTGTAATTGAATTAGGTATTCATGGTTTACATAAAGAATTAATTAGAATCGTAGGTAAAATGCGTTTCCGTAGTTCTTATGGTCAAAACTTATTAATGCACTCTCGTGAAACTGCTAACTTATGTGGTATCATGGCAGCTGAATTAGGAATGAATCCTAAATTGGCTAAGAGAGCCGGTTTACTGCACGATATTGGTAAAGTACCAGATGAGGAGACAGAATTGAGCCACGCATTATTAGGGGCTAAATTAGCTGAGAAATACGGTGAAAACCCAGCGGTAGTAAATGCTATTGGTGCTCACCACGATGAAATGGAAATGCAATATGTAATTTCTCCAATTATCCAGGCTTGTGACGCGATTAGCGGTGCTAGACCAGGTGCGAGAAGAGAGATTATGCAACAATACATTCAGAGAATCAAGGACTTAGAGAACTTGGCAATGAACTACCAAGGGGTAGAGAAAGCGTATGCGATCCAAGCCGGTCGTGAATTAAGGGTGATTGTGGAAGCCGAAAAGGTAACCGATCAGTCTTCTGACCAATTGAGCTTTGAAATTGCACAGAAAATACAGACCGAAATGACCTATCCTGGTCAAATTAAGGTGACTGTAATCCGTGAAAAAAGAGCGGTAAATATTGCTCGATAGTAGAAAAAAGGCCTAAAAAGGCAGGAATTTAATATTTGGTTGAAATAATTTGGATAATAGCGAGGGTAACCCTACCTTTGCCGTCCGCAAAAAACAAGAATTATGAGCGAAGCAGTAAAGTTCGTACACGAGCAATTGACAGCAAAAAAAGAATACCCAGCATTTAAAGCTGGTGATAATATTACCGTAAACTACAAGATTGTAGAGGGTGGTAAAGAGCGTATCCAAAGTTTCCGTGGTGATGTAATCAAAACACAAGGAACTGGTGCTACCGCTACTTTTACTGTTCGTAAAATCTCTGATGGTGTAGGTGTAGAGCGTTTATTCCCTTTCTTATCTCCAAACATCGATGGTATCGTGTTGAATAAGTCTGGTAAAGTACGTCGTGCTAAATTATACTACTTACGTGATCGTAGTGGTAAGAGCGCTCGTATCAAGGAAAAAAGATTCTAGTACTCAACAAGAAAGTTTTTCTACAAAACTCTTTTTGAATCAATTTATAGTAAACGGGTTCCGATTTTCGGAGTCCGTTTTTTTATGATATTTCACGTACCTTTAAGTTTAATTTTTATTCAACTGATCACGCACAAATAACTGTTACATTGTTTCCATTCAACTCCATAAAAGATTATCAAAATGCACTAGCAGCCGGTACGGTTTCCTGTACGCAGGCGGTAGATTTTTATTTGGAACAAATTGAAAAAAATGCGCAGTTAAATTCTTTTTTAGAAGTGTTTGGTACAGAAGCAAAAACGCGCGCAATAGAATTAGATACACTACAAGCTTCTGGAAAACCATTGGGAAAATTACATGGAGTAGTAGTAGGTATCAAAGATGTATTGTGTTATAATGGACATAAAGTAAGTGCAGCTTCTAAAATACTTGAAAATTATACAGCAGTATATTCTGCAACTGCAGTACAAAAATTAATTGATGAAGGTGCTATTATAATTGGTAGACAAAACTGTGATGAATTTGCCATGGGAAGTAGCAATGAAAATTCTGCTTTCGGTCCCGTAAAAAATGCATTGGATACCTCACGTGTGCCAGGTGGTTCATCTGGTGGTTCTGCAGTGGCGATTCAAGCTAATTTATGTATGGTGAGTTTAGGATCAGATACAGGTGGTTCTGTTCGTCAGCCAGCAGATTTTTGTGGTGTGATTGGACTTAAGCCAAGCTATGGTCGTATTTCTAGATATGGATTAATTGCCTATGCTTCTTCCTTTGATCAAATAGGCATCTTCTCCCATACGGTTCAAGATGCAGCATTGGTTTTAGAAGTCATTGCCGGTGCTGATAATTTTGACAGCACTGTTTCGGCTAAAGAAGTGCAAGCTTATTCGGCTGTTATTGAAAAAGAAAATGCAAGCCCTAAAAAAGTAGCTTACTTTAAAGAAACATTATCACATCATGGATTGGATCCTGAAATTAAAAAACAAACTGAATCTTATTTAGCATCCTTGGTTGAAAAAGGATATGAAGTAGAAGCGATTGATTTTAGTTTACTTAGTTATTTAGTGCCTACTTATTATGTACTCACAACAGCAGAGGCTTCAAGTAATTTATCACGTTTTGATGGGATTAAATTTGGTCATCGTACAAATGATAAAATAGAAGACCTTACTGACTTATATAAAAAATCAAGAACCGAAGGTTTTGGTGCCGAAGTGCAAAGACGAATTTTATTAGGCACATTTGTTTTAAGTGCCGGTTATTTTGATGCCTACTTTACAAAAGCACAACAAGTGCGTAGAAAATTAGTAGACCTTACCAATGATTTATTTTCAAACTTTGATATTTTGGTTTCACCCACTGTGCCAAGTCCTGCTTTTAAATTAGGCGAAAATAGTCACTCTGCTACTGAAATGTTTTTGGCAGATATCTATACTGTGTATGCGAATTTGGTTGGCATTCCTGCGATTTCTATTCCTTTGTTTAAGCACTCCAATGGCATGCCATTTGGATTACAAATAATGAGTGCTTCTTTTAATGAAACCGGATTACTTCAGTTTTCTAATGAGATGATGAAATTGAAACAATAATTATTTTATGAATTTGCATATTAAGCGTTTCATTAAAAAAATTACTTGCATTGGTTTGCTGATAATATGCATGTTTCAAATGAATCAATTACATGCGCAAGCTTCAAAAACAAAAGAGGATTCCCTACAAGATTTAAGGGTTGGGTTTTCAAGTTTGTTTAAAATTACTTCTACAGGGAATAAAGAAAAACCTTTTAATTTTCAATTGAATCCCAAGGCCATAAGTTTTATTCAAAGCTATATGGATAAGCAAGGTGCAGAATTGACTAAAATGAAAACCTGGGCAAAACCCTATTTTAATTTATATGATGAAATTTTAACTGCCAATGGGGTGCCAGTGGAATTAAAATATTTAAGTGTGATTGAAAGTCATTTAAGTTCAAATCTAGTTTCATGGGCAGGAGCTGTTGGTCCTTGGCAATTGATGCCCGATGAAGCAGCTCGCTTTGGTTTGAAGACAAGTCCGATAGACGAAAGAACTGATTATAGAAAAAGCACTATTGCAGCGGCAACCTTACTTAAAGAATTATATGCGCAATTTGGGGATTGGTTATTAGTGGTGGCTGCATACAATGGAGGAGCCGGTAGAGTAAAACAGGCGATTCAGAAAAAAGGCACTAAGGATTTTTGGCAACTGCAATATGAGCTTCCTTTGGAAACCAGAAATCATGTTAAAAAATTCATAGCCACGCATTATGTAATGGAAGAGAATGCGCGAGCATTCGATGAAAGAGGAATACTATCTGCATTCGATGAAAAAGGTATACTAAGCGCATTCGATGAAAGAGGAATACTTACCCCTACTACAGATGCAAAAAACAAAAAAGGGGCTTCTGTTTTATTGCAAACAGATTTAAAAGAAGTGACCATTAGTGGGAGATTCAAAATTGCAGTGATTGCTGCTTATTTAAATATTGTAGAAAAAGAATTAATTGCTTTGAATCCTAAGTTCGATCAAGTGGTAGCTACTGGAAAATCTTATACTTTAAAATTACCGAAGGATATGCTAGAAAAATTTGAGGCCCGTAAAAATGATATTTTACAGGCCTCGTTACAATCTTTATACACCATTAAGGAGTAGTAGTGTTTTTATTTGATGTTGTTTTTATAAACTAGAAATCATCATCAAATTCATCTTTGTCATCAAATAAATCATCGTCCAAATTTAAGTCATCATCTAAGCCAAGATCATCGTCATCATCACTTGATTTTTTTCCTTTACCGGCTTTCTTAGTTGATTTCTTTGGAATATCAAACTCTTCAAAGTCTGGATCCCAGCTATCGTCTTCTTCTGTTTTTCCCCAATCGTCATCCGCTTCTTCTTCTAAGTCATCGTCGACATCAGACGCATCCGCGTCTTCTTCAACCACCTTTTTCTTTGATGTTGACTTACTCACTTTTTCCGCTGGATCTAAATCGGTTTTTTTAGTAGCGGACTTTTTTTCTTTGATTGTTTTTACTGCCATAGTTCATTGAAATTACACTGTAAAATTTCAACCATTTTTTTTATTTGCCAAATAAAAAAGGACTTTTTTTTGATTAAATAAATCTAGAAAAAAGTCCTTTTTTACATATTAAATATGTATAGTTTATAGATGTATAATTTGGTCTCTACCAGGTCCGTTAGAAACGAACTTCACAGGAACACCCAAGTAAGCATTAATAAATTCAATATATGATTTCATGGTAGCGGGCAATTCACTTTCATTTTTCATTTTTGTTGAATCTAAATTCCAACCTTGCATGGTTTTCCAAACAGGAGTTACCGGAGTACCCACCAATTGAAAAGGAACATAGTCTATTTGTTTTCCTTCCATTTCATAAGCCACACCTAAATCAAGGGTTTCAAATGAATCTAAAATATCAGCTTTTGTCATGATGATCTGCGTTACACCATTAATCATACATGTATATTTTAATGCAACAAGATCAATCCAACCACATCTACGTGGTCTTCCTGTAGTAGCACCAAACTCACTACCAATTTTTCTTAATTCTTCGCCTTTTGCATCATGCAATTCAGTAGGGAAGGGTCCACTACCAACTCTTGTACAATAAGCCTTTGAAATACCAAATACTTCGCCTATTTGCTTGGGAGAAATACCTAATCCGGTACAAACACCCGCTGAAATGGTATTGCTTGAAGTTACAAATGGGAAAGTTCCAAAATCAATATCTAACATCGAGCCCTGAGCACCTTCGGCTAATACTTTTTTACCTTTTGCGATCTGCTCATTAATAAAGTATTCGCAGTTAATGATATTTAAAGTTTTTAAGAACTCAATAGCTTCAAAAAACTCTGATTCCATTTCACTGATATCCTCATTAAAATTGTAGCTATCTAAAATTTTCTGATGCTTCATTCTTAAAGCAATGTATTTGCTGATAAACTTTTTATCTAACAAATCACCCACTCTTAATGCGTTTCTACCCGTCTTGTCCATATAAGCTGGACCAATTCCTTTAAGGGTAGAACCAATTTTAGCTTCTCCCTTTGAAAGTTCTGATGCTTTGTCTAGTGCTCTATGACTTGGGATAATAATATTTGTTCTTTCTGAAATAAATAAATTCTTTTTTACATCCACACCCATGCTCGCAACTGCGTCACATTCTTTTTTCAAAGTAACTGGATCTAATACCACTC
>Ga0007882_10001568_pt1 | contig 13155 bp, 10 predicted proteins | sample CryBogCBH12Aug01_FD_71195 | JGI IMG/M metagenome (GOLD analysis project Ga0007882, IMG submission 71195) | Freshwater microbial communities from Crystal Bog, Wisconsin, USA - CBH12Aug09.1 | ecosystem: Environmental > Aquatic > Freshwater > Lake | place: Crystal Bog, Wisconsin, USA | collected... | reverse complement strand
ATTATGAGTGCGCGGAATATTGAAAATAAAAAAGAAAGACTACTTACCATACTCGTTACTCCTTTAATGAGCTGTAGTGCGCGACTTCCGGTGTATACGATTTTGATTTCCCTGGTGATTGATGATAAATATTATTTCGGGTTTTTAAGTCTGCAGGGACTGGTGATGATGGGTCTCTATTTTCTCGGCACTTTTATGGCCCTGGTAGTAAGTTATGTGCTGAAAGGATTTATCAAACTCAAAGAAAAAAGTTTCTTTATTCTGGAGCTACCCGTTTATCGCGCCCCGCGCTGGAAAAATGTAGGTACTACCATGATCCAGAAAGCGAGAATCTTTGTTACTGATGCGGGTAAAGTAATTATGCTGATCAGTTTACTTCTTTGGTTTTTGAGTTCGTATGGACCGGGAAACCGTATGCAGAAAGTAACTGAAAAATATGCCGTGTTGATACAGCAGAATCCTGCTGAGAAAACAGTTTTACAAAAACAACTCTCTTCCGAAAAATTGCAAAATTCTTATGCCGGAATTTTAGGAAAAACGATTGAGCCGGTAATTGCGCCGCTGGGTTATGATTGGAAAATTGGTATTGCGCTGATCACTTCTTTTGCTGCCAGGGAAGTATTTGTGGGTACCATGGCCACTTTATATAGTGTGGAAGAGTCTGATGATTCATCACTACGTCAAAAAATGCAAGCGGCTACGCATGCGGATGGTAGCAAAGTATATACCTTGCCAGCCGCTGTATCGTTGATGATATTTTATGTGCTGGCCATGCAATGTATGAGCACGCTGGCCGTAGTAAAAAGGGAAACCCATTCCTGGAAATGGCCTATGTTTCAACTTATTTATATGACGGGATTGGCTTACTTAAGTAGTTTGCTGGTTTTTCAGTTATTTAAATAGTTGCTTAGCGTTCTTCGCGGTTCATTGTGTCCTTTGCGATACAGCTTTTAAGGGCTTCACATGTGTAAGATTAGTATTCATTAAAATACTTTTAAAAGCTGTATCGCAAAGTACGCAGCGTACTCGCAAAGAGCGCAATGTGATATTGAATTTAGAAGTTCAAGCCGTTTAATTAAAATACTCCCATAAAAGCCTGCTTAATTTCCGGGTTAATTCCCAGGCTTCGTTTTTCGATTCCCAGGAAGTATCCTGATTGTTTTTGGTACAGATGCAAAAAATATAGCTGCATTTTTTTCCATTCACAAATAATATTTCATTCCGGCTCGCATCTACCGCGCCGCTTTTGCTGGCAATAAATACATCTGAGGGGATCTGAGAAATGGCTTCCTCATCCCAATAATTTCTTCCCAATAACCGTAGCATTTTTTCGCTGGCTGTTTTACTGATCACCTGTTTGGTAACGATCTTTTCCATCAAGACTGCCATTTCGCGGGGAGTGGTTTGTCCCCAGCCATATTGTTTTCTGTTTTCTTCTCTTCCGGGCGTTCGGCTGTTCACCCTTGTATATGCAAAACCCAGACTATCCATGATCGCATTGATTCGGGTACCGGTTCCGGCCAGAGATTGTAACCAGAGACTGGCGGTATTATCGCTCATGGTAAGCATTAACATCATCAGTTTGCTCAATTCTATTTTCTCCTTGTTGCGAAAAGAGCCCAAAATATCTTCGCCTTCATACAATAGGGAGTCTTTATACATGAATGATTGGTGATAAGCCAATGAACCTTCCTCTATTTTTTGCATAATCCCAACCAGGATGGGCATTTTTACCATACTGGCTGTGGGAAAAATCGTATCTGCCTGAATAGCAACCGTTTTATTCTTTTTCAGGTCATGGATATATACCCCAATATCGCCATGAAAGCCCGCCAATAAAGCGGTTACACGTTGCTCAAGGCGTTGATCAGTTTTTTGGGCATTCGCAACCGATCCCAATAAAAAAATACAAAAGATTACCAACCCGTATTTCATACAATGGCTTTGTTCTAAGATAATTTTTTTATGCATGTAAACAAGTAGTTTTTAGTAAATTGCTTACGCAGATGAAAACCGTAGTCTATAATCCAATGGAATACCTCAAAACTTTTGTGCGATACTCGTGTCCCTTTCTGCCAGCTATCTGTTTTTTTCTTTTTCCTGTTTTCCTTTTTTCAGGCAAATGCTTTTGATCAAAGCCCTGCTCCAACCTTTCAAAGAGGCGTTCTTGATCTACGGCAGGTTGATCTTTCCAAAAACACCATTGATCTGGATGGGGAATGGGGCTTATATTGGCATAGCCTGATCAACCCAAAAGACTCCTCTACACCACCGGTATATACTGAGTTTCCAAGACTTTGGAGCAGAACCGTCATTAATGGCAAATCATTGCCTTCTGAAGGCTATGCATCTTATACAGCCCTGATCATCTTACCCCATAACCATCCGAAACTGGCTTTGGAGTTACCAGATACGTATACCAGCTACCGGCTTTTCATTAATGGAGAAGAGTTTTCTGCTATGGGCAACCCCGACTCAGTAAAAGAAAAAGCCATTCCCAGGTGGCAATCAAAAACAATAGAACTCACTACTACCAATGATACATTGCGTCTTGTATTACATATTGCCAATTTCTGGCATTCGCGTGGCGGGCCTTATAAGAAGATGCGGCTGGGAGATAAGGAAATTCTTTTCCAAAACCGGGATGATCGTTCTGCCCTGGATCTGATTTTAACCGGTTGCCTGTTAATGGGCGGATTATTCTTTTTTGGCTTATACCTGTTTGGAAAACATGATAAAGTATTGCTTTATTTTTCTTTATTCTGTATTACGTATAGCTATCGTATTATTGGAACAGATTATTATGTTTTACATACGCTACTACCCCATATTCCCTGGACGATTACGATACACTTTGAATATTTAACCCTATTTATCAGTGTCATTTTTTTCAGCTTTTATACGCTGGAATTATATCCGGAAGACACTAACAAAAAAATTGTCTGGCTAGGGGTTTGGATCAGTTTCGCACTGGCGTTGATTGTTATCGTGTTTCCTCCTTCTGTTTTCACCCAACTGATCAATCCTTTCTTATTATATAAGTTCGGGTTTATCCTGTATACTTTTTATGTATACGTAAGAGCCTGGCGTAATAAAAGGGTAGGTGCCAATTATGCAGTAGCCAGTACCGGCGTTATCTGTCTGGTATTTCTGCTGATCAATTTGCAATACTTCCGTTTGATTGCGCCGCAGAAAGCCTATCTTTTTGCCGGTTATATCAGTTTCTTTTTTCTGCAGTCATTGATTCTTTCTTACCGTTTTGCCTATACGCTTACCCTCGCTAAAAAACAGGCGGAACAGGGTTTGCAGGCAAAAATCGATTTTCTTTCTACCATGTCGCATGAAATCCGGACACCCCTGAACTCTGTTTTGGGCATGACGCATATCATTCTTCGCAATAACCCAAGGGAAGAACAGAAAGAGCAGCTTGATTTATTATTATTTTCGGCCAATAATCTTTTGGCCATTGTAAATGATATCCTGGATTATAATAAAATTGAAGCGGGAAAAATTCAATTTGAGTCGATTGAAATGGATCTGGCCAAATTGGCCAGAAATATTGTTTCCGGTTTAAAAAACCAGGCAGAAGACAAAGGCATTACTTTATCCTTAAAAATTGATCCAGCTTTACAGGATGATATATTTGGAGATCCAACACGAACAGGACAGGTAATTACCAACCTGGTAAATAACGCCATTAAGTTTACCATGCATGGTGGTGTTGTTTTACATATCATCGTAAAGGACCAAACAGACAATACGGTTACCATTACAGTGCGTATTGAAGACAGTGGCATTGGTATTGCACCAGATAAACAAAAAATGATTTTTGAAGAGTTTACCCAGGCAGATACTTCTACCTCCCGGAATTTTGGAGGAACCGGTTTGGGGTTGGCTATCTGTAAAAAAATTCTGAGTTTACAAGGCTCTTCCTTGCAATTGGTGAGTGAACCCGGTAAAGGATCTATTTTTTATTTTACACAAACCTTTTCAAAAGTAAAAGCAGATAACCTGGTTCTGGAAACCTCTAGCAACAGACTTCCGGCCGAAGAAACAAAACCCCTTACCGGTATTTCGATTTTATTGGTAGAAGATAATGAGATAAATATATTAGTTGCCAAAACCTTTCTGGAAAAATGGGGCGCTATCATTGATGTGGCCATGAATGGTCAGGAAGCGGTTGATATGCTGGATACAGAGAAACACAAACTCATTTTCATGGATCTGCATATGCCGGTGATGGATGGATATGAAGCCACCCGCCGTATTCGTGAAAAAGGAATCCGCTTACCAATCATTGCCTTAACCGCCAGTTTACCAAAAGAAATTGAAAATAAAATAAAAGGGAATGGGATTACCGATATTGTAGTGAAACCCTTTGTTCCGGATGAACTCTATCGAATTGTACTGCATTATACGGGTGTGCATGGATCATCCACTATCTAATCAGGATTGAAAATCCTGTATCATTTTGGAATGGGTGATATAATATTTATCCGGACTATAAATAAACAAGCAGGATCCATTCTTGATTCTTTCAATAATATTTCTGCTTAGTTTTTTGGGTAATGCCGGGCAACCCTGACTTCTTCCGATAAATCCCTGCGCAGATGCCAGTTGTTCATTTACATACGCAGCACCATGCATAACAATTCCACGGGCAGAAGCATTGTTGTTGATATTTTCTTCCTCACCTTCTAATCGAAGCGAGTAACCGTTTTTTCCTTGATAAATATCCCCGGTGATATAAAAACCCAGACTGGTTTTATTACTATTGTTTTGATTCGAAAAATCTGTGGGTATTATTTTACCTGAATTTTTTCCGTGGGAAGCGTAGGTATTAAATACGAGGCGCTCTTCGGTAAGGTCTATTACGAATAACCGTTTTTTTCCTGAGGGCAGACTAAAATCTAAAATGGAAAGTATATTCTCTTTGATGATTTTTCCGTCATTTATTAAATGAGAAAATCCTGCGAGCGCATAGGTAAAAGCCTGTTTTGAAAGACCAAGGGATGCCAGGTCTAATTTATCATATAAGAAAATCTTTTCGGCGAAAGAGGATATAACCGGCTGAGTTACCGATGCTTTTTCGGAAAAACCCGGGTTGGGAACGCTAAACCCAAAATTGAGCAAAGCGAATACACCTAATACAATGATTATCCTTGCAAACAGTCTCTTCTTCATTTTTGTACGCATATGGTTATTTTTCTCACGGTTTCCAATAAAACTAACTACTGTATACAAATACCACGCTGGTATAAGAAAGCTGCAAAATTACGAGTATACTGCCGGATAAGCAGCATTCAACCTACGCTTTAACATATATACAAAAAGGGGCTGGTATAAAAATACCGCCCCGTTACGATTGCTTGCCATATGAAAAAAGATTGCTATTTGAGGCCAGGGGCGGATTCGAACCGCCGTAAAAGGTTTTGCAGACCCATACCTAACCACTCGGCCACTTGGCCCTATTATAGGAATAATGCTGTTCCTGTAAACTGGATTTTTTAGAATTTGCTACAACAACATCGAAAAACAGACAAGTAGTCTTCAGCAGGTAAATATGCATTCATAGAACAAAAATAAGTAGTTTACTATAGTCTACCAAATTTATAGACTTAATATTTTATCTTTCTGCCATTTCGGTTTTCGGGCTTAGTAATTTCCGCAGAAGATATTATCTTGTGTTGATCAAAAGCTTCCCCATGAAAAGAAAAACCATCTACCTGTTTCTATTACTGGCAACAGGTTTTCTGCAAAACTGTACAGAACCCGTGCAAAAAGAAAATACATCAGGAGACCTGGAATGGTCAAAAGAATCTCCGGCAGGAATGAGGGAGCTACAGTTTAGATCTGAGGGTAGTTTGCTGCAGGGCTTTATGTATAAGGCCAATGAAAATAAGCCACACCCTTTGTTAATCTTATTACATGGCTATCCCGGTAATGAAAGAAACCTGGATATAGCCCAGTCCGTTCGGGCACATGGATGGAACGTGATTTATTTTAACTACCGTGGCAGTTGGGGTAGCCAGGGAGAATTCTCATTCAGGCATTGTGTGGAAGATGTAAAAAATGTGGTTGCGTATTGCAAAAAAAATGCGGCTGCCCTGGAAATAGATACCGCCAAAATGGTGCTTTTTGGTCATAGCATGGGCGGTTTTGTTTGTCTCAAAGCTTTACAGGAAATACCCGAAATTAAAAAAGGCTTTGCACTTTCTGCCTGGGATATTTACAGTGAAGTGGTTGATTCGATTGCCACCAATGCTCTCCCCAGCCTTGAAAAAGAAGCAGATAATAATTTTGTGCTGAACAAAAAATCAGGGAAAGACCTGTTTGCGCCTATTCCGCACGAAGGTGCTTATTACGATCTGGCGCTTGGTGCGGGGGCTTTATCCAATAAACAAGTAGTAATGCTGGACGAGCATCGTAAAAATGAAGCAATCGCCAAAGCCATTCAGCAATCAAACCATAGTTATTTTTCTTATGATGTTTGGCTGGATACCGATCATAGCTTTACCAACAAACGCGCATCGCTCACCAAAAAACTGATTGATTTTCTGAATCGGTAAGCAAGTCTTCGTATTCGCTTATTCGTAAAACATACCCAGGGAGCGGAAATAACTATCGGTCCACCCTTCCGTTATATCCTCGTACGCTTCATCGGGAATATTGCTATGCCTCAATTCAACCGAAGTTCCCTGTTTATTCGCATGCAGAATAATCGTAACAATGGAGGGTTCTTCCTGTCCCTCAAAATACCATTGTTGCACAATTTTTTTATCGGCAATAAATTCCAGGTTCCTACCCGTAATACTTCCATCCCATAAAGAAAATTCAGAGCCGGGCTCAGTATTCATTTCTGCAGGCTCGCCCGTCCATAACTGAATAGTGGCCGCATTGGTTAATGCCTGATAAACAATAGCGGGCTCTTCGGGAATAATATAATATTTCTTAAAATCTTTCATGTCGTATAGTGCTACCGCAAAAATACGTATAAACCCAGGGGTAGTTTATACTTAAGTTTTCAAGGTTTTATTTTTCAAACCAACAAGATAGTAACTTGCGCCTATGCAAGAATACCTGAAGGGATTGAACGAACCGCAACTCGAAGCGGTTACGCATTTGAATGGCCCATTAATGATTATTGCCGGAGCGGGCAGCGGAAAAACAAAAGTGCTCACTACCCGTATTGCTCACCTGATGGCCAATGGTGTGGATGCATTTAATATACTCGCCCTCACATTTACCAATAAGGCAGCAGCCGAAATGAAAGAGCGGGTAGAAAAGATTTTAGGAAATACCGAAGCCCGAAACCTATACATTGGCACTTTCCATAGCGTATTTGCCCGGATTCTCAGGGCCGAAGCCCATCGTCTGGGTTATCCGAATAATTTTACTATTTATGATACAGATGATAGCCGCTCAGTTATCAAAACCGTCATCAACGAACTGAACCTCGACGATAAACATTATAAACCCAGTGTGGTAGGTAACCGGATCTCTTCTGCTAAAAATGCCTTGGTGAGTCCGGCAGAATATGCCCTCGACCATTATATACAACAGGAAGATATGCAATCCAAACGCCCCGCCATTGCGCAGATATATGCTGCCTATGCCGCCCGTTGTTTTAAAAACGGGGCGATGGATTTTGATGATCTTTTATTGAAAATGTATGAACTGCTGAAAAACTATCCGGAAGCCCTGCATAAATACCAGCATAAGTTCAAGTATGTATTAATAGATGAGTACCAGGATACCAACCCGGTACAATACCAGATCAGTAAACTGCTGGCCGCCGTTCATGAAAATATTTGTGTGGTGGGTGATGATGCCCAAAGCATTTACAGTTTCCGCGGTGCTACCATCGAAAATATTTTACAGTTTCAGAAAGATTACGATGATGTAAAAGTGGTAAAGCTGGAACAGAATTACCGAAGCAGCCAGCATATTCTTAATGTGGCAAATGAAGTAATTAAAAATAACAAAGGGCAGATTCCTAAAAACCTATGGACCGAAAACAGTGATGGAGAAAAGATCAGTCTGGTTCGCACCATGACCGATAATGATGAAGGTAAATTTGTAGCAGATACTATCCAGGAGCAGAAATTACGCAATCATTATTATAACAGTGATTTTGCCATTCTGTATCGAACCAATGCACAGAGCCGTTCATTCGAAGAAAGCCTCAGACGCATGGGTATTCCCTGTCGTATTTATGGCGGTACCAGTTTTTACCAGAGAAAAGAGATCAAAGATTTATTAGCCTATTTACGGATTACCGTAAACACCAAAGATGAAGAAGCTTTAAAAAGGATTATCAATTATCCGGCACGTGGTATTGGCAAAACAACAATAGAAAAATGTGTGATTGCTGCCAATGAACAGAATATCTCCATGTTTGAAGTGATATCACGCGCAGCGGAATTTGGTTTTAAAGCAGGCACATTGCAGGCTTTACAGGATTTCGTAACCATGGTTCGCTATTTTCAAAGTATCCTCACCGATAAGAATGCGTATGATGTGGCCGTACAGGTTGGTAAGCATACCAATATGGTTAAAGAATTATTCAATGATAAAACAACCGAAGGGCTTGATCGATATAATAACATCCAGGAATTATTAAACTCTATTAAAGAATGGACGGAAAGTCCGAGTAATGACGATGGTGAACTGGGAGATAAATCATTAGGTTCTTACCTGCAACAAATTACCCTGCATACCGATGCAGATGATGATAAAGAGAATACGGATGTTGTGAGACTGATGACGATTCACGCGGCAAAAGGACTTGAATTTAGTTGTGTGTTTGTAGGCGGCATTGAAGAAACCCTTTTCCCCAGCGCCATGAGCATTAATACAAGGGAAGAGCTGGAAGAAGAGCGGAGATTATTTTATGTAGCTGTAACCCGGGCCAAACACAGGTTATGGTTGTCTTATGCCAATGCCCGTTATCGCTACGGACAATTGGTACAAAACGATCCCAGTCGTTTTATTGAAGAAATCCCGGAACAGTATCTGGATAAAAGTTATGCGGGAGGGGGCTCTCGTAATAATTCAGGGGCCGATTGGGGTACCGGGTTTGAACGTATGCAAAGAGGTTTTGGTTTTGGCAATAATGCAGCAGCCAATGCAGAAAAAAGATATGGACCCAGCCCCAACCAAAAATCTAAATCGCCGAATGCAAAACCGGAGTACCTGCCAATTACGCCACCTTCCACTAAAGTAGTGGAACATATACCCAGTGCTGATTTTGTAGCGAATAATTCAGCTGATCTGCAGGAGGGACAAAAAGTTGAACACCAGAAATTTGGTTACGGGAATATTATCAAGATAGAAGGCTCAGCACATAATCCGGTTGCTACGATTCATTTTGCGCTGAACGGAGAAAAAAAGATTATGCTGAATTATGCGAAGTTGCGGATAGTGGAGTAATTACCATTTCAACACCTGTAAAACCACCTGCCATTTTTTTTCACGGTAGGCCCAGATCCTGAGGTAATTGCCTATTTTTTGTTTGTCTTCAATCGTGCCATAGATATACACAAATTCCCCGGAAGACGACACATTGCCTCCTCGTGAAACGAGTAAAAGTGCTACGGGTATATGACGCAAAGCAGCATCTACCTGTTCAAAACCCACTGCCGGTAATTGTCCATCGATATTTAACCAGCTATCCGGAGCCAGACCATTCTGCCATCCCCGGATACTTTTATCTTCGAGTGTATTGTTGAATTTTTCATCCAGCACCAATACATGCTCATAGCTATTGCTGAGTTCTTTGGCTTTGGGAAGACTGATTTCTTTTACTTCTTTAGGAAGGGTATATTTTGCAGTATAAGAAATGCCCAGATCAACCAGGTTTTTCCAGTTACCCTGCTGGTCCAGATGCCATACCGACGTGAAACTTCCTCTTTCCGCCACTGTATCCGAAGCGCTTTTTAATCGGTATTCATAGGGTCCGGTAGTTACCCCCAGATCGCCGGAAGCACTGATCAGGGCAAATGCGGGAGCCCAGCTTAACACACCGGCTGAGGGTTTCTGTTTTTGGTAGGTTTCCTGTGCATTGAGAATTTGGCCGGTACTATTAAAAATTACCCCGGCACTATCCATATATTTCAAAAAACCTTCGCGTATAGAATGTGAAGCGGTGAAAGCGGCAAACTCTTTCTCGGCATTAATCATGCCTTTGATGCCTTTTTGGGATAATACAGGAGATATGGCCACAAGCAGTATACCGGCCAATAATACTAATTTAATTGCGCGCATTATTTTGAATTATACCCTAATAATACCTAAGTTCTGACTAAAATAAAGCCCTTATCTGCTAAAAAGATTATAAAATAGCTTCAATAGAGAACTCTTCTAATTCTTTTCCATCTGATAAAGCGATCAGAAGGGTAAAAAAATAATCCATCATATTATAAAATCCGTCTGCCATATACTGATTGATTGCTGCTTTTCATAAACACAAGATTCATGCCGTTCGTTCGGTTTTTAGTTGATTTTTACTAAAAATCTCCCAAACGATTTGGTTGGTTCTTATAATGAAGACAGGAATACGAAAGGGATTTTGTTTCGATATCCGAAAAATATAGCTGCGAGAGGGCTTCCGGGGGCTATTTTGCCTGATCCCTAACGGGTTTTGTTTAATTTTGCAATGTGAGCTTGGCTCCGCTATATTAAAAGGATGTGTTATGATCAAGACAGGTAATCCCATCATCAGTATTTATACTGAAATGACTCCGAATCCGGAGACCATGAAATTTGTGGCTAATAAGCTATTATACCCTGGCAAAAGCATTGATTTTGCCGACGAAACGCTTTCTGCGCCTTCTCCTTTGGCAAAAGAGCTTTTTGGGTTTCCCTTTATTAAAAGCGTGTTTATTGCCAGCAATTTTGTAACCCTTACCAAAACATCGGATACCGAAGACTGGCAGGATGTAATACCTGCCATCAAAGAGTTTTTGAAAGATTATCTTGAAAACGGCGGCATGGTAGTAAATGAAGAAGAACTGGCCAAAGTAAAACAGGAAGCGGGTAATACGGTAAGCGCAGATGATGATGATATTGTGAAAAGAGTAAAAGAATTATTGGAAAACTATGTAAAGCCCGCTGTTGAAATGGATGGTGGCGCGATACAGTTTAAAAGTTATAATGAAGGGGTCGTAAACCTGATGTTACAGGGAAGCTGCAGTGGTTGCCCCTCTTCTATGATCACATTAAAAGCCGGCATTGAAGGAATGATGAAACGAATGATTCCTGAAGTAAAAGAAGTGGTAGCAGAAGCCGAATAATTTGTTTGGGTGATGATTTTTTACAAAATGTTCCGGGAAGCCGGAACATTTTTGTTGATGGAACTGGCAGAATATTGCTTTATTTTTAAGCAAGCATTTCCATTGCCATGAAAACACAATACGGCTTCTTTCTATTTGTTGTCTGCCTGCTTTCTTTCTCTTCCTGCAAACAGACAACGCTAACCAATACAGAGTTGGTAACCCTCCGGTTTGATGCGTTAAACAAACACGACCTGGCAGCACTCGAAAATTTGTATAGCGATAGCGCCTTGATAGAATCTCCTAATTTATCGGCACCCGAAAAAGGAAAGAATGGAATCCATTCTGTGTATAGCCGCTATTTTAAGTCGAGTCCTGATCTGGTATATACCATCATAAAAATATTACCCGGTGATTCATCTGTTTCGGTTGAATTTACATCAACGGGCACAATGAAATATCTGGAGGATGGTGGACCGGCTTATATGCTTGACAAAAAATATAGTTTGCATAACTGTACGATTCTTGAAATCAGAAACCATAAAATTGTACGTGACGCAAGTTATTTTGACCAGGTTTCTTTTTTGAGACAGGTAGGGTTTTTTGAGCAACATTAATATCTATTTAACCATGAATAAACAAGAGATCATTCAGTTGATGACAAAAAATCATCATGATTTTATAGAAATGATTCGCAACCTAAGCGATGATGAAGCTTCTTATGCTCCGCCTGAAAAATGGAATGCAGTACAACAGCTGGATCATATTATTAAAAGCGTTTCGCCCGTAAATATGGCTTTTGGATTGCCCAAATTTTTGGTCAAATGGAAGTTTGGTATAGCCAACAGGCCCTCAAAATCCTATTCAGAATTGGTAGACAAATACAATCTAAAATTATCTGCTGGTGGCAAAGCCTCTAGTCCCTTTGTTCCTGCTGATAGTAATCCATTCAATAAAGAAACACAGTTCAATCGTCTAAATGGGTTGGTTATTCAATTGAATCAGAAAACTGCAAAACATACTGAGGAGTCCTTGGATAAATACATATTACCCCATCCTCTCTTAGGAAAATTGACATTTCGGGAAATGCTGTATTTTACCGCCTGTCATGTACAACATCACCAAAACCTGATTGAAAAAGCGCTTCTTGCACGATAAGTATTGCGGATGCTTGCATATTGGGTTATGCAACTTATTTTACATCATTATTCCTTACACCGTTTATCACCATGAACAGCAGCGTTGCAATATTTATCAAGAAACATTGGGATGCTTTGCTGGCTTCGGTAACCGTTGGTGTTTTTCTCTTGCTCTATACCCGGCATAGTGGTATCGGTATTTCTCCCGATTCGGTAACTTATTTAACCGTAGCTGAAAATATACGCAACCATTTTTCGCTGGTTGATTTTAACCAGTATCCGCTGGTTGATTTTCCTGTCGGCTATCCTTTCACGCTCAGTCTTGTAATGTTAGTAACCGGGTTATCTCCATTACAGTTTGCACCAGTGCTACATATTATTCTGTTTGGGGGTATCCTGTTTATGACAAGTTTTATCATTAGTCGACAGCAAAATACTTCCCCGCTTTATAAACTGCTGCTACTGGCATTGCTTTCGTTTAGTCCGGTATTACTTGAAATCTATTCCATGCTTTGGTCTGAGACCCTGTTTATATTTTTATCGGTTACTTTTTTCATAGCGGCTTATACTTATGGCAAAAATCACAGCTCCCGCAATCTTATTTTTTTTTCCATCATTACCGGCTTATGTTTTCTAACCCGGTATGCCGGAATTAGTCTGGTGATTACTGGTGGGGCTTTTATTTTATTTGATGGAGACCTGGGTGCTATTAAAAAAATCAAACACTTGCTGGTATTTGGCAT
>Ga0007882_10001566_pt1 | contig 13158 bp, 10 predicted proteins | sample CryBogCBH12Aug01_FD_71195 | JGI IMG/M metagenome (GOLD analysis project Ga0007882, IMG submission 71195) | Freshwater microbial communities from Crystal Bog, Wisconsin, USA - CBH12Aug09.1 | ecosystem: Environmental > Aquatic > Freshwater > Lake | place: Crystal Bog, Wisconsin, USA | collected... | reverse complement strand
CGAGTGCCTTAAGCATGTTTCTGCGTTCGAGACTCATGGTTTCAGGCATGGCAAGAATCAGGCGGTAACCTTTAGCTGCAGCAATATATGCGAGCGCAATGCCGGTATTTCCACTCGTTGGTTCAATGATGACGGTGTCTTTATTAAGCAATCCCTTTTTTTCAGCATCCTCGATCATTGCAACACCAATGCGATCCTTAACACTTCCACCCGGGTTGAAGTATTCAAGTTTGGCAATAACCGTTGCCAAAGTTTGGTGCTGTTTATTGAAATTTTCCAGCTCAAGGAGTGGTGTGTTACCGATAAGATCGGTCAGTCTATCAGCAATATGGCCCATAGTTGACAATTGTTATTTATTTTGCTTTCATGTAAGCAATAATAACAATTGTTACTATAATTACGGTATAAAAAGTACCGTCAAAGAGGTATCAGTCCAAGTTTTTTTAACTTCCGATTCATCCCTTAACGATGTTTGTTCGGAGAAGTTTTATCAGGTTCGAACTCGAGTACTGTTGAGTTCATGCAGAAGCGTTTTCCTGCAGGGGGAGGGCCATCGTCGAAAACATGGCCAAGATGCGATCCGCAGCGTTCACACAGGACTTCTGTTCTGTTCATTCCGAATGAGTTGTCTTTTCGATACAGCACACTTTTTGGTCGTACAGTTTCAAAAAAACTTGGCCAACCGCAGGTTGTAGCAAATTTTGCGTCAGAGCGGAAGAGCGGATTGCCGCATACAGCACAGTAGTAAGTTCCTGTTCCTTCATAATCCCAATACTTACCGGTAAATGCCACTTCAGTGGAACCAAGGCGAGCCACCTGATACACGGCATCGGGAAGTACCTTTTTCCATACAGCATTTGAGAGGTTCAGCCTGGTAGTATCTGTACGCGAATAATAAGGATTGTGGGAATGTTGCTGATCAGTCATGGGTTTAAGGTTTTCAGGTATTCCAATCATTACCATTAACACTGCGACAATTGTTGGTTTTAAGAGTCCGGTCATAATTATAATCCGTCTATCAGTCCAAATAACATCAGTTCAGGAGAGAAATAGTTTTCTTCAATTAATCTTATTTGAGAGCATTAATAAAGTTGATGAAGCTCCAGCTTGCGTAGTTCAGGTGCCAGTTTGGTCGTTGCTGCAACAACGGCGATCGTCATTACCCCTCCAAAAATTACTGAAGGTACGAGCCCTATCAACCGTGCTGCAATTCCCGACTCAAAAGCTCCAAGTTCGTTGGATGAGCCGATAAATATGCCGTTGATAGCAGAAACACGCCCACGCATGGCATCAGGGGTTACGAGTTGCATTATGGTAGTACGCATGACCACCGATACTCCATCGCAAACTCCCGACAGCAGCAGCAGCAACCCTGCAACCCAGATATTTACCGACATGGCAAAAGAGATAATACAGATGCCGAATCCTGCAACAGCTCCGAGAAGCCAGCGTCCGGCATGGAGATTTATCGGATGACGTGCCAGTATCAGTCCTGTTATCAAGCCACCGATAGCCGGTGCGGCACGCAACACTCCGAGTCCTTCAGGGCCATAATGAAAGACATCGTGAACGAAAGCAGGCAGCATGGAGACGGCTCCACCGAAGAGTACAGCAAACATATCCAGTGACTGTGCGCCAAGTATAATCTGGTTACTGAATACAAATCGTAATCCACCTGCGATGCTGGTGAAAATGGGAGTGCTTTCTGCTGAGGGAGGTTCCTCGACACGGATTGAAAATAGTGTCAGTGCAGCACATAAGCAAAGTATGGTCGCAACGCAATAGCCGGCAGTTGTTCCTGCCCATCCGACAAGTATGCCGCCGAGTGCAGGTCCTGCCACCAATCCAAACTGGAACACGGAACTGCCCATACCGGAAGCTCGTGCATAATGATTACGAGGCAGAATAAGAGCAAACATGGCGCTGTATGAGGGGCCGATAAACGCTCGCGCAACGCCGCCCACTGCTATGGAGCCGTATATCCACAGCGAATGATTCCCAGTTATGAAGCCTGTTGATACGGCAGTGAGTGTTAGAGCATTGACGACTAACATCAGGCAGGCTGCGACTCCAAACATCCGTCGGGAATAGTGATCTATCGCGTGACCTGCGAAAAGCGCACACGAGAAGTAAGGTATAACCTCTGCCAGTCCGATAAGGCCAAGAGCAAAGGTGTCATGCGTAAGCTGATAAATATGCCAGCCCACCACCACAGCTATTATCTGGTAAGCGAGAACAATTAAAAGTCTAAAAGATAATAACTTGAGAAAAGCCCTATTTGCTGTTACAAACGATTGCATTAACGATTTTTTTCTTTTTTGGATTCTTCAGGTCTGGTATTGTTTATAACCACTGCATTGTATCACTCAACAAGCAACGTCCTGTCAGTACCATGATGAATTTTCTTGTTAAAGATGCTTTTCGGCTAAGATCCTCCATGATTAAAAGCATTAAGAGATGCAAATGGTTCATTGTTTGATTCATATAAAATCGGGCTCCACAGGTATGCATATCGAAATGGGTAATGTGTCGTTTCAAATGTTTCAATGCTATTAAGGGCAATATCTCAAGGGTTTGAAAGTGAATACCCGAAAAACCCTCTATATATGATATACTATTTGAGTTTACAACCTTGTCTGATTCTAAAAACGACTTTGTAAAGTGGACTTATAGTGGTAAATTTGCGCCAGATTGAATGGTGAGTATGTGAGTTGCATTTGTTATTTCCAGGCAGACAACTTTCCAGCTCAGGAATTGAAAAACACTTAAGTGTCAGGTGCCTCCTGAATCCTTTCCATCTCAATACATCAATGCCGGGTTTCGTCAACGTCCAACCCAACGGATATGGATTTTTTTTCCGTTCTCTATTTCCGGTTTAAAAAAGTCTGGAAAGCCATTCGCCTCTACCTTGTGATTGCCGGGCCAGGCCTTGTCGTCATGATTGCCGACAATGATGCCGGTGGTATTACAACGTACGCCGCTACAGGCGCCAAATATGGTTATCACCTGATATGGTTTTTACTGCTTCTGATTCCCGTAGCATATTACGTCCAGGAAATGACGGTTCGACTTGGCGCAGTAACTAAACGAGGGCACGCTGAGGCTATTTTTGAAAGCTTCGGTGCATTCTGGGGATGGTTCTCGCTCATTGACCTCATGTTCGTAGACTGGTTGACCCTGGTTACTGAATTTGTCGGCATGACTGCCGCCTTAAGCATATTCGGTATTCCGGCATGGGTAACCGTGGTACTGGTTGTACTCCTTATGAGCATAATTGTTCTGAATGGTCGATACTGGACATGGGAAAAAATTGCCTTAGGATTCTGTCTGCTGAACTTGATTTATATTCCTGCAGCATTTATGGTGAATCCGTCGGTTTCAAGCATCATTGGTCAGGGATTGATTCCGAATTTTCCAGGTGGATTCAATAACGAGCTCTTTTTCCTGTTGATGGCAAATATCGGAACGACTATAGCTCCATGGATGCTGTTTTTCCAGCAGAGCTCGGTTGTTGACAAAGGATTGCTGGAAAAGGATATCAAAATGGGTAAACTCGATACCCTTATCGGATCAATTATTACGGTTGCCGTAGCGATTTTTATTGTGATAGTAACCGGGACACTCCTGAATGGAGCGCCAATCGATGATGCGGCCACTGCGGCCCGAATGCTGATGAAGACGAACCACTACATAGGCGCTTTCATGGCTATAGGCTTGTTTGATGCCGGACTTCTGGGAGCCATCTGCATATCGCTGGCGAGTTCCTGGGCATTCGGTGAAATCTTTGGGTGGGCGCATTCACTTAATACGAAAGTCAAGGAAGCCCCATGGTTTTATATTTCGTTTTTTATTACCCTTGCAACAGCCGGAGTTGTTCCTTTGATACCCGGCGCACCGCTTGTGCTGATAACACTCTTTGTCCAGGTCGTAGCCGTCACTCTGTTGCCAGCAGCATTGGTTTTTCTGATTTTGCTTCTTAATGATAAAAAGACGATGGGAGAGTATGCAAATACTCGATTACAGAACACCGTCAGTGTTATCATTGTTGTTTTAATCATTGTACTCTCGACGTTGTACGGTGTCAGTGCGCTTTTTCCTAATCTTTTCCAGTAATTGAGGGCATAGGATCATGAGGACTATCAAACAGTTTTTCAGCAAGATCCGAGAGATCAATGAGCGCTATGCCAAGCCAAAAGTTGAAATGTCACGAGCGGTCAGTTTTGCCTTGGCAGCCCTTCGGATATACCTTTTTGTGCTGGTGCTTTTGATGATCTATAAATTCATCACGGTTATCAAGATTTTTTAAACGGAAACGCCCATGGTCACAGTACTGGATCGCGACTTTTATCTGAGCGAAATTGTCGGACGCCGCATTTATCTTAAATCACGTTCCATCGGCAAGCTTAAGGATCTTGTGATTCAGGAGAACGCTGGTAAAATTCCTGAAGTAACCCACATGCTTGTTCATCAGCCATATGGAGACCCGCTCCTGTTGATTCCGTGGGATAAAATCACCTTGATTTCAAATACGGAGATTGTTTCCGAAATTACCAGCACGGAAGGGTACGAGCTCAACCCTGAGGAAGTTTATATTTTTCTGAAAGACTACATCCTTGACAAGAAAATTCTTGATATGGATGACCATGAGATTGAAGTGGTGTATGATGTCAAGCTTCTGTTTCAGAACGAACGGCTTTTTGTCACGGAAGTGGATTTCAACCGGTTTCGTATTCTCAGACGAATGGGGTTTAAAAAGCTTGCGAATTATCTTGCCAAGTATAAGGAAGGATCAAGTATTTCCTGGTTGTACGTGCAACCGTTGCCTGATACTATCGGGAGTTTTGAAGGAAATGTAAAGCTGAATGTGCTTAAGGAAAATATCAACGATATCCATCCCGTTGATCTGGCTGATATTCTTGAAGAGCTGGACGGTAATCAGCGGATGGCCGTATTTAATCAGATCGAACCGGAACTGGCTTCGGATACTCTTGAAGAGGTTGAACCGAGAGTACAGCGTGAGCTCATCCGGTCAATGGAAAAAGAACGGGCTGCTGAATTAATCAACGAGATGAGTCCTGCTCAGGTTGCCGATATTCTTTCGGCATTGCCTGCATCGGAAGCTGATGAAATTATCGAGTTTGTTGACAGTGAAAACAAACAGCGGGTACAGCAGATGATCGACAAACACGATGAAAACATTATGCTCTACTCGACGCAGCAGGTTATCAAGCGCCCGCATGATACTGTGGTCAGGGATGTCATCAACAATTACCGTGAGGTTGCCGGCGATATGGATGTCATCATGTATGTGTATGTAGTCAACGAAGAGAATATTCTTCAGGGCGTTGTCGATTTGAGGGAACTGATTGCCGCTGAGCCGGATCAGACACTCGGCGAAATCATGACAGACAGCCTTATTACCTTCAGTCCGGATGAAACCTTGCAGGATGCAGTAGAAATGTTTGAGCGCTACTCGTTCCGGGCAATTCCGATAACCGATGATCATGATACCCTTCTTGGAGTTGTTTCCTACCATGATATCAAAGGTGTTAAACCCCGATTGGATTAAATTGCAGAATACACAACAGGTCATTTCCTTTAACAACATCAGGCAGTACAGCAGGCTATAATAAGCCGCTCTAAAAGATTGTACCACGGAAATTCAGGATCTTTCAACGGGATATGGCCGACACTTCGCGACATAAAGAACAGCAGCAATACAGCGATCAGGATCTGGTCATCAAAACACTTGCAAATAAGCAAGCATTTGCTGCAATCGTTCGTCGCTATGAAGCACCTCTTTTGCGATACATCACCCGTCTGGGATGCAGGGATGCCAGTACTGCGCAGGATCTTCTTCAGGAGATCTTTATTAAAACCTACGTTCATCTCAATGATTACGATCATTCGCTCCAGTTTTCATCGTGGATCTACAGAATCGCTCATAACGAAATAATCAGTTCTTTTCGAAAGGAAAAGCATGGTCCGAGTGTATTAGAGAGAGAGGGTGATTTATTTCTTTTTGATAAAGTTGTCGATGATTTAGAGCTGACTGATCAGGATGGTCAAAAGCATTCAGCAGCTGAAATACAGGCGGCTGTTGACAGGCTCGATGCCAAAAGTCGTGAAATCATTGTTTTGAAATTCTTTGAAGAAAAGCGCTATGAAGAAATCTCAGATATTTTACAGATTCCACAGGGAACAGTTGCGACCATGATTAACCGGGCAAAGAAAAAGATAAAAAGTTACTTAGAAGAGGGTTAGCTGCAATGATTATGCTCAAGGATAGATCAAAATCCATTATAGAGGAAATTGAAAAAAGAAACGTGGTGCCGATTCCTCGGTGGCACTTTGTTCTCCAACGCTTCGGCTTTTGGCTGCTTGCTGCTATTTCCGTATTAACCGGCAGCTTTGCGATGGCAACAGCAATTTATGTTTTCATTGATAACGATTTCATTGAGGATCATGAGTATATCAACTTGTTTTTAGCTGAAAGGCCGTTGATTGCAGAGATTATTGCAAGCATACCCTATATATGGCTGGCTGCTCTTGCAATGTTCACCCTTGTTGCTTATTTCGGGTTTCGGCATACCAAGAAAGGCTATCAATATGCCACGACGAAGGTTATTGCCACCGCCCTTCTGGCGAGTCTCTTGCTGAGTGTTGGATTCAACACTATCGATGTAGGCAAGTATATCCATCGTTATCTTATTGAAAATGTTCATGTGTATAACAAGCTTGTGTATGCCAATGAACATCGCTGGACACATACAGAAAAAGGATTGCTTGGCGGGAAGGTCATGCAATACCAGAAGGATAAACATTTTCTGCTTATCCGAGATTTCAACAAGATCATCTGGCAGGTAGATATAACTAATACTGTAATCCGACCCGGCACACGTATTTTTCTGGGTAAATATGTGAAAATAACCGGTGTTGTAACCGGTAAGCAAACTTTTAAGGCACTTACGATGCAAGGTTGGTCAAAAAGGTATCATAAGCGTCCAGTGCAAAAACCAGCCACAGTTCCAGTGCCAACAATTGCACCGGTGCCGACCGTTCCGGATACGCTGGCCCATTGAACTCTAAGCGGATCCGGGTATTTGAAAGAGCAATGCGTCAATACTTTCTGCTACTTTCGCAGTAGCCCCTATCCTTTCAGTAACAAATGTTTCGGCCAGTCTGCCAGCTTTTCTCCTTTGCATGGGATCGGTAGTAAGGGCTTTCAGAGCAGCTGAAAGTGTTAACTCATCATGAATAACTATAGCCCCTCCTGCTGAAACAAGGCCTTCTGCTTCAGGTGAGTTGTGATGGCGGGGACCGAATAGTACAGGAATACCGTATACTGCCGGTTCAAGCGTATTATGCACATTTACCCCGAAACCGCCTCCTACATAAGAGATTGACGCGAGCGAATACAGTTCCAAAAGATACCCGGTCTGGTCAATGACAAGAATTTCTTTCTCAGGATTGAATTTGTCGTTCATCGATGAAACCTTCATAAACGCCAGAGAACGGTTTTGAAGCTCCTGGTAGAGGCTTGACATTTTTTCATCGTTCACTTCATGGGGTACGAGGATAAGCGATGGTCGTTTATCAAGTTTCTGCCAGGCTCCCAGGAGTGTGGTAACGTCTTTTTCCCAGACGCTCCCGCCAACCAGTACGGTATGGTTTTTAAAGAACGGTTTGAGGTAATCAACCTTTGCCGTGTTTTTGCTGCGCATAACGACCTGGTCAAACCGTGGATCGCCTGCAGTCTCCGTTTGTCCGCACATGAATGTCTGCTTGAACGCCATGGTATCGTTTGCTGATACGGTATAGATTCTATCGAACAGGTGAAAAATGCTCCGGTAAAAACTTTTCGCAATCGGCTTGAAATAATGAGCATTCTTTTGCAGAACGGCAGCTGCAAGGATCAGTTTTGTGCCATATTTTTTTGCTTCCCGAAGATGGTTCGGCCAGAAGTCGTAGCGCATGAGCAGCAGGATATCAGGCTTGAGGAGTAATACCAGTTTTTTTGCATTGGCGGCCGTGTCTGCCGGGAGATAAAACACGGCAAATGCATCCGCAAAGTTTTTTCTGGCATTGTATCCCGAATCAGAAAGGAATGAGACAAAAATGGTAAGACCCGGTCGTTTTTCTTGTAATGCGGCAATGATTGGGCGAGCCTGTTCGAATTCCCCTACGGAAGCTGCATGTATCCAGACCCTCACTGTAGAAAGGGGGAGGTTACTAATTTGTTGTTCCAGTTTGCTGAAAACGTCTTTGCGTACCTCAAAAAAAATTCGAAGTTTTGGATGCAATGGACTGAAAAGTTTTGCTGCACCAAGAATAAACGGCATGAACAGGGTATAGAAAAAGAGGGGAAAACTATGCATGAGGATATTTTTCTTGCTCAATCAAATCTGATAAATAGCACAAAGGTAATAAAAAAGTCAATCGCTGACTTGGAATCAGTGCATCTTTGACAATAAAGCATAAAGGAATCAAAGGGCATTCCCTGTTTCATAATAAATTCGTCTTTAACAAAAAAAAATGGTACTATGCTCACGTTTTAATGTGTGGTGAATATGCTAAGAAAGGACACTGTGGTATTTGGTCGTGCCGACCTCAACATACCCTGTGTTTGTGACGAAACGATGGCGCTCGGTTTTTTCTGAAGTTGCCCAGGTGTTTTCGGTTGATGAGAACTCTTCTTCATTTTTTTCTTTCCTGCATTGCTGCCACTACCGCCTCATACGAGGCTTTTTTCTCAATGATTTGGAAAGGAATATACAAATGAAAGAACAGCAATTATTGCCGCAGGATTTCCGCAGCCTTCAGCTCGCGGAACCAATAATGAAAGCGCTTGAAGAGGTTGGTTATGAAAATCCTACCCCTATTCAGGCCCAGACAATCCCTCTTATACTCGAAGGACGTGATGTCCTCGGTCAGGCACAGACCGGTACCGGAAAAACAGCAGCTTTTGCGCTTCCGATACTCTCCAATATCAGTCTTGAAAAGACAGAACCTCAAGCTCTTGTGCTTGCTCCTACTCGTGAGCTTGCCATACAGGTCGCTGAGGCATTTCAACGGTATGCCGAAAATCTTAAAGGGTTTCATGTTATCCCTATTTACGGGGGTCAGGATTACGGTATTCAGTTGCGCATGCTGAGACGAGGTGTACATGTGGTTGTCGGTACTCCAGGTCGTGTTATGGACCATATGCGTCGGGGATCACTCAATCTCTCATCTTTGAAATGTCTTGTCCTTGATGAGGCCGATGAAATGCTTCGCATGGGATTTATTGATGATGTCGAATGGATTCTGGACCAGACACCAAAAGGACGGCAGGTTGCGCTATTCTCTGCAACAATGCCAACGGTTATCCGGCGTATTGCACAAAAGTACCTTAATAATCCAGCAGAAGTTACCATACAGACAAAAACTACTACTGTTGATACCATTCGTCAGCGTTACTGGATTGTTGGTGGAAGTCACAAGATTGATATTCTGACAAGAATCCTTGAAGTCGAGCCATTTGATGGCATGCTCATTTTTGTACGCACCAAAACCATGACGATTGAGCTTGCCGAAAAACTTCAGGCAAGGGGATATGGAGCTGCAGCCCTGAACGGAGATATGGCTCAGAATCAGCGTGAACGCACCGTCGAACAATTGAAAAACGGAGCACTAAGTATTGTCATAGCAACGGATGTGGCAGCTCGAGGACTCGATGTCGAGCGCATCAGTCATGTTATCAATTATGATATTCCATCCGATACTGAATCATATGTACATCGCATAGGGAGAACAGGACGTGCAGGACGTTCGGGCGACGCCATTCTTTTTGTTTCTCCAAGGGAGAAAAATATGCTTTACTCCATTGAAAAAGCTACACACAGCCGCATTGAACTGATGGAGCTTCCTTCTACTGAAATCATCAACAATAAGAGGGTTGCAAAGTTCAACCAGAAAATTACTGATACTATTGCTGCTGAAGATCTTGGGTTTTTTACCAACCTTATTGAACAGTACTGCCATGAGCATGATGTTCCGGCAATTGAAGCAGCAGCAGCACTTGCGTCGATGGTTCAGGGAGAAACACCTCTTTTGTTATCCAACAAGCCTGAAAAACCAAGACCTCGCGAAGACCGGGATGGATTTGACAGAGATCGTGGGTCTGACAGAGACCGCGGGCCAGCCAAAAGAAGAAAAAAAGACGAGACCTACGGTGAGGAAGGCAAAGAAAGGTATCGAATCGAGGTTGGAAGCACCCATGGCGTGAAAGCTGGCAATATTCTTGGCGCAATCCTTAACGAGGTTGGTCTTGATCCTGAATCTGTCGGGCAAATTTCAATCAACGATTCCTACAGCACGGTTGAACTGCCTCAAGGGATGCCGGAAGATGTGTTTCATGAACTCAGAAAGGTCAGGGTTTGTGGCCGTCAGTTAAGGCTTACTAAAATGGAAGATCAGGAACGCCCATCATCACCTTACGGAATAAAAAAGAGCTTTAAAAAGCCATTTAAACCCGCAGGCAAAGAAACAGCTTTTTTTACAGGCAACAAAAAGAAACGCAAGGGTTAAGCCTTGCCATAGATTTCTTTAAAGCGGGGAACTCTTCTCCGCTTTTTTTTTGCCCATCAAACCCTTCTCTTCTTTTCAGTTATTTCCCCTTTGCCTTGCCATTTGAATTCTTTTTTCTCGAATAACTCCAGACAAGCCTTAACAACTGCAGCATCGTATGTAATGCCTTTATGATTTCTTATTTCAGAAATCAACTCAAAGGTTTTTTTACTCAAACATTTTCGGTGCCCAGGTTGTTCAGTGTGTCACAAGTACCATTGATACTGTGTGTTACGTAAAAATTGTATATTATCAGTAAAGATCAAAGAGCTTGAGGGGCACTTGTTTTGGGTTGACGTGAGTTGTTGGTTATTTCATCTGAATGTTGGAGTATCCGTGCTATGCAGTCTAATGAAAAGAATTGCAAGTTTTTTTGCACAAAATCAACGGGTATCATTTACATCTGAAAATGTAATGCATTCTCTGTGATTGCGGTGTGACTTCAAATCAATTAAACACAAATAAAAATGAGAAACGTTGCTAAGGGGCTCAGGAGTGCCTTAAACAAAAGATATGTTTCCGCTTTATGCTCAGCTTTAGTATGGTGTTTATTGCTGCAAACCAGTCCGGTTTTAGCTCAGGAGACAGCTCAAACAAGACCATCAATTTTTGATTCTTCTGCCGCTGTTGAGGCAGGCTATACAGTCGATCGTCTTACAAATAACTCGCCCAGCTGGAACAGCCAATACTTTAAAGCATTTATTCCCTTAAAAGCCAATGGATTGGTTAATGTTCAGTTTGATACGGTAGAGCGATTCGGCTTGAGGGATCAAATGGTCAGCGCTACGTACGCATATCCTTTGACTTTCGGTGTTATTGCTTTTGACGGCAGTTATTCAGACAATCCTCATTTTCTTGCTAAAAACTCTGTAGGATTAGGATGGAATGGCAAACTCCCGGCCGGGTTCGGATATACGCTTGGGTTTACGCAAAGGGACTATTCGGAAGCTCTGTTAAATATTTACACCTTAGGAGTTGAAAAAAATGCTGGTCAGTTTCGAATTGCGTATACCGGATCAATTGCAACACTCGATAGCAGTCGTGGTGAATTTGCAGGAAGAGCTCAGGCTCAGTGGATCAGCCCTGGGGATAACAGACTGGGGGTGACATACTCCCAAGGTCTTGAGCCAACAGTCATAGATGTTGGCAATCTTTCAACCATACAAAACCAATATATACAAGCTGATGGTTTGTGTTGGTTTACCAAACATGTTGGGTTGACTGCAGCTTACTGGCACAGCAAGGAAGGGAACTACTATCAGCGTAATGGAGGACAACTGGGACTGCGCATCAAATTGTGATCAGTGGTTATTAATAGATGAGATTCCCTATGCCATTCGAAAAAATCAACAGTGCTGACTTTACAGGGCACGATAGTGAACTTTCTTTTTTTTCACTGTTTGCCCCTGTTTCAGAACCAGTCTTTATAATCGACACAGAAGGTGTGATTCTTGATGCTAATAACGCATTCCGCTCACGATTTTGTAAAAACCTGTCGGAATGCCTCGGCAGCAATTATTATGGATTACTTCTTCCTGAAGTCGCGGAGCAGCGATTGGGCATCATTAAAGAAGTTATACGCAGCCGCATAAGCTTCTCCTGGGACGATGAATGGGAAGGACGCGTCTTGCGGAATACAGTTTTTCCTTCTAAAACTTCCCAGGGTGAAATCAATCAACTCTTAATAATAGCCCAGGATATTTCAGATATCAGGCAGTTGGTGACAAAGGAGAAGGCATTCAGTAAATCTGTTATTGAAGCTATTCCTGGTGCATTTTATGTTATTGATGTCCGTGGAAAATTTACGGCATGGAATCATTACATTCGCGATCACATTGTCGGTAAACTCGACAGTGAGATGGCGGAATGTATCGGGATAGAATGTATATACCCCGAAGATCGGCCGATGATGGCTGAAAACATCATGAAGATTATCAACAGTGGTGAAGAACAGACCGTTGAATCGCGAGTATTGCTTCATGGCAGCCCAAAATTCGAGACCCTTCTCATGACCGGCAACAGGTTATTGATCGACGGTAACCCATATCTGATAGGAGTTGGCATTGATATTACAGGACGGAAATTGGCTGAAGAAAAGTTAAAGAATCAGTTGCAACACCTGCGCTCTTTGCGGGAAATTGATCTTGCTATCAGAGGGACAACGGATGTTTACCTGTCGCTTAAAACAATTCTGGAATTCACTCTCTCTGAACTTAAAATTGATGCTGCTGATTTTTTTGTGTTTGATCCCAACCTCAATGCTTTAAAATATATTACAGGGCGCGGCTTTCGTTCAGACATTGAGCGTGGAGACCTCTTAATGACTCATGATAGTGTGTTGAAGGTGTTGGTTGATCAAAAAGTAGTGCATATCTCCAATCTCCCTCATGAGGGAGACGAATTATTCAGCGCATCTTTCATAAAAAATGAGGGCTTCGTTGAGTACTTCGCCATTCCGTTGATTGTTAAAGGCAATTTGACTGGACTTTTTGAAATATTTCAACGTCAGCCATTGGAATTACTGCCGGATTGGCTGGATTTTCTGCATAC
>Ga0007882_10001563_pt1 | contig 13177 bp, 8 predicted proteins | sample CryBogCBH12Aug01_FD_71195 | JGI IMG/M metagenome (GOLD analysis project Ga0007882, IMG submission 71195) | Freshwater microbial communities from Crystal Bog, Wisconsin, USA - CBH12Aug09.1 | ecosystem: Environmental > Aquatic > Freshwater > Lake | place: Crystal Bog, Wisconsin, USA | collected... | reverse complement strand
CGCGGGCGCTGGGTAGGCTGCGGGCTGGGAAGGCGAATAGGGCGCGTTATCGGCCATGCTGGCCGCTGCGGGGGGATTATAGGCGGGCTCCGGAGCGGGAGCTCGTTCCGGGGCAGCGGCAGGCGTATAGCCCGGCCCGGCGGTGGCTTGGGGCAAATTGCCGCCCAGCTGCGCGGTGGCCACCTGCCGTGAACGGGTGGCCTGAATCTGTTGCGTCAGGTCAGCCTCCAGCGCGACGGCCTGCTGGCGCTGATCGAGCGGGATGAAGCCATCCATCTGGGCGAGAGCGGCCTTGGCCTGCTGCAGCCCGGCCTGCTGGGCGAGGCTCTCCAGCGCATAGGCGCGGACCCAATCCTTGGGCACGATATCGCCATTGAAATGGGCAATACCGAGCAGATATTCGGAGCGCGGATCGCCGCGTCCGGCGGCGCTGGCCACATAGGGCATGGCGCGCGCGTGCTCGCCGCGCTGAAACAGCAGCAGCCCGTAATTATCGGCGGCCTGCAAATGGCCCTTGGCGGCAGCCTGACCAAACAGCAGCTCGGCATGGGCCAGATCCTGCTTCACGCCGCGCCCCAGCTTGTAGGCCTGGCCGAGATCGAATTGCGCGTCGGCATCGCCCTTGGCGGCGAGGCCTTCCCATTCGTGCACGGCGGTGGCGTAATCGCCCTTGGTCCAGGCATCCACGCCCGCCTTGACGTCGGCCAGCGCGGGGCTGGCAAAGCCAAGCGCCGCAGCCATCGCCAGACCCAGCGCCAGCGGGGTGCCCGCAACGCGCGGCATATGGCGCGCCCGGAGGCTATCAGCCAGAGAGGGAGAAGCAATCATGTGCCGTAACCTTTCGTATCGAGCTTGCGCCTGTTCGTATTCTGGGGTCCGTATTCCGGGGGTCGCTGAATAAGCGCCGCGCGCCACTCCTGCTTTGGCAGGGCGGCCGGGCAGGCATAGAACAAATATGGTTAGCAAAAGCTTACCATCCCCTTGGCCCAACACTGTGTAGCGATTGGGCGTGGTATTTGGTGGCACGATATTAACCAAGATTTAGGGTGAGTCTGTCATCCCCTGAGACAACACGCAACCGGCGTTGGCCAAAAGGCGGGGCATGGGATGGGCGCGGGATGGGCATCGCCGATCTCAGGCCATCGTCCAAAGTGTCCGCCCCCGGCCCGCGCTGCGCGGTTTGCCCGGATGGCGGCCGCAACAGGGGACCAAGAGATGAGCGCTGATAGTCTCAATATCCGCGATTTTGGCAAGCATGCCGCGCAGTTTGCCCAAAAGCGCCATGCGGTTGCCCAGGGTGGTATCGCCCTGAGCGCGCTGGCGGCGGGGTTGCTGGTGGCGGCGCCTCCGGCCTCTGCCAAACATTCCACCCATGCTGCCACGTCCACCAGTTCGGCGGTCACGCCTGCGCCCGTTGCCGATGATGACAGCAAGGTGGCCCGCGCGCTGGCGCAGGGCGATTTTGAAACGGCGGTGGCGCTGGGCGAGGCGGCGGTGGCTAAAACCCCCCGTACGCCCGGTGTGCGGGTGGTGCTGGGCCGGGTCTATCTGCGGATGGGACGGTTTGAATCGGCGGCGGCGATGCTGGGCGATGCCCGCGCGCTGGGCGATGGTTCGGGCCGCACCGCGCTGGGCCTCGCGCTGGCGCAGATCGCCTGCGGGCGGGGCGGAGAAGCGGTGGCGGTGCTCGATGCCGCGCAAAAGGATATTCCCGTCAGCGATTATGGCCTCGCTTTGGCCATGGCTGGCGAATCGGCGCGCGGGGTTTCCGTGCTGGGCGATGCGCTGCGCGCTGGCGACAAGAGCCCCAAGCTGCGCGAGAACCTCGCCTATGCCTACGCGCTCGATGGGCGCTGGGGCGAGGCGCGGATGATGGCCGCCTTCGATCTTGCCCCCGATCAGCTGGATACCCGTCTGGCCCAATGGGCCGAGACCGCCCGCCCCGATGCTCCGCGCAAGCGGGTGGCGGCGTTGATCGGCGTGCCGCTGCGCGATGACGCGGGCGCGCCGATGTCGCTGCTGCTGGGAACAGCGCCTTCGGCCCCGGCCCCGGCGCTGGATGCCGCCCGCAACGCGGTGCAGGCTGCCCCGAAGAGCATTGCCCCCGAGACGGCGGCTGCCGCGCCAGCAGCGCCGCAAAGCGCCCCGATCCAGCCAGCAGTGGTGCAGCAGGCGGCTTTCTCGCCGCCAGCCGCCCCCAGCGCCGACCAGACCGCGCCAACCCCTCTCGCGCAGGCCCCCCTTGCACAGGTCACGCCGAGTAGCGCGCCAGCGGCACCTGCCGCGCCGGCCAGCACAACGCAGCTCGCCACGGCCGATCCCGCACCAGCTGCGGCCGCCCGCGAGACTGCCGCTTCTGCCCCGGTGGTGGCGGAGGCTGCGCCTAAAACCGATGCGAACGGCGAATTGCCGCCCATTGATCACGCCCAAACCGCACCGGTGCTGGCACGGGCCGAGGCTCCGGCTGCGCCCGCTGCCCCGCCATCCGCTGCCATGCTGACGCTGCATCGCGCCGATACCACGCATCTGGTTGGCGTGGCGCTGGCCCACAGCGATCTCGCCGCCGCCCGCCGCGCGCGGCACCATCGCGCCGATCATGTGCCTGCCGATCATACCCCAGCCAATCAGGGGGCCGATCATCTGGCCGTCAATGCATCGAGCGAGGCCGCGCCTGCCGCGACTTCCGCTTCCGCAGACTCCGTTTCCGCAACTCCGCCCGCCGAAGTGCATCCGCTCAAAGCCTCGCGCCTCGCTGCGCACCAGCCCGAAGCAAAGCCGCACATGGCCAAGCACCGGAATGTTGGGGGGCGCGATGGGGGCCATGATGGGGCCAGCAAGCATGTGGATGCCGATCTGGCGCAAGCCGCCGCGCCCAGCGAGGCCGCGCCGCATGAGGCTAACGGCGCTTCCACCCATCTCATCCAGCTGGGCGCCTTCTCCAGCCAGCAAAATGCCGATCACGCCCGGCAGACCTTCCTCGCCCGCGATCCCTCGCTCAGCCACCACCAGTTTGTGATTACCCAGGCGCTGGTGAATGGGCACAATTTCTGGCGCGTGGCGGTGATGGGCTTCGATGCCGGATCGGCCAGCCATATGTGCGGCAGCATCAAGCATCATGGCGGGGCGTGCTTCGCCTATGCCGCGGGCAGGTTGCCCGGCGGTCAGGTGCTGGCGCTGGCTTCGCCGCATCAGGATCAGGCGCGGCGCTGAGGGTTGGTGTTAAGATAAAGATATAAAGGGGTTAGGTGCAGGGGTGTTACACCCCTGCACCCCAATACTGTCGGCCTCGCGCTTCGGGTTCGACCTTGGCGCAAGGTCGCAGCGCCGCAGGCGATTATAGCCGCTTCGCGGAAGCACACGACGCTGATGCGGCGCGCCGACGCTGACAGTAATGGGGGTTTGGGGGCGTAACGCCCCCAAGTCTTCCCCTTAAACTGACCCCTTACTCCGCCAAAATCACCCGACCTGCATCCCGCCCTTGAACAGCGCGCTCACCCGGCCCTGCACCGGCTGGCGATCAAACGGTGTGTTGCCCGCGGCGGCGGCCATTTTGTCGGAGTTGACGATCCACGGGCGCTCGGGGTCGATGAGGGCGATATCGGCCTCGGCCCCTTCCACCAGCAGCCCCGCGTTCACCCCCAGCAGCCGCGCGGGATTGCCTGCCAGCAGCATGAAGGCGCGCGGCAGATCGATCACCCCATCGCGCACCAGCGTGAGGGTGAGCGGCAGCAGCGTTTCGGCCCCGGCCATGCCCGGCTCGGCATCGGCGAAGGGCAGGCGTTTGTCCTCTGGCCCGCGCGGATCGTGGCCGCTGGCGATCACATCGATGGTGCCATCGCCGATGGCCTCGATCACCGCCAGCCGGTCGGTATCGGCGCGCAAGGGGGGCGAGAGGCGGCAGAAGGTGCGGAAATCGCTGAGCGCCAGATCGGACAGCATGAAATGCGCCGGGGTGACGCCCGCCGTTACCGCCACGCCGCGCCGCTTGGCCGCGCGCACCAGATCGAGCGCGGCGCGGGTGGTGACCTGCCTTATGTGCAGCCGCGCGCCGGATATTTCGGCAAGGGCGATGTCGCGGGCGACGGCCAGCGCCTCGGCCTGCGCGGGGGCGGAGGGCAGGCCCATGCGCGTGGCCATTTCGCCCGCTGTCGCCACGGCATTGCCGGAAAGCCCCTCGTCCTCGGCGTGGGAGACGACCACCATGCCCAGCATCGCGGCATAGCGCAGCAGCCGCAGCATCACCCCCGAATCGCCGATCCAGCGCCGCCCGGTGCTGACCGCTTTCGCCCCGGCATCGCGGGCGAGGGCGATTTCGGCCAGTTCGCGGCCATCCAGCCCCTTGGTGGCGGCGGCGAGGGGATGCACCCAGAGGTCGGGCTTGCCGCTTTGCGCGGCATAGCGCACCGCCGAGGGGCGATCGAGCGGCGGATTTTGATCGGGCATCAGCGCGGCGCGGGTGATGCCGCCAAAGTGGAAGGCGGGCTTGTCGATGGTGAAGACGCCGAGATCGACGAGGCCCGGCGCGATGATCTGGCCTTTCGCCTCCACCACGCGGTCGGTGTCCTTTGGGGCGACATCGCCGATGGCGGCGATGCGATCGCCCACGCAGCGGATGGCGCCGGGGCGCAGGCCTTGCGGCAGGGCGAGGATGCCGCCGACGATGGTGAGCGGTGCTTCGGGTTTCATGCCCCAATATCTCCCGTCCAACCCGGCATTTTACGTGCGCGCCGCGTCAGCACATCGAGGCAGGCCATGCGGATCGCCACGCCCATCTCCACCTGCCTTGTGATGAGGCTGCGCCCCGCAAGATCGGCGACATTCGAATCGATCTCGATGCCGCGGTTCATCGGGCCGGGGTGCATCACCAGCGCGTTTGGCTTGGCCTTCGCCAGCCGATCCAGCGTGAGGCCATAGAGATGGCGGAATTCGCGGGGGCTGGGGATGAACTGGCCCTCCATCCGCTCCTGCTGCAGGCGCAGCATCATCACCACATCGGCCCCGGCCAGCGCTTCGTTGAAATCGTGATACGGGGTGACGCGCATCGCCTCGATCCCCTCGGGCATCAGCGCCGGGGGCGCGCAGACGCGCACATTGGCCCCCAGCGCGGTGAGGGCGAGGATATTCGAGCGGGCGACGCGGCTGTGCAAAATATCGCCGCAGATGGTGACCACGAGGCCGACAAAGCTTTCGCCATCGCCCCGCTCGCGCAGCGCGTGGCGGATGGTGAGGGCATCGAGCAGGGCCTGGGTCGGGTGCTCGTGCTGGCCATCGCCAGCGTTCAGCACCGGGCAATCGACCTTGCCCGCGATCAGCCGGACCGCGCCGCTGGAGGCGTGGCGGATAACGATGGCATCGGCGCGCATGGCGTTCAATGTCATCGCCGTGTCGATCAGCGTCTCGCCTTTTTTCACGCTGGAGGTGGCGGCGTGCATATTCACCACATCGGCCCCCAGCCTTTTGCCCGCGATCTCGAAGGACAGCAGCGTGCGGGTGGAGTTCTCGAAGAAGGCGTTGATGATGGTGAGACCGGCGAGGCGGTCGTCGCGCTTTTGGGGCTGGCGGTTCAGCTCCACCCATTGCTCGGCCTCGTCGAGCAGGAACAGGATCTCGTGCGGGGCAAGGCCGGCAATGCCGAGCAGGCCACGATGCGGGAAAGCGGCGGCACCAGCTGGATAGCGGCTCGCGGCTGGGGAAGCTGGGTCTGTCATCAAAGAGCGGGGTGTAGGGGCGAGTGGGCGTTTGCTCAAGCGGAAAGGGAGAGTTTTCAACCGGTTTGGCGTGAGCGGGGTTTCGCGCTGGCCGGGCGGGGGCGGCTTGGGTAGAAGCTGGCCCGGCGAGACCTGCGGATGGCGGGCAGGCGGCGGAGAAGTGGCGGCATGGAATTCGCGAAGAAGGTCTGGAAGCTGCTGATGACCATCAAGGATGGTCTGGTGCTGGTGCTGGTTTTGCTGTTTTTTATGGGCCTTTATGGCGCGCTGTCCGGGCGGCCATCTGCGGCGGGGGTGCGCCAGGGGGCGCTGCTGCTGCGCCTTGATGGCAGGCTGGTGGAAGAGCCGAGCGAGGCCGATTCTCTGGCCGCGCTGCAAGGTGGGCTGCAAGGTGGCTCGCTGCCCAGCGAGATCCGCGAGCGCGACGTGGTGCGCGCCCTGCACGAGGCCGCCAGCGATACGCGGATCAAGGCGGTGGTGATCGATGTCAGCGGCTTTGCGGGCGGCGGGCTGGTGCATTTGCAGGAAATCGGCGCGGCGATGGATGGGGTGCGCGCCGCGAAAAAGCCGGTGCTGCTGTGGGGCAGCGTGCTGGAAGATGGCGGCGTGCTGCTGGCGGCGCATGCCAGCGAGGCGTGGATCGATCCCCTGGGTGGGGCCTATCTGCCGGGGCCGGGGGGCTATAGCCTCTATTTTGGCAAGCTGCTGGATCGCCTGAAGATCACCGCGCATATCTTCCGCGTGGGCACCTACAAGGATTACGTGGAACCCTATTTCCGCAACGACCAGTCCGGCCCGTCTCGCGCGGCGCGGGTGGCGCTGTATGGCGCGATCTGGGACACGCTGAAGGCCGATATCCACCACGCGCGGCCCAAGGCCAATATCGCGCTGGTTACCAGCGATCCGGTGGGCTGGCTGCGGGCCAGTGGCGGCGATGGAGCCAAGGCGGCGCTGGCGGCGGGGCTGATCGATACCATCGGCACGCGGGCGCAGTTTGGCGAGCATGTGGCGCAGCTGGCGGGCGCGGACACCACCGACAAGCGCCCCGGTGCCTTTGCCCACACCAGCCTGGCCACCTTCCTCGCCGATCACCCGGAAAGCACCAAGGGCAAGGCGATTGGCGTGATCACCGTGGCGGGCGAGATCGTGGATGGCAAGGCCGGGCCGGGTACGGCGGGCGGTGACCGCATCGCCCGGCTGATCGACGAGGCGGTTGGGGCCGGAAAGCTTTCGGCGCTGGTGGTGCGAATCGATTCGCCCGGTGGCTCGGTGACGGGGGCCGAGGCGATACGCGGCGCGATTTTGCGCGCCAAAGAGCACGGGCTGCCGGTGGTGGTGTCGATGGCCAATGTCGCGGCGAGCGGCGGCTATTGGGTGGCCACGCCCGCCAGCCGCATCTTCGCCGAGCCCGGCACGATCACCGGATCGATCGGCATTTTCGCGGTGGTGCCGAGCTTCGAGAAGCTGCTCGCCAACTATGGCGTGAACGGCGATGGCGTGCGCACCACGCCGCTCTCCGGCCAGCCCGATGTGATGAGCGGCCTGACGCCCGAGATGGAGGCAATGCTGCAGGCCGAGATCGAGAATGGCTATGCAAGGTTTGTGGGGCTGGTGGCGACATCGCGCCACAAAACCCCCGCGCAAGTGGATGCCATCGCCCAAGGGCGGGTGTGGGATGGTGCTGCGGCGCGGGCCAACGGGCTGGTGGATGGCTTTGGCGGGCTGGATGCGGCCTTGGGCGCGGCGGCGCAGGCGGCGCATCTCTCCGCGGGCGAGTGGCACGCGGAATATCTCGCTGGCCCGCAGCACCCCGGGCTTGCCCAGTTGCTGGCAATGCTACGCCCCGATGACGACGAGGATGACGCCGACGGCGATGGATCGGGCGATTCGCGCGATTGGCTGGGGCTGGTGGCCCGGCATCAGCGCGAGGGGCTGGCCAGCGCGCTTTCGGCGGCGGAGAAGATTGTGGGCGCGGGCGGGGCGCAGGCCACTTGTCTTGATTGCGTGATGGCGGGGGGTGCGCTATCGCCCACCGGCCCGCGAGGCGGAGTTTCTGCCAATCGCTATCTTGCCCTTTTGGCTGGCGCCCTCTAAGGGCCGCAGCCTGAATTTATGTGGCTTCGTGGCTCATGCGGGCGTGGCGGAATTGGTAGACGCGCTGGTTTTAGGTACCAGTATCGTAAGATGTGGGGGTTCGAGTCCCTTCGCCCGCACCAGTTTAGCCCAGGGATCGATTAAGTCTCGCCTTCGGGGCCGAGCGTTTTGGAAGGCTTGAGAATACCATGCAGATTGTGGAAACCGCCAACGAAGGTCTGAAGCGCGCCTATTCGGTGACGATTCCGGCGAAACTAATCGCCGACAAGGTTGAGGGCGAGGTCAAGCGTATGGCCCCGCAGGCCAAGCTGCCCGGCTTCCGCCCTGGCAAGGTTCCCGCGAACCTTTTGAAGAAGATGCACGGCCCCGCCCTGCATCAGGAAGCGCTCTCGGTATCGATTCGCGAGGCGATGGACCATCTCGTGGCCGATCAGAAGCTGCGCCCGGCCACCCAGCCCGAGGTTAGCCTCGCGCCCGGCTATGAAGAGGGCCAGGACGCCGCGCTCACCATCGCGCTGGAAGTGCTGCCCGTGATCGCCACCCCCGATCTTTCGGGGCTGAAGCTGGAGAAGCTGGTGGTCGCGATTGAAGACGCGCAGGTCGACGAGGCGGTGCTGGGCATCGCTTCGAGCGCCAAGCGCTTTGTCGATGCCCCCGAGGGATACGCCGCCGCCAATGGCGATCAGGTGGTGATGGATTTCCTCGGCAAGCTCGACGGCGAGCCGTTTGAGGGTGGCAAGGCCGAGGATGCTCCGCTGGAGATTGGCGCTGGCCGTTTCATCCCCGGCTTCGAAGAGCAGCTGGTGGGCGTGAAGGCGGGCGACGAGAAGATCATCACCGTCACCTTCCCCGAGGAATATCCCGCCGAGAACCTCAAGGGCAAGGAAGTCACCTTCGACATCACCGTGAAAGAGGTGAAGACCGCCGGTGAATCGGTGATCGACGACGAATTCGCCAAGAGCCTTGGCCTCTCCGATCTCGAGACGCTGCGTGGCCTGATCCGTGGCCAGATCGAGCAGGAGACTGCTGGCCTTACCCGCACCGCGATGAAGCGCTCGCTGCTCGACCAGCTGGCCGCTGGTCACGATTTCGACGTGCCGCCCTCGATGGTGGAAGCCGAGTTTGGCCAGATCTGGCAGCAGCTGACCCAGGAAGCGTCGCAGGAAGCCGACCCCGCCGCCGCGATTCGCGAAATCGAGGGCGAGAAGGGCGATTATCAGGCTATCGCCGTGCGCCGCGTGCGCCTTGGCCTGCTGCTCTCGGAAATTGGCCAGGCCAATGGCGTCGAGATCAGCAACCAGGAAATGAGCATGCTGGTGAGCCAGGCGGCGCAGCAGTATCGCCCCGAGGATCGTCAGCGCTTCGCCGAATATGTGCAGAGCGAGCCGATGGTGGCCGCCCAGCTGCGCGCCCCGCTGTATGAGGAAAAAGTCGTCGATTACCTGTTTGGCCTGGCCGAGGTGACCGAGCGCGAAGTGAACCGCGAAGAACTGCAGGCCGCGATCGAGGCCGACGAGGGCCATGTCCACGGCCCGAACTGTGGCCACGATCACGGTGAGCCCGCTCCCAAGAAGAAGGCTGCGGCCAAGAAGCCTGCCGCCGAGGGCGAGCCTGCTGCTGAAGCCGCCGCCGAGGAAGCGCCCAAGAAGAAGGCTCCGGCCAAGAAGAAGGCCGCCGAGCCTGCTGCCGAAGCCGCCGCTGAAGTTGCTGCCGAGGAAGCGCCCAAGAAGAAGGCTCCGGCCAAGAAGAAGCCCGCCGAGGCCTGATAAACGCTGCCCGCTGCTTTTGGCGGCGGAGATTTTGAGCGGCCCGGTGCGTTTTGGCGCGCCGGGCCGCTGGCGTTTGGGCGGTGGTCTGCATTTTTACGCAGTGCTTATGCCCCGCCCGTTATCCCGCTCTGGAAGTTTTATCCGCCTTCGCCGCATGAGGCCCCTGCTTGACGTCTGGCGCGCCCGACGCATGGGCGGAAGGAGGAGTTATGGGCTTGGCAGGTGAGGGGTGGCCATCGGGCAAGACGGCGCAGCTGGGGCTGCGCGGCGCTGGGCTGGTGTTGCTGGCCGGAGCCTGTTTGGGGGGGCGGTGGCTGGCGGCTCGATTTGCGCAGGAGGCGGGGGTCGGCGGGGGCGATAGTCTCGGTGTGGCGGTGGCCTTTGTGGTGTTCGCCGCCGCCTCTGCCGGGCTGATGCTAACCACGCTGGGGCCCGCGCTGTTGCGGCGCTATGCGGTGCCGGCGCGCTATTGTCGGCATGGGTGGCCGCCAAAAACGAGCCGCATTGGTGCAAATGCGGGTTTGTCCGGCGGATTTTTCGGATGAATCTGTCTCAAAGGGCAGGTTTGGGCCGATAAATTGGTTTACCCCCTTGAACATCGCCCCGCCCGGCGCGACATAGGCGGTGTCAGCTCAAGAGGGAAATTCATGATCGATCTTTTCGGCCATTCCGGTGCCCAGGGTAAGTTCAGCGTAGATCCGATTACCGGGGGGCTGGTGCCGATGGTGGTCGAGCAGACCAGCCGGGGCGAACGCAGCTTCGATATCTATTCGCGCCTGCTGCGCGAGCGGATCATTTTCGTAACGGGTCAGGTCGAGGACCACATGGCCTCGGTGATCGTGGCGCAGCTGCTGTTCCTCGAATCCGAGAATCCTTCCAAGGATATCTCGATGTATATCAATTCGCCCGGCGGCGTGGTTACGGCGGGGCTGTCGATCTTTGATACCATGCAATATATCCGCCCCAAGGTTTCCACCGTGTGCATCGGGCAGGCCTGCTCGATGGGCAGCTTCCTGCTGGCCGCGGGCGAGCCGGGGATGCGGATCGCTCTCCCCAATGCGCGGATCATGATCCACCAGCCCAGCGGCGGCGCGCAGGGCATGGCCAGCGATATCGAGATTCAGGCCCGCGAGATCCTGCGTATTCGTGCCCGGATGAACAGCCTTTACGCCAAGTTCACCGGCAAGAGCGTCGAGGAAATCGAGGTCGCGATGGACCGCGATAATTTCCTCGAGGCCGACGAAGCGCTGAAATTCGGCCTGATCGACAAGGTGTTCGCCACCCGCCCCGATTCCGAAAAGTCGGGCAAGGACGAACCGAAGGACTAAGCCCTCCGGCTGGCGTCCTGCCCTGAATCACAGGGTGTAATAGGACGTTGGCCAGTGTGGATTGATTATTAAGCCGGTGCGGCTAGACTCTCCCCACCCAATGGGGCGAGTCCTGCCGGGCAGGCAAACTGGGATACAGCATGACTAAACTGAGCGGATCCGACGCGAAAAGCACCCTCTACTGCAGCTTCTGCGGCAAGTCGCAGCACGAGGTGCGTAAGCTCATCGCCGGGCCCACCGTGTTCATTTGCGATGAATGCGTGGAGCTGTGCAACGACATCATCCGCGAGGAAACCAAGGCGGGCATCGCTGGCAAGAAAGACGGCGGCGTTCCCACCCCGCGCGATATCTTCGCCACGCTCAACGATTACGTCATCGGGCAGGATCGCGCCAAGCGCGTGCTCTCGGTGGCGGTTCACAACCACTACAAGCGGCTGAAGCATTCGGGCCGCGGCGGCGAGGTCGAGCTGTCGAAGTCGAACATCCTGCTGGTTGGCCCCACCGGCTCGGGCAAGACGCTGCTGGCGCAAACGCTGGCGAAAACCTTCGACGTGCCCTTCACCATGGCCGATGCCACCACGCTGACCGAAGCCGGCTATGTCGGCGAGGACGTGGAGAACATCATTTTGAAGCTGCTGCAGGCTTCCGACTACAACGTCGAGAAGGCCCAGCACGGCATCGTCTACATCGACGAGATCGACAAGATCAGCCGCAAGGCCGAGAATCCCTCGATCACCCGCGATGTCAGCGGCGAGGGCGTGCAGCAGGCGCTGCTCAAGCTGATGGAGGGCACCACCGCCTCGGTGCCGCCGCAGGGCGGGCGCAAGCATCCCCAGCAGGAATTCCTGCAGGTGGACACCACCAACATCCTGTTCATCTGCGGCGGGGCTTTCGCGGGGCTGGAGAAGATCATCGCGGATCGCCTGCAGAAGCGCTCGATCGGCTTTGGCGCGCATGTCGCCGATCCCGACAAGCGTAAGGTGGGCGAACTGCTGCAGAAGGCCGAGCCCGAGGATCTGCTGAAGTTTGGCCTGATCCCCGAGTTTGTCGGTCGTCTGCCGGTGATCGCCACGCTGGAAGATCTCGACATCGAGGCGCTGGTGAAGATCCTGCGCGAGCCCAAGAACGCGCTGATCAAGCAATATGCCAAGCTGTTCGATCTGGAGGACGTGACCCTCACCTTCACCGAGGATGCGCTGGAAGCCATCGCCAAGCGGGCCATCGAGCGCAAGACCGGCGCGCGCGGGCTGCGCTCGATTGTGGAAGGGCTGCTGCTCGACACCATGTTCGACCTGCCGACCGAGACCGACATCGCCGAGGTGGTGGTCGATAAGGATGTGGTGGAGGGCCGCAAGGACCCGGTGCGCGTGCTGAAGGGCAAGGAAGAGGCGGCCTGAGGGAATAGGCTGGAAGGGGAAATTGCAGGGGGGTTACCCCCCTGCACCCCAATACTGTCTGCGTGGTGTGCCACTTCGCCGTTAGCGCAACGTCGCAGCGCCGCAGGCAATAAGGCCGCTGCGCGGCAAGGCGCAGCGTTGATAGGATGCGCCCACGCTGACAGTCCTGGGGGTTTGGGGGTGTAACACCCCCAAGACTACCCTTTTTCCTATTTACAAAACTACCCGGCGTGCCCCGCAGGCCTCGGCGCTGCGCCCAGCGCTTCGCCCAATGCGCGGATCGCGGCCACTTGGCTGTGCAGCGGGGCCCAGTCGTCGTGTTCGTCGATTGCGGCCCAGAGGCGTTCCACCTCATCGATGACCAGGCTGGGCGGGCTTTGCTCGGCCCAGATCGGGTGATCGGCTCCGGCCTCTGCCTGCGTTGAGCGGGCGCGGGTGGCGAGCAATTCGCCCAATGGGCCGGTGGGGCGCTGCGCCCCGCTGCGAAGTGCGAAAAGCCATGCGTCGGGGGCCACACCGCTCTCGCGCATATGGCTGAGCAGAGCGGCCACGAGCGCGGCGTCTTCCTCGGCTTCACCCGGGGCGATGCCCAGCCGCCACAGCATCCGCCGCGTCAGCGCCGCCTGATACAGCGGCTCGAACCGCTCCAGCGCGGCGATCAGCGGCGGGGCGGCCGCCAGCAGCCGCAGCGCGATGGCCAGCTGGGCGCAGTTCCACGAGATGGCCTCGCCCTGCCGGCCAAAGCGGTAGAGCCCGGTGCGGTCGAAATAGGCGGCGGTGAGATTGTCGTCCCAGCTGGGCAGGAAGCGCCAGGGGCCATAGTCGAAGCTCTCGCCGGTGATCGCCATATTGTCGGTGTTGAGCACGCCGTGGACAAAGCC
>Ga0007882_10001562_pt1 | contig 13180 bp, 6 predicted proteins | sample CryBogCBH12Aug01_FD_71195 | JGI IMG/M metagenome (GOLD analysis project Ga0007882, IMG submission 71195) | Freshwater microbial communities from Crystal Bog, Wisconsin, USA - CBH12Aug09.1 | ecosystem: Environmental > Aquatic > Freshwater > Lake | place: Crystal Bog, Wisconsin, USA | collected... | reverse complement strand
GATTTGGTTGCCCAACCGGATTTTGACCGCTTGGAGCAAGAGTTGGTGATGCTAACGCAACGCTTGGATATTGCCGAAGAGCTGGATAGGCTGGAAACGCATATTGTTGAGGTATTGCGGGTGCTGCAGCAAAGCGAGCCAGTGGGCAGGCGGTTGGATTTTTTGATGCAGGAGTTGAACCGCGAGGCGAACACGCTGGGCTCCAAGTCGATGGATAAGGAAATGACGCAAATTGCCATTGAGCTGAAGGTGCTGATTGAGCAGATGCGTGAGCAGGTGCAGAATATTGAGTGAAGCCCGGGGCTTTTGTAGCCGTTGCTACGCCAAGTCAAGGTGTTGGGTAACGTCAGTGTTTAAGTTAAGTGACGGTCGCTAGGTGCGTGTCCAATCCACGCCCCTAGCGACCACCAATTATTTAATGCGGTATGTCGGTCAGTGCTTAGTTTGCCGCACCCACCACATGAATGGTAGCCATCATACCGCCGTCTTCATGTTCCAAAATGTGGCAGTGGAACACAAAATCACCGGCAATGGCAAACGGTATCTCCACATCGGTACGGGTAGATTGGCACGCCTTGTTTCTCCAGCTTGCCACCGTACCATCACAACCCGCCGAACCAGACGGCAACGGCACATTGTCTTGTAAAATGCCCCGTGTTGGTACGCCAGAGCCCAGCCCCACCACTTCCCCTTTGGTCAACACCCTAAATTTGGTTTGATGGATATGGAAGTTATGGTCTTCGCCGGTCAAGTTGATAAGCTCCCAATGTTCATAAACCGGCGTATTGCCGCTTCCTAAAGGCAAGCACACTGTTTTTGCCGCATTAGGGAAAGCGGCAACATCTTGGAATGATCCCGGTACGGTATGGCCTTTGTCATCAATCAGCTCAAAACCTAGGCCGAAATTAGTGCTGAGCGGATAGCCGTAAAATATACGGCGTTTCCAGCCAGCCGGTAACGGTTTGCAAGCCGTGTTAGCGGCTACGGCTGCGTTGGCGGCAGTCAGTTGTGCGGCTATCTGGTTGTAATCCAGCCCAGATGCCGCAACCTTAAGGGTAGGGGTTTTTTTAACTGCGCCACCACCTGAAAAAGACACCTGCGCTAAGGTGATGGCGGGCCAGTTGTCACCGGCCGGGCCGGTGGCGTAGCCAACGGTTTGGAAAATCGCCTGGCTACCATCGGCCTTGATAGCATTGCCGCCAGCATCCCGGTTGACCACCCAAACCTCAGCCCTGGCGCTTGGCATCATGTGCAGGCTGCTTGCACAAACTGCTGCCGGATTGGCGCTGCTAATGCCCGGACACGGGATAGGACGGAACTTTGCGCCGCCAATGGTTTTCAGGTCACCCAGAGATATGCCAGTCGTAGGTGTGACGCTAATGCCATCAATGGACAACACTTGCAATGCCATACTGTTGGCCGATGCGGCTATGCCATTGTTGCTTTTGGTCAATTGCAGCTCGTAAGTGACGCTCGCCGAGGCATTGGTGATGCGCCAGATTTCACCGGCTGAGTTGACCGTAATCGTGGGGTTGAGTTGCCCGCTCAGGGTAAAGAACCATTGGCTACCATCAGGAGGGGTGCAGCTGCCGGGGGCAGAGGTAGACGTGGCACACAGGGCGGGGTCTTCTTGATCGCTCAATAGTTGGTTGTTGCTGACTTGGGTGTCCTTAAGGATCAAATGCCGAGTGTTGATATTGGCGGGCAGGTTATGAATATAATCTTTAACTTGCCCAATAGTGATGATACCGGATAGCCCTGCCGACACTTGGTTTAAGGCAATGCCGTGGGCATGGGGATGAAACCAAAACAAACCGGACGGATGGCCGGCGGGTATGGGTATCTGGTAATCGATGGTGTCCATACGCACATCGCCATGGATATGTGATGTCGGGGTAATGTCAGGTGTACCGTTTGCTGAATTAAAGCCTAACACAAAAACGGTGTCGCCAAATATGGGGTTAAGCGCGGTGGATAAGGGCAGGTTGGGTGAAACCAACATGCCGTGGGTATGCAAGTTGGTTGGGTTTTGTACCAAAAAGGCTTCGCCCGGATCGTCTTGATGCTTGGCTTCATTGATCAACGGTAAGCGGTTGACCAAATGCACTTTGAGGGTGTCGCCCGGATTCAGTTGCAGACGTGAACCACCGTAAGGGTTTGGGTTGGCCATGCCGGGCAGGCAGCCATCGCCCCTGCTATTGGTGTATTGGCGTGCGCAAATTTCGTAAGCCCAGCCCGTCACCCCAGGTATGGCACCGATAGGGGCCGGTTTGGCAACCATCAGCAAATCCAGCGTTTTGCTGCTTGCATCACTGGTAAAAACAGGCGGATCGACAAATTCCGCAGCACTCACTATTGGGCTTGCCAAAGCCCAGCCCAGCAGACTGCTTATCACGCGTAAAGTTTTCATTTTTTATCCTTCCCGTAATATTTATGTTAATAAATCATCCGTGAATTCAAGTCCTTAACACCCCTCTCTTGCCAACATGGGTTGGATGCTATCAGTAGTATTATAGATGCAAATGAAAATCATTCCTAAAAAAGTATAAAAAATGCTAACTATTTATGGTAGAGGTGAATTGGGCAAGCAATTTTACTTTGCGGGGCTGTTGATATGTAAAGATGATAATGATTATCATTCACTGTCATTAGTTTATAGGAACATTGCCATGTCACCCAGTCGGCTAGCCGTGGCCTGCCAATAAAAGCCATACGGTGATGCAATAGATCAGCTTTCGGAAAATAGCCTGGGAAATAATATATCCATGGACTGGCTGTTAAAGCGTAACGATACCGCCCCTTTGGGGGTTTGCGAACCGACGATGCCATCTTGAATCAAACCAGCCAAAACCATCCTTGCGCTACGCTCCTTCAACCCAGTCACCCGCTCCGCTTCGCCACGGGGCATTTCACCTTGCAACAAAATTCTATGGAGAATCAAAAACGCCTCTGGTCTCATGCCTTGTTTTTCCGTATAGGACTTTAATCGGCCCGCTAACTGTTCGAATTCAAACAATTCGACCATGAACTTAACCTGGTCAACACACACACCGAGAAACCAGCGCACATAATCTGTCAGTGCTTTTTGCGACAGATTGCCACGACCATCCAAATCACCTTGCCTTGGACTATCGGTATAATCCATCATCCGTTTGTATTCCTGACGGCTATCCAAACCACGGGCAAGCCCCCTGGAGATTGACCATAAACCGGATGCCCCAATACCCGCCTTGAACCCCATGGCATGGCTCATCAAGCGACTGCCCCGACCATTGCCATCGGGAAACGGATGAATATAAGCAAGTCGGTGATGTGCGGCTGCCATAGCAAGAATACGGCCACCTTTGCCCATATTCGCAAAGCAATAGCGCCGCTCAAAATGGCGCATAAAATCCCAGACACATTCACTACTGGGTGGCAAATGTCGACCTACAGCGACATCATGTCCTATAAGCGACCGGAAAATACCTGGTGTCATTTTAAAAGCTTGTGGGCCATTATTGATCCAAAGCATCTCATCAGCGGCATCCTTGTAAAATTCCGCGTGCAGCCATTGCAAAAAATCTGCTGATGCCGGTTCAGGCAAGGCATCTTTCGCATACAAGTCATCAACTAAAGCTTGTACGCGAATGTGCGCCCTAGCTTCAATTTGTAAATTCCGTCTAGATTGATCGTTGTCAAATTCATTTGCCAGCACGCGCTCAATGTCACGGGGTTTGGTGTTATGGCCTTCAATCAAGTTTGAGTAATAGCAATTCATCATCCGGACCATCTCTGCCAAACTGGCTGCTGCATGGGCATGAAGCCTTGCCCCTAGCTGCTCTGTTAGTGCTGTCAATTCAGCTATTAAATCAACAACATCAAGCGGCGGATTATCCAGTAAACAAGGCTCAATGCGATAAGGTGTTTCAGTCATTATGGTCATGCCGATACTTAATTAGCATAATAGGTTGTTTTATTGGACTTGATTATACGCTAACGGATAAAAGTGCCGATCTTGACACCGATTATTTATTTTAAGCTATCATTAAGATTTTAAATATAATTTTAAGCAACTTAGTGATAAGTTTTGCCGATTAGTTTACAGACTGCCCCAACTATTCTATGCGAATCTGTTGACACAGATAGATGATAATGATTATCATTCGCTATCATTAATTTACGAGGGACACTGCCATGCCACTCAATCGGCTAGCCACACTATCCGCTGTGCTGTGTGTGTTACTTATGGCCTGCGGGCCTTTAACGGCTGTTGCCGATGTTGATCCTTTCGAATTTCAGGTGTATGGCTACCAGACGACAGGCAAAGGCCATCTTGACCCGCAATTGCTGTCGAGTTACATCGTGGCGGGACATAAAGAAGGCGACGGCGGCAGCTCGCCTACCTTTGCCAGCCAAAGCATGATGCGCTACGCGCTGGAAATGGAATACGGGCTGACTACCAGAACGGATTTTGCCTACTATCTCAATCTGGCGCGTCCTGATGGGGGGGATTTGCAATATGCCGGATCAAAGTTCCGTTTTCGCGGGCGCTTTGCCGAGGCAGGGCAATTGCCAATTGATATCGGCTGGTACAGTGAAATTGAATGGTGGAGTTCCAAGTTCAATGACGACCAACTGGAATCAGAATTTATGCTGACCCTGCAAAAATCGGTCGGTAACTGGACTTATATTGTCAATGCGCCGGATATTGATAAAGTGGTTGTCGGTGCTAACCACAAGGAGGTTTTCGAGATCGGTTGGCGGGGGGAGGCAAGCTACCAGCTGTCGGAGCGTTCGCGGGTAGGGCTACAATTCTACGGTGGTGTTAATAGGGTGGATAACGCCACCCCGCTGCCTCAACAACAACACTATGTGATCCCCACCCTGCACACGCCGTTGTTTAACACCATACCCGCCTCTTTTGGCCTTGGTTTCGGTTTGACCGAAGGGTCTGACTTAGTTTTCCTTAAGGCCAATCTGAGTTTTGGTGGCAAGGTCGATAAGAAAATATACGATTAACTGATGTTGCTTACGATAACTGGGCATAACGCGGCGGTGGGCGTAGGGGCGGGCAACACAGCGCGTTGGCTAAGCGTGTCGTGTCACGTTGGCTGAGCGTAGTTGAAGCCGTGTCCAGCTAACATGCTATTGTTTGCCTAGCCGCCTTGCCCAAATGCAATGCCCCTCAACTTCGCCCAGGGAACGTGCAGGGCCTCGACAAGCCATTGCAACGTTTTGCCCTTTGCGTGGCATTAGCAAAAATCACGACCGATTGTTGGGCTACCAAAATTTGAAGGGATTGCTGGGTTTGGCGGGCGTTTCTTCAGGCGCTAGCGGCGGTTCTGGTTCTGGCTCCAGCACAATCGGTGCCGGTTCTGCTTTAGCGAACAATTTTTTCATGAAGCCGAGCGCTGGATTGTCGGCGACGGGTTCTGCAATTTCCGTATCGTATTTTTCTTCAACTATCGGCAGTGGCGGCTCTATTTCAACGGGCTGCTTGTTTTTAAATATGTTTTTCATAAAGCCCAGCGGATCACTTGGTACGGGATGTCCTGCCACATCAGCGTTTTGCAGGGTAAGTGTGTCTGGTTCAGGTTCTGTCTCTGCCACTGCTTCAATCGGCTCAACCGCTGCGGGCTTGTTTTTGCCAAACAAGTTTTTCATGAACCCCAACGGGTTATGTTCTTCGGCCTGTCCGGCGTGCTGCTGTTCTTCCGGTTCCGCTATAACCACCGCTTCCACATCCGCCACAACAAGCTCAGGTTCTGCCTCGGCAAGTGATTCTTCAACCTCTGTGATTTCTTCAACCGGTACAGGCTTGTTTTTGCCGAACAGGTTTTTCATAAAGCCCAAGGGGTTGTGTGCTTCGGCTTGTCCAGCAGGTTCTTCTACAGGCGGCTCTAATACTCTGTTGGGCATAGTTGACACGACTGGCTCTTCTGCAGGGTCAGTTTTGGTACTGTCATCAGGCAAGACCGGAGAAGCTAGCAGTGCTTGAGAGGACACCGCTCCGTTATTATGTGTGGCAAATTTTGCCACTGCATCATGGCGCGTTACCGGTAGGGCATTATCGGCCTGATCTTGCCAACGGGCAATTTCGCTCTCTTGGGCGGTTAAAGCTTCTTGTAACTGCTTGTTTTGGGTTTTGTAGTTTTCCAACTCCGCTAGCTGTTGCTCCAGTTCTTGCAAGCGCTGTGCATCCGCTGCATGAGATTGGGCAAAATGCTCCAACGAAGCTTCAGTCTGTTGTTCTAACTGTTGATATAACTCATTTTGTTCAGTCAATTTTTGCTGTAACAGAGCGATATGGCCCAAGTAGTCATTTTGCTTGGCCACCAGTGCTTCTATTTGTCCGGAATGCTCGCCCAGCATGGCTTGCAGGGGCATGACCTGTGCTTCCAAGGCGGCCCGTTTTGCCGCTTCGCTTTGGCAATCGTTTTGCCACGCAGTTTTGGCTTGGCTTTCCGCCCGCAAGCTGGCAACCAACTGATTGACTGCCCGTCCGTGTTGTTCCCACAGGGCTTCCGCTTGCACGTCATCTGTCACTGGTACGGGGCGTTCACCCATATCGAAGCTGATTGACAACGATTGTATGACACCGGCCACTTGGTTATTGCGCTGGAGCAGCAGTGTCTGCAGCAGTTGTGCCGATTGCCGTGCCTGATCAGCATCGGCTTGGGCTTGTAACAACTGCTCTTGAGTGGTTGCCACGTTTTGCCGGGCAATTTGCAATTGCCCGCTGGCATCGTCCAAGGCTTGTTGTCGTTGGACAATAAGCTTTTTTAGGCTTCTGGCCCTAATAGCGCCCAGCATGGCGGTCAATAACCAGACAATACCGGCAATAGTGGCTGCATACGCCGGGTTTGCCAGTGTTAAAGCAAGCCAATCAGCTACGAGCGGCTGCCAAGCCTGTAAAAAAAGTTCCATGAAAGTTCCTCATCAAGAGCGCGTGGAAGCGCAACACATTGGTAATATTTTATTGTTGCGGGAAAGGCTTTGGCCCAGACCATCAAGGCTAAAGCCTTTCCCGCAACAGTACGGGTATGGGCTGCCGCCGCACTGACCACATGACAGTATTGGCGGTTTTGGCAAGTCCGGCAAAGTCCTTAACAATATAACCGATTGTGGCGCTTAAGTCTGCATAGATAGCAGCAGGTGATAGGGTGTTTTGACTACAACCGTCCACTGCACTAACTTGGTGCAATTGCCATCCAATAAGGGCTTTTTTCGTGCATCGCCACTTGGTGCTATTGATTCACTCAAATGCACGACATCTTCCTTAATCCATACATTTGTTTGTTTTTTAGTGGGTTACTATTTTTTTACGGGAAAATAATAAAATGGCACACTAACTGCAATAATCTTTGCAAGATGTTAGTTTTCTGTGTCGTGTTAAACCTTGTAGTGTTTGTTGCCGTTTGTAAGGTGGTTGCGCTTTATCCAGGATAAGGATAAAGCGCTTTTTTTTTGATTGCAGAAAACAGCTTTAGCCACATTGGGCTTATTGCCAGTGTGCCATACCATCCCTGCCAATGCCCATTTCGTTTCCACTCTTTACTTCGGAAGGAGGCTCCTACCATGAAAACCAATGGCGATCCACAACCACTAGACCAGTATTACCAACAAGTACAGGATATTATCCTGAACCGTCAAGATTGGGTCAGCGGTTTGCTGCCCGCCAGCACCGCCGTCACTGTCCACGGCAACTATACCGATGCGTGGGTACGCGATAATGTTTACAGTATTTTGGCGGCATGGGGTTTGGCGCTGGCCTATCGCCGCAGTGGTGTAGACCCTGGCAAAACCTACCTGCTGGAGCAAAGCACCGTTAAGCTAATGCGCGGCTTGTTGACGGCCATGATGCGCCAAGCCCCAAAAGTAGAAAAATTCAAGCACACGCAAAACCCATTGGATGCCTTGCACGCCAAATACGACACCAAATCCGGTGCGGTGGTGGTGGGCGATAATGAATGGGGGCATTTGCAACTGGATGCCACCTCGCTGTTTTTATTGATGCTGGCGCAAATGACGGCATCGGGTTTACGGATTATTTTTACTCTTAATGAAGTCAATTTTGTCCAAAACTTAGTCCATTACATCAGCCGTGCCTACCGGACACCGGATTACGGTATATGGGAGCGCGGCAATAAAATCAACCACGGCATAGCCGAACTTAATGCCAGTTCCATGGGTATGGCAAAGGCCGCATTGGAAGCCCTGTCCGGCTTCAACTTGTTTGGCAAAGACGGCGGGCAAGCCTCGGTTATCCATGTCATTAGCGACGATATTGCCCGTACCCGTATCGCCCTAGAATCATTGTTGCCTAGGGAGTCGATGTCCAAAGAAACCGATTCGGCCCTGCTGTCCATCACGGGCTTCCCCGCTTTTGCCATTGACAACCCGACTATCCGCACCAACACGGAAACACTGATTTGCGAAAAACTGCAGGGCCGCTACGGTTGCAAACGCTTTTTGCTCGATGGCCACCAAACCACCCTAGAGGATAGCCGCCGCCTGCATTATGACCCGCAGGAGTTGAAGCAATTCCAAGCCATTGAATGTGAATGGCCGCTGTTTTTCACTTATCTGCTGCTTAATAAGTTATGTGCTGGCGATATCGAAGCCGCAGCCATGTATCGGGAAAAACTGCAAGGGCTACTGGTCAGGCAGAACGGGCAGTATTTGTTGCCGGAGCTGTATAAAGTGGCAAAAGAGGACATTGCCGCCGAAAAAGCCCGACCGCAAAGCCAAAACCGCATCCCTAACGAGAATGTACCGCTGGTGTGGGCGCAAAGCCTGTTTATTTTGGGCTGCTTGATTCAAGATGGCTTGCTGGCTATTGCCGATATCGACCCGTTGGGGCGGCACAAAGCGGCTAGCCAGCCATTCGACAAGCTGCAAGTGGCCTTGTTGGCACAGGATGAGGCGGTGCAAGCGGATTTGTTGGCGGCTGGCATCAGCGCCCAAACCTTGGCGGAAATTTCGCCCATCCAAGTCAGGGAGGCTATGGAGCTTGCCGCCGCTTATACCCACGTTGGGCGCAATGACCGCATTGGCCTGACCGGTCGGCCGTTGCGGCAATTGCGTACCTTGGCAACCTCCAAGCTGTATATCTTGTCCGGCGAAAAATTGGTGTTTGCCCCGCAATGCCTCAGCCAAAAAGGCTTTTATCTGGCAATGGACAACCGCTTACTGATCCAACGCTTGCGCTTGGAGTTCTCCTATATCGCCAAACATTGGGACAGGACGGGCAACCCGCTGGTGGTGATGAATATCCGGCAAAATATGCTCGATAGCCAAAACCGTGCCGTATTAATCAGCTTTATCAAAGAATTACAGTCTGGCAACTGTCAGGCGATAGCCGTGGAACTGGGTTTTTTGGGTGATTTTATTGCCACTTCCAGCTACGAAAAAATCAATTACCTGCACGACTTCCAATTTTCAACTGCCACTTGGGAAGAAGTGGAACGGCCTTGCCAAGCGGTGTTACCTGATAGCGGGCAGCCCGCAACACCACTGCCAGCAGCCTTGCTGACAGAATGGGAGATTGGCGGCGACGCGGGCCTGTTGGCAGCACTCAACAGCAACGGCAATCTGTTTGCACACATGGAAGCGCTCAGTTTGTTGGCCAGCCGTCATGGTTTGGATTTTGTCACCCCGTTGCGGGCAGGCGGCGATAAAGCCTGTACCGTCCGCGATTTGCTGGAAGAAGTTTATGCGCGGGCAGGCGACCAACACGCCTGGTATGTGGTCAGGCGTTGTGCCGGGTTACTGGGCAAATATGACATTAATCTGGAACAGGCCGCCACCGAATTGTTGGTGCGCCAGCATAACTTGACCTTGGGGCGGGTTTACAGCGGCAAAGCCACCATGAAACGCCCTGCCGATTCTTCAGAAATATTGCAGACCATTAACGCGTTCAACAACGATGCCAGCGAGCGTATCATCATCCAAGAACTGGTGTTGTATTTGGGCATGTTGGTCAAAGCCCACCCTGAATTGTTCACCGACATGTACACGGTCAGGGTCGGGCATATCTTGCAACTGCTGATTGTCCGTCAGCAGCGCGAGAGCCAGTGCAATTCTTTAGGGCAGGCGTTTAACGAACTGTTGTCATTGCCGCCTTACGAGTTGTCGGTAAAATTGCGGGAAACGTTGGAAGACTACAGCAATACCGAAGACCAATTGGGTGTGGCGGAATCCTTGCATTTCGAGGGTGATTGCCGCGCATTGGGACAGATACGCTTCCCGGCCAGCAGCAACCCTAAAGACCGTGGCGAAGGCAATGGCTGGTATGAATGGCGCGAGCAAAAAGGCAGTGTCGGGCGCGAAGACAAGGCTTTTTTCACCAGTGTATGGACTATCCTGCACCATTGCAAAGGCTTGGTGATCGGCGATAAACTGAACAGCAAAAACTGTTTGGACAGCGACATCATCCTTTCGCAAAACACTCCCGGTGAACAAAGCTTTAAGCTGCATGTCAACCACTTACTGAACAAAATCCAGTCGCCGGTTTATCGGCAACTGCATGTGGAAGCGTTAAAGGCCATTGCTTCGGTTATTGACAGCCACCCGTTACAGATTGATGATATGCTGGTGGTCGATATATTGATTGGCCACGCAGTAAGAATCAGCTGGTTACAAGCGCATCCCGACCATCATGACCAGTACGGCGATTATAAGACGCTCGCTTGGCAAGCGTTTTACCAACAACCTCCGCACCATGTGGCTAACGCAATGCTCGATGCTTTGGTACACTTGCTTGACCATCATTAAATAAAGCCTCAACAGGAGGGTAGCATGATCTTAGCCGGTGATATTGGCGGCACCAAAACAGTTTTGGCGCTGTATAGCAGGCAAGCGGACAACAGCTTACAGGAAGTGCTTGAACAGACTTTTTCCAGCCAGGAATTTACCCGCTTTGACGACATTCTGGATGTTTTTTTACCCGAAGGCACAAGCCTGTCTTCGGCTTGCTTGGGGGTGGCCGGGCCGGTGGTCAACGGGCGTTGCCAAACCACCAATTTGCCGTGGTTGTTGGACACCACCGCCCTACAAAGCAAACTGGGCACCGACCGTGTAAAACTGCTGAACGACCTGGAAGCAATGGCCTTGGGTATGTTGCATTTGCCAGACAGTGACCTGATTGAACTGAACCCGCTGGCACAAAAGCAATCCGGCAATATTGCCGTGATCGCCGCCGGCACCGGCTTGGGCGAGGCCATTTTGTACTGGGATGGCAGCCGCCACCAACCTATGGCCACTGAAGGCGGACATTGCGACTTAGCGGCACAAAACGACCAACAAGACCGCCTATTGGCCTATTTGCGCCCATTATTCCCCGGGCATGTCAGCTGTGAGCGCGTTATCTCAGGCAATGGCTTTAGCCAGTTGTACGATTTTGTCTGTGCCGAAGGTGTGGCACCAGCGTGTCCCGCCGTGCCCCAAGCAGACCAAGAAGGTATCGACCGTAACGCCATTATCTCGCGCTTGGGCGTACAAGGCGAAGACGAGGCTTGTGTTACCGCCGTCCGGCTATTTGTTGAACTGTACGGGGCTGAAGCGGGCAATTTGGCCTTGAAATGTCTGGCAACCGGCGGCGTGTTTATCGGTGGCGGCATAGCCCCAAAAATATTGCCGGTTTTGCAGGATGGCAGATTCTTAGAAGCATTTAAAAGCAAAGGCCGTTTTTATGGCTTGCTGGAGACCCTATCCGTTAAAGTGGCAAGCAATCCCAGAACCCCATTATTGGGGGCGGGGCATTATTTTGATGGCGTTTGACTGTCCAGCTTTGAAACCTTGTGGCTCTTATGCGGCTAAGCGGAATACAGGGCAACCGTGCCACGAAAGCCCAATTCTGCTTTGCTTCATTGAGGCCACCACGCTGTTTAAAGTCAGCTACAAGCTAGCTTTTTCCGAAATGATCGGGATATGTTTGGAAAAAGCGCCCGCCATCCGCTCACCTATCAAAAACACCCCGCATTAATACTCTCGTAACTGATGTTACGCAGCACGTTGGCTGAGCGTAGCCGAAGCTCTGCCCCGCCTACCGCCCGATGGCTTGCTTGACCACTTGTCTAAAAACAGACGACCCTTTGCGTAAACATCTCCTGGTAATATTTCTATTGAAAATCGCCGCTTAATCTTCTATGCTCATAACAAAGGCCATCAATAAAATCAATGCCTTTAACTCCGCACTCCAAAAAATAGCTAATAACGATAAAAAATTATGAGGAGCTTTTATGAAGATTGGGATACCCAAAGAAGTACACGAAGGTGAAAAACGCGTGGCAACCACCCCCGAGGCGGCTGCACAATTGATTAAGCTAGGCTTTTCGGTTAGCATCGAAAGCGGCGCGGGCGCAGCGGCGGACTTGTCTGACCAAGCCTACCAAGATGCTGGCGTTAGCATTGTGGCGGACACCGCGACGCTTTGGCAACAATCGGACATAGTGCTGAAAGTCCGCGCCCCCGAACAGCATCCTACCCTAGGTGTCGATGAATGCGATTTGTTGCGCGAAGGGGGCTGTTTGATCAGCTTTATCTGGCCCGCACAAAATGCCGGGCTGATGGACAAGCTGGCGGCAAAAAATGCCACCGTGCTGGCAATGGACAGTGTGCCGCGCATGTCGCGGGCGCAAAAATTGGATGCCCTAAGCTCCATGGCCAATATTGCCGGTTACCGCGCCATTGTTGAGGCGGCGCAGCATTTCGGGCGCTTTTTCACCGGTCAGATCACTGCTGCCGGTAAAATTCCCCCCGCCAAAGTATTGGTGATTGGCGCGGGTGTAGCCGGTTTGGCAGCGATTGGTGCAGCCAAAAGCATGGGGGCGATTGTGCGGTCGTTTGACACGCGGCCTGAGGTGAAAGAACAGATTGAAAGCATGGATGCCGAATTTTTGATGCTCGACTTCAAGGAAGAAGGCAGCGGCACGGGCGGTTATGCCAAAACCATGTCGCCGGAGTTTATCGCCGCCGAAATGGCCTTGTTTGCCCAACAAGCCAAAGAAGTGGATATTATCGTCACCACCGCGCTGATTCCCGGCAAACCCGCGCCCAAATTGATCACCGCCGAGATGGTGCAATCCATGAAGCCCGGTAGTGTGATTGTCGATTTGGCAGCTGAACAAGGCGGCAATTGTGAATTGACCGAAAAAGATCAAGTGGTGGTCAAACACAACGTGACCCTGATCGGCTA
>Ga0007882_10001560_pt1 | contig 13200 bp, 6 predicted proteins | sample CryBogCBH12Aug01_FD_71195 | JGI IMG/M metagenome (GOLD analysis project Ga0007882, IMG submission 71195) | Freshwater microbial communities from Crystal Bog, Wisconsin, USA - CBH12Aug09.1 | ecosystem: Environmental > Aquatic > Freshwater > Lake | place: Crystal Bog, Wisconsin, USA | collected... | reverse complement strand
CTCCCTATATTTGCGCCAAATTTTACAAGGAAATATGTCCTCAAAATTCGTGAAATCATTATCAATACTAGCTTTCGGGATATTTTTATTAACTGCAGTTAACTGTACTCAGGCGCGTGCAGAAGAGAATTCCCCAGAATCAGCACCTAAAGAAGCAGGGAAATTTAATCCTGCAAAACTCATTATGGAGCATATAATGGATGCACATGAATTCCATTTTGCTACTGTAGGCGAAAAACAAATTGCAATTCCATTGCCTGTTATACTGTATTCTCCTCAAAGAGGTATAGCATTCTTTTCTTTTGCCCGATTTGATGAAGGCAAAGAAGTTTATAATGGCTATAAGAGTGAAGAAGGAAAAATTGTAGCAGTAGATGCTGAAGGTAAAGTGGATGCTTCAGTTAAACTTTTTGATTTTAGTTTGACCCGTAACGTGGTACAAATGCTATTAGCTTTAATATTATTAGTAGTATTAATGCTTAATGTAGCTAAGAAATATATTGCAGGTGGTTCTAAAACTGCACCTTCTGGTTTTCAGGGACTTGTAGAACCTGTTATTACTTTTGTAAGAGACGAGGTAGGAAAACCAAACCTTGGTAAGAGCTATGAGAAATATATGCCTTACCTGCTAACTATCTTCTTCTTTATATTAATAAACAACCTTATTGGATTAATACCAGGTACTGCTAATGTTACCGGCAATATTGCTTTTACTTTAGTATTAGCATTTATTTCCTTACTGGTTATCCTGTTTAGTTCTAATATTCATTTCTGGGGACATATATTCTGGCCTCCTGGAGTACCTTTCTTAGTTAAATTCATATTGATTCCTGTAGAACTATTAGGTATTTTTATCAAACCAGCAGCATTAATGATTCGTCTTTTTGCCAACATGGTGGCTGGACATATCGTAATTACTTGTTTCATTCTCTTGATTTTTATTTTTGGTGCTATGAGTCATGTAGCAGGATGGGGTTTTGCTCCTGTTTCTATACTATTCACCGTTTTCATATATTTAATTGAAGTGTTGGTGGTTTTCATTCAGGCGTTCATCTTTACCAATCTTACCGCTGTATTTATCGGTCAGGCTATGGAAGGTGCACATCACGAAGAAGCTCATCATTAATAATTTTGTCTTTTATTTTTAATCTATAAAACAACAAACAGTATGTCTTTATTGAACATTTTGTTAGATGCAGGTTTAAGCAACTTAGGTGGTGCAATTGGTGCAGGTTTAGCTGCAATCGGTGCTGGTATTGGTATCGGCCAGATTGGTAAAGGTGCGGTAGAAAGTATTGCACGTCAGCCAGAAGCATCCAATGACATTCGTGCTAACATGATTCTTACTGCAGCTTTCGTTGAGGGTGTTGCCCTTTTCGCAGTTATCGCAGGTATCTTAGCTGTACTTAAATAGTACTGCTTAGCACAAAACTTTTTAAAGTACCCAAAGCACAGGGCGATGGGTACTTTAATTAATTTGAAAATGTATTATTTAGAAAGAAGGTATTGAAGTTCCTATCTTACTATCATTTTCAAATTACTAAATTTTCAAATCTTCAAATTATTTATAAATGGAATTGTTACAACCGGGGTTAGGTTTATTAGTCTGGACATTATTAGCTTTTTTGATTGTTTTCTATATCCTTAAAAAGTTTGCGTGGAAACCAATCTTAGCAACTCTAAAAGAAAGAGAAACTGGAATTGCTGAGGCTTTAGCTTCTGCAGAGAAGATTAAAATTGAAATGGCTAATCTGAAAAACGAGAACGAAGCTATTTTATTAAAGGCAAGAGAAGAAAGAGCTACTGTACTGAAAGAAGCAAAAGAACAAAGCGATAAAATGATTGCTGAAGCTAAGGATAAAGCTAAAGGTGAATACGATAAAATTCTTGCTGATGCACAACAAGCTATTGAACATCAAAAGAATGCTGCTTTGATTGAAGTAAAGAATCAGGTAGGTACTTTGGTAATAGAAGTTGCTACACAGGTTTTACGCCGTGAACTTAGCAATAAAGCAGAACAGGAAACCTTTATTACTAAAATGGTTAACGACGCTAAACTTAATTAATTTAATAACCATTATCTGGTATATTTAATATAATAACTAAAAATGACTAATCCACGTTTAGCTTCCCGATATGCAAAGAGCCTTTTAGATCTGGCTGTTGAGCAGAATATTCTGGAAGATATTTATAAGGATACACAATACCTTCTGGCAGTTTGTACTCAATCAAAGGAGTTCTTAAACATATTAAGAAGCCCGATTATTCAGTCCGAGAAAAAGAAGACCATTATTGCTGCAGTAGTAAAGGATAACGTACAGCCTCTGACGAATTTGTTTATTAATTTATTAATAACAAAGGGTAGAGAAAGAGAATTGGCTGATATAGTAGAATCTTTTGAAACTTTATACAATGAACTGAAAGGCATTAGCAAGGTTAAATTAACTACAGCAGTTGCTATTAGTGATTCCGTTAAAAACATGATTATTGAAAAGGTTCAGGAAGGTCAGAAACTGACTAAGATAGAACTGGAAACAGTAGTTGACGAAAATATACTGGGCGGTTTTCTGATAGAATTCAATAATAATCTTATTGACGCCAGTATTTCAAAAGAACTGAAGGAGATTAAGAAACAGTTTGAAGGTAATGTTTACAAACCTTCCATGAGATAATATAAAAAGGGATAATCTTAAAACAATATAAATTTAATATTTATGGTAGCGATAAAGCCTGATGAAATATCAGCGATATTGAGACAACAACTTAGCAATGTTAATTCATCAACTGAATTGCAGGAAGTAGGTACCGTATTGCAGGTGGGCGATGGTATTGCCCGTGTATATGGTTTGAACAATGTACGCAGTGGTGAGTTAGTTGAATTTGAAAACGGGGTAAGAGCAATTGCACTTAACCTGGAAGAAGACAACGTGGGTGTGGTATTGATGGGAGAAAGCGGCGACATTAAAGAAGGTGCCAAAGTTACCCGTACCGGAAAAATTGCTTCTATCAAAGTTGGAGAAGGCGTTGTAGGACGTGTTATCAATACTTTGGGAGAACCAATTGATGGTAAAGGTCCTATTAAAGGTGAATTGTACGAAATGCCACTGGAGCGTAAAGCACCGGGGGTTATCTATAGAGAGCCTGTAAAAGAACCACTTCAGACTGGTATCAAAGCTATTGATGCTATGATTCCTATTGGTCGTGGTCAACGTGAATTGGTTATTGGTGACCGTCAGACTGGTAAAACAGCTATCTGTGTGGATACCATTATCAATCAGAAAGAATTTTACGATGCAGGTGCTCCTGTATATTGTATATATGTAGCAATTGGTCAGAAAGCTTCTACTATTGCGGGTGTAATGAAAGTATTGGAAGAAACCGGCGCAATGGCTTTTACAACTATTGTTGCTGCTTCTGCTTCCGATCCTGCTCCATTGCAGTTCTACGCGCCATTTGCGGGTGCTGCAATTGGTGAATTCTTCCGTGATACCGGTCGTCCTGCTTTGATTATCTATGATGATTTAAGTAAACAAGCGGTAGCTTATCGTGAGGTTTCTCTTTTATTACGTCGTCCACCGGGCCGTGAGGCTTATCCTGGTGATGTATTCTATCTTCACAGTCGTTTATTAGAGCGTGCTGCCAAGGTTATTGCTAATGATGATGTAGCAAAGAACATGAACGATTTACCAGAGTCTATCAGACATTTGGTGAAAGGTGGTGGTTCTTTAACTGCATTGCCTATCATTGAAACGCAGGCTGGTGACGTATCTGCTTATATTCCTACCAACGTAATCTCTATTACCGACGGTCAGATATTTCTGGAAGGTAACTTGTTTAATGCAGGTATCCGTCCTGCTATCAACGTCGGTATTTCAGTAAGTCGTGTGGGTGGTAATGCTCAGATTAAATCCATGAAGAAGGTGGCTGGTACCCTTAAATTAGATCAGGCTCTTTATCGTGAGATGGAAGCTTTCTCAAAGTTTGGTGGTGATCTGGATGCTGCTACAAGACTTATCATAGACAAGGGTTCCCGTAACGTGGAAATCCTTAAACAACCTCAGTATTCTCCTGTAAAAGTAGAAGAACAGGTTGCTATCATTTATCTTGGTACACAAGGTTTGATTAGAGAGGTTTCGGTAAAGAAAGTAAAAGAATTTGAAGCTCATTTCTTACTGGAAATGAAAAACAAATTACCTGATGTATTAGTTGAATTTAAGAAAGGTGTATTGAATGATGCAAGTATTAAAAAAATGGTTGATCTTGCTAATGGATTGATTCCTCAATACAAGAAATAATAATCTATTTATTTAGAAATAATAATCAAGAGGCTGATCTTTTAATAAGGTCAGCCTCTTTTATTTTTTGCTTAAATGATAATAGAATATAAAACTAAAGTCTATATTACTTTATTCTTGTATAAACTCAATTAAAAGTTAAGTAGTGAAACTGAAATACTTGAATTAAACTATTAATTCAAGTGTATAGATTGTTTAAGTAATAAACTATAATTACAAAATCAGTAAATTAATTTTGTAAGGAACATTGAAGATTCTAAATTTATGAGTGAATGTTGTTTATTTAGCATTGAAAATTTAGAATTCAGGTGAATTAATTTATTAAACAGCATTGAAGATAAGTTAAGGAAGGGATGAACAGGGTAAAATGGCATTGAACAATAGCTAATATACATTGAAGGAGAGGCAGGAAGCATTGAAGGCTGATAAAAGTGAAATGAACATATATAATTGATGAGTATAGATTGCTTAAACAGGTGAATTAATTTAATAATAAGCATTGAAGATTTTAAAAGAAGCGATGAAGGCGTATCTAAGAAAGAACTAAAGTTGTTTAAAGTAATATTTAGTGAGCCCTATTTAGTTAAAGAAATATTTTTTTATTAAAATTCTGGTTTAATTTATTTATGTAGTATTTATTCCTTTATTTTTACCGCACAGATTATGATAGCATTTTTAAGAGGTCAGTATGCATTAAAAACACCTGCAAGCGTTGTAGTAGATGTGAACGGTGTTGGGTACGATGTTCAGATAAGTCTGAACACTTATGGCGCTATTGCTGATAAAGCGGACGGAATGTTGTTTACTTATCTTCATTTAACCGAAAATGCTCAGACACTTTATGGTTTTTGGAATCTGGAAGAAAAAGAAATGTTTCTGAATCTGGTGAGTGTAAGTGGGGTAGGGGCTTCCACCGCAAGAATGATGCTGAGTGGTATGATTCCTGATCAGATACAAAAAGCCATTGTACAAGGGGATGTAAATGTTCTTTGCAGTATAAAAGGGATTGGTAAAAAATCGGCTGAACGGTTGATTGTAGAACTTAAAGATAAGTTGGGAAAACAACAGAATACATGGAGTACGGTAGGGGCAAAAGTTGATTTGCCAGAGACTGATGCTATTAATGCTTTGGTAGCTTTGGGGATAGGAAGAACAGTGGCAGAACAAAATGTAAAAAAAGTTATTCAAAATTTCCCTAATATTGCACTTCAGGATTTAATTAAGCAAGCACTAAAAAATATATAGCTTATAGTAGAAACTATACCTAATCAAGTTGTTTTATTCTTGGATCGTTTTCAGTTCAAACATATAGTTATTGGCATATGTAGCATTATAATGTGCTATAGTAAAAGTAATGCGCAGTTGAAGGATTCTACCTTATCGGGTATTGATTCTTTGAAGTTTCCTATATATGATAGAAGAGGGGACAGGTTTACATGGAAGAATAAAAATAGTTTCAATATATCCGACACAGGCATTATAAAAGAGAATATTAATTATGATTCTAAAAACCGTCAATATATTATTGACGAAAAGATTGGAAACAATATATATCGAGAACCTACTACTTTAACCTTTGATGAATTTTATCGCATTCAATCCAAAAAGAATGAAGATGATTATTTTAAACAACGTTCCGATGCTATTCTGGCACTTAATAAGAAAGTAGCAAGACCTAAGGCAAGAGTTTACAATACATTGTTTGACAGAATATTCGGGGTTGGTCCGCAAGGATTGAAAGTAGATATTAAACCTGCAGGTTCTGTAGATATGTTGCTGGGGTATCAGGGACAATATACAAATAATCCAACTATTCCGGAGAATGCAAGAAGAACAGGTGGGCTGGATTTTAATATGAATACCAACCTGAATGTGGTGGCTAATATTGGCGATAAACTTAAATTACCTATTAACTATAATACACTGGCAAATTTTGATTTTGCCAACCAGATAAAACTGGATTATAAAGGAAAAGATGATGAAATACTAAAAAGTTTTGAGGCAGGTAATATATCTTTTCAATCAAAAGGAACCTTAATACCAAGTGCACAGAATTTATTTGGTATAAAGACACAACTACAGTTTGGACGACTGACTGTAACTGCAGCTTTGGCTAATCAGAAGTCGCAAATGCAGAATCAAAGATTGCAGGGTGGTGCTACATTAACCAACTTTCAGAAAAGACTGGATGATTATGATGAAAACAGGAACTATTTACTTGGGCAATATTTTGTAGATCATTACAATAAAGCAATGTCAACAATACCATTGGTATCCTCCATGGTACAAATTCAGCGGATTGAAGTCTGGATTACAAATAGAACCGGGGCAACTACCGATGCCAGAAACATTGTGGCTTTTACAGATCTTGGTGAACATGATTCCATTAATAATAAAGTTTATGTAAGTCCATTAGGAACTGGTAGTAATATTTATCCTGATAATGGATCTAATACGTTGTATCAGAATATTACATCAAAAACCACCTATCCAAAAGATGATTCTTTAAATAGAAATCCATCAACAGTAGTTTCAAATCTTACTAATAAAGGATTAAGTCAGGTAGATGATTTTGAAAAAGTATTTGCCAGAAAGTTAAGTCCTAATGAATTCTATTTTAATCCTCAGGTTGGTTTTATCTCTATCAATACACAGTTACAGGCGGATGATGTATTGGGTGTTGCCTATCAATATACAGCTAATGGTAAAGTTTATCAGGTAGGAGAATTTGCCTCTGATGTTGCATTGGATTCTACACAAGGAGTTTCTAAATCACTAATTTTAAAGTTATTAAAAGCTACTTCTGCAAGGGTTCATAAACCAATGTGGAGACTAATGATGAAGAACGTTTATACGCTTGATTTATCCAACATCTCCCGCGAAGGTTTTCAGTTCAATGTATTATATCAGCAACCAAGTGGTGGTATGAACAGGTACTTACCTGAATCAGATCAGGCAGTTATGGGAAAAGCTCTGATACGTGTATTAGGATTAGATAGATTGAACAGCCGCAATGATCCACAGCCAGATGGACAGTTTGACTATGTAGAAGGTTTGACTATCATATCGCAACAAGGGAAAATTATCTTTCCTGAGTTGCAACCATTTGGATCCGACCTGAGAGCAAAAGCTTTTTCTACTTACACTACAGATACTATTCCAAAGAAGTATATTTTCCAACAATTATATGATTCTATAAAAGCGATTGCTATGACCCTGACTAACGTTGACAGGTTTATCATGCAGGGGCAGGCAAAGGGTAGTGGTGGAACAGATATATACCTTGGAGCATTTAATATACCACAAGGATCTGTAAAGGTTCAGGCTGGAGGTCAGTTGCTGACCGAAGGAGTGGATTATGTGGTGGATTATAATCTTGGAACTGTGAAACTATTGAATCAGGCAATTATCAATTCGAACGTGCCTGTAAATGTAGGGTATGAAAATAATGCCCAATTTGGTATGCAGCAAAGAGGCTTTACTGGAGTAAGGCTGGATTATATGGTCAGCAAAAAACTGAATATTGGTGCAACTTATGAAAAGCTATCAGAACGTCCTTTCTTCTCTAAAGTAAATGTTGGAGAAGATCCGATAAAGAATCAGGTATTTGGGGTGGATTTTAGTTATAAATCCAGTTTACCAGGGCTAACCAGAGCATTGAATAAACTTCCTTTTTATAATACAAAAGCACCATCAGCTATTGCTGCTTATGGTGAAGGAGCTTACTTTAAACCAGGTCATCCACCTCAGATTGGAAGTGGAAGTAACGGATTGATATATGTAGATGATTTTGAAAGTACTACCAGTAGCATAGATATGCGTTTTCCATTAGTATCCTGGGCGCTTGCTTCTACACCGGCTACTCCTAATTTCCCTGAAGCGTCAAGAACGAATGATCTTTCTTATGGTTATAACAGATCAAGGTTATCATGGTATAATATTGAACCAAATTTACAGGATCAGACAAGTTCTTCTAATCCATTAAGAGCTAATGTGGATGAATTAAGTGATCCAAGGGTAAGAAGAGTTTATACCAATGAATTGTTTCCGCAACAAACAACTAATATAACCAATACGCAGACTACTACGTTTGATATGGCTTATTATCCTGCTGATCCGGGACCTTACAATTTTAATACTTCAGGGATAAATGCAAATGGTAAGTTTACCAATCCTGCATCAAAATGGGGTGGTATCATGAGAAGTATAGATCAGACTGATTTTGAAACAAACAATTTTGCATATATAGAATTCTGGGTAAAAGATCCGTTTTACAAAACAAGTGCTACTAGCGGGCAATTGAAAATAGATCTGGGAGATGTAAGTGAGGACATACTGAAGGATGGACAAAGATTTTATGAAAATGGTTTAAGTACACCAAGTGCACCTGCCACAGAAAGCAGCAGTGTGTGGGGATCTCAACCTATCAATCCTATTCAGGTAACCAATGCATTTAGTAATGACCCTAACGACCGTCCATATCAGGATGTGGGTTTTGACGGGTTAAATGATGATTCTGAAAAAACACATTTCAGTACTTATGTATCAACGATGGATAACTTACTGAGTTCGTCTTCTATATTAAAAAGTATAGTGGATAAGGATCCATCAAAAGATGACTATGTATGGTACAGGGATGCTTCGTATGATGCAGGTGGAACAGGTATTTTAGGAAGGTATAAATATTATAGCAACTCACAAGGTAATTCACCTATTGCGGGTAGTTCTACTTATTCGCCTGCGGCAACATTATATCCTGATAATGAAGATCTGAACAGGGATAATACCTTAAACGAAGTGGAGGCATTTTATGAGTATAATGTAGATTTGAAACCCAATATGACAGTTTCTTCTTCCAATTATATAGTGGATAAAAGAAGTATTACTGTTACTTACGTAAACGGTAAGCAAGGTACAGAAGATTGGTATCAGTTTAGAATTCCAATTAAAAAACCTTCTGCTGTAGTTGGAAACATACAGGACTTTAAATCTATCAGGTTCATGCGTATGTATATGACAGGATTTACGGATTCTGTTGTAATGCGTTTTGCCAGTCTGAATATTGTAAGAGATCAGTGGAGACAGTTTACTTATAATGTAGATACTATAGGGGCTTATGATACAATTAGAAATGCAAATACCACCATCTTTAATGTAAATGCTGTAAATCTGGAACAGAATAGTAGTAAACAACCCGTTCCTTATGTAATACCTTGCGGTATTGACCGTGTACAATTGTTAAGTACCAATGGAGTAAATCTATTGCAGAATGAACAATCTATGAGTCTGCAGGTTCAGGGTCTTCATCAGGGAGATGCAAGAGCTGTAATAAAAACAGTTTCACTGGATATGAGGAGTTATGGTAAATTATCGATGTTTGCCCATGCCGAAAACATGCTTCAATCCGGAGGGCCTATTCAGAATAAAGATATCAGTATGATTATGAGAATTGGTCAGGATTATCTGACTAATTATTATGAAATTAAAGTGCCATTGTATGTTACACCGGCAGGTGCAACTACCTGTTCCACTATCTGGCCTGATTCAAATAATCTGGATTTTAATCTTCAGGATTTAGTTAAACTAAAACTTCGGCGAAACAATAATCAACCTTCTGTTACACAGATATACAGAGAACAATCTGGTGCCAAAACATTGAGTGTAATGGGGAATCCTAATATAGGGCAGGTAAACGGTATTATGATTGCCATTGAGAATGACAGTAAAACTTCTGCTCCTATAGATGCCGAGGTATGGGTAGATGAATTGAGACTATCTGATATAACCGAAACCGGGTCTTATGCTGCATTGGCTAAAGTAGATATTACGTTAGCAGATTTAGGTAGGGTAACGGTGTCGGGTAATATGTACACGCAGGGTTGGGGTGCAATAGATTCGAAGATAAACGATAGGGCAAAAGACAATATGACACAGTTTGATGCAGCTATTAATATTGATGCAGGCAAGCTTTTGCCTAAAGCTGCAAGGTTGTCTATACCTGTTTACGCCAGTATTACCAATACTGTGCTTAAACCACAATACGATCCTTATGATCTGGACGTGAAAATGAGCGACAAATTAGCTTCTGCTACATCAAAAGCAGCAAGGGATTCTATTAATAATGTGGCACTTGATCAAACGACTATTAAAACATTAAATCTTACAAATGTAAAAGTATTGCCGAAAGGTAAACCGCATTTGTGGAGTATCAGTAATGTTGATTTAACCCTTTCATATACGCAAACTGTACATACAAGTTCTGTAATTCTGAATAATGATATTCAGAAATGGCGGGGAGGAATTGGCTATACTTATAACAGATCATCGAAATATATTGAACCTTTTAAAAAAGTAATTAAAAGCAAGAGTAAATGGTTTTCACTTGCAAAAGAATTCAACTTTAATTTAACCCCTTCTTTAGTCAGTTTCAGGTCGGATATTAACAGGCAATACGCAATATATGTACCAAGGATTGTGAATACAGATCTTACACAATCAAAGGTTTTGAGAGTAGATACTACATTTGATAAGTTCTTTACTTTCGATAGGTTTTATAATTTACGATGGGACTTAACAAAGGCTATAAATGTAGATTTTTCTGCTACCAATAATGCCAGAGTAGATGAGCCAAATGGTGCTTTGGATACTAAAGCTAAAAAGGATACTGTAAAGGAAAATTTCTTTAAAGGTGGCCGTACTACTATGTATCAGCAAAAAGCAAATGCTTCTTACAACTTCCCTTTAAGTAAACTACCATTAACAGACTGGATTACTGCAAGATATACTTATGGTACTTCATACGACTGGATTGCTGCTAGTCTGGTAAATTTAGAATTAGGTAATACCATCGAGAATAGCCAGAATAATGTATTAAATACAGAGTTTGATTTTAGCAGATTGTATCTTAAATCAAGATGGCTAAAAGCATTGAATAAAAATTCAGCAAAATCAAATGCAACACCTCCACCTAATAATAATAAACCTGGAGATAAAACAAATGGCAAAAACGGAAAAGGAGTTGTGGCTCCTAATCCAGTTGTAACCAATAATACGCAGACTGTAAACATTCCTGAAGTACCTTCTAAAGAAGATTTTGTAGGAGATCTGACAGGCCCTAAACGGGCAGCTGCTATAAAGAAATGGCATAAATTAAAGAAAGACAGAAGAATTGCACTGAGGCTACAAAGGCAGAACACGCCTGTAGAAATGAACGGTTTTGAACGTGCAGCTGGTGGAATAGTTACAATGCTGAAAAGAGTATCAATGAATTATAGTGAGAACTATAGAAGCAGGGTACCCGGATGGGCTGATAGTACGCAGATGCTTGGACAAAACTGGAAAAGTATGCAGCCTGGTATGGATTATATTTTTGGTAAACAACCTGATACTAACTGGTTAAATAAAAAAGCAGCTGCAGGCATTATTAAAGGGGATTCTATTTTTAATCTGATGTACACGCAGAACTACGAACAAAAGTTAACCATCAATGCACAACTGGAACCGGTGAAGGAATTTACTATTACATTGACTTTTGATAAATCGTTTACTAAAAACTATACAGAGTTGTTTAAAGATACTACTCAAAACAGTGATGGTATTTTGCGACATTTGAATCCTATGGCAGGTGGTGGTTTTAGTATTTCGTATATTTCCATGAGTACTTTGTTTTCCAATCATAATCCGAATCAGATATCTCAGACATTCCATACTTTCGAGAGCAACAGAGCTGTTATTTCCGATAGGATGGCACAAGCTAATCCATATTGGGATAAAACATATTCTGCCCCTGATGCAAATGGTAATAAATATGCGAGTGGTTATGGCAGATATTCTCAGAATGTAATTGTTCCTGCATTCTTAGCAGCTTATACCAAAACCAGTCCTTACACAATTGCATTGCTGAAAGAAACAAGTGGAAATATGAAGAATAATCCATTCAGTGGTTATTTACCTAAGCCAAACTGGAGGGTTAGTTATACCGGGTTAAGTAAAATTCCTGCTTTAGCTAAGATATTTACTTCTATTAATCTATCACATGCTTATACAGGCACCCTGAGTATGAACAGCTTTACAAGTGCCTTGAACTATGCCGATCCATTTGGCAAACAGGCACCTATGTTCAGAGATACTATCAGTAACAACTTTGTACCTTATTATCTTATTCCAAATGTGAATGTACAGGAAGCTTTCAGTCCTTTAATAGGGATTGATGTAACTACTGTAAATCAGTTGAACTTTAAGTTCGATTACAAGAAGAGCAGAACGATGGCTTTGAGTATGGTGGATTATCAGTTAACGGAAACAAATAGCAGTGAGTGGAGTGTAGGTATGGGCTGGCGTAAAAAAGGATTTCCACTTCCATTTAAAATACCTATTGGTGGCGGAAATAAAGGCAAGAAACTACAAAATGATATTACTTTCCGTTTAGACCTGTCTTTCAGGGATGATGCTAATAGTAACAGTACCCTCGATCAGGCAAATGCGTATGGTACAGGTGGACAGAAAGTAGTAACTATACAACCGTCGATAGATTATGTATTAAACAACAGATTAAATCTGAAGTTGTACTTCGATCAGCGGAGAACCACGCCATATATTTCTACCTCATCACCAACTGTTATGACAAGGTTTGGTTTGCAGATAAGGGTTTCTCTGGCTCCTAAGTAGAATGATTATATTACTTGGTCGTGAGGAGAGAATAATACATAATTCACTATGTATCTGAGTTAAATTGATTTGTAAATTTTAAAACTGTTTATAATAAATCGTTCGAGTTAAAAATTCTGGTATCTTTTTGGGGGTAAAAGTTACAGTGGAAATGATGTCCGCTGTAACCTTTATTTGCAAAATAACGCTATGAACTTATTTTTAAACATACGTTTTTTATTGAAATTACTCCTTTAAC
>Ga0007882_10001557_pt1 | contig 13211 bp, 9 predicted proteins | sample CryBogCBH12Aug01_FD_71195 | JGI IMG/M metagenome (GOLD analysis project Ga0007882, IMG submission 71195) | Freshwater microbial communities from Crystal Bog, Wisconsin, USA - CBH12Aug09.1 | ecosystem: Environmental > Aquatic > Freshwater > Lake | place: Crystal Bog, Wisconsin, USA | collected... | reverse complement strand
AAATTTGAGATCTTCTTAAAGCTAAAATCAAATGATTAGTCATCTTTAACCTGAAACTTCCTTTGCGCTCAACGAGTATTCAAGAAATCCATTACCGGCCAGATATTGATGGCCTTAGAGCTATTGCCGTTCTCTCGGTTATTGGTTTTCATGTGGCGCCGAATACTATTAAAGGCGGGTTTATAGGAGTAGATATATTTTTTGTGATTTCAGGATTTTTGATCACTAGCATTATTTTGTCAGACCTGAGTCGTAGCCAATTTAGTTTTATTGATTTCTATTCTCGTCGGGTCAGAAGGATATTTCCAGCGCTTTTGCTGGTAATGGCGGCTGCTTATATTTTTGGCTGGTTTGCACTTCTTGCTCAAGAATTGACGCAGCTGAGTAAACATATTGTTTCTGGATCGTTATTTATTTCTAATCTGGTGTTATGGAATGAGTCAGGCTACTTTGACAATTTCGTAGATCGTAAATTGTTCCTAAATTTGTGGTCGCTGGGAGTCGAAGAGCAGTTTTATTTATTCTGGCCTTTGATTCTTTATGCTGGCATGAGATTTAAGGTTTCTTTTCTAAAGATCATTATCTCGATTTTGCTGATTTCATTTTCGTGGAATATTTACCAGACCCATATCAATGCTTCAGCCGCGTTTTATTCACCTCTTACCCGGTTTTGGGAGCTACTCATCGGGGCCATTCTCGGCTATTTTTCTTTTGACAAAAAATGTACGTCAAAAGTAGAAAGCAATAAAAGTAACTCACTTAGAGCCAATTTGTGTTCTTTAGTTGGCTTTTTGCTGATCACGCTGGGTATTTTTTTGATTGATAAACAGCGTAGTTTTCCAGGTTGGTGGGCAATGTTGCCCACCATTGGGGCGGCTTTAATCATTTGGGCTGGTGAGAAGACATTTTTGAATAAACATATTCTGGGTAACAGATTAAGTGTATCGATAGGTTTAATTAGTTACCCACTTTATCTCTGGCACTGGCCACTCTTGGTTTACGGAAACATCATCAACAGCTCAACCCCTTCCTACACTATTAGGATTGGGCTCATTGCGCTGACATTTTGCCTCTCAATTGCGACCTATTTTTTTATTGAAAAACCTATCAGAAAATCGCCGCATCCAAAAAAATAACGATTTACTTAATTATTTTAAGCATCTTACTAACGGGTATCGCCGCAGTAACTTTTTTACAGGATGGATTTTTTTATAGAGAAAAAAACTTTTCTAAGATTTCTAGGGCAGTTGATGCCTCAGCATTTCCTGGTCAGTTGAAAGAACTTAAAATTAATGGACGAAGTTATGGATATGGTTTTCAAAACTCAAACAATGAAGTAACAACTCTTTTTATCGGCGATAGTAATGTGGCCCACTATTATCCCCGCGTCAATGAAGTGTTAACTCAGCGCCCTAATGAGTCAAATAGTATTATTTTTTTAGTCCAACATGGGTGCCTGCCAATTCCAAAGGTTTTTAGTGACGTAAATCAATGTAAGGTTATGGATGCTCTCGATATTATTAAGGCAAATAAAAATATCAAAAATGTTGTGATTGGTTCTCGTTGGTTTGGTCATTTGAATGGCGGCTATTATTACTTTAGTAATGGAAAAAAGTATCCCATTGAGCGCGATAGCATTGGTTACAGACTCGCGTTGGCCGAGCTTGAAAGCTTCATTAAAAATTTTAAGCTAGAGGGTAAAAAGGTGTTTTTACTGCTGAGCTCTCCCATTGGTGAGGAGCTTGATCCGCGATTAATGGCGACTCGCTCTTTAAAAAACTTCCCAACTATAATTTCAGTGAAAGAGTCTCATATCAACCTCAAGTCATTGATGAGTGAGTATGGCTTTATTAGAAACGATCTTAAGGAATTAGCCAAATCGACTGGCATCACTTATATTGATCCAGTTGACTTTCTGTGCAGTGAAAATACTTGTCCAGCAATGTCTGCGGATGGTGACCCTATTTATAGTAATCCCAATCATTTGAATCCCTTTTTTGTAAAAAAAGGCGCAAGCTTCATTGACCAAGTGCTACTAGGAAATTAATTTAAAATATGGGTTGCGAAGGAGTGGTGCTGTTTTTGTTGTGCGATGCTGATTTTTGTAGCCATACACTATGCGCATTTATGAATTAGATAGTTTGATTTAAATACAGGGATTTTGATTAATGCATGTCCAGAAAAATCACATTGCCGATTCTGAAGGAAAAACCCCCTCATTTAGACGCTGGTTTCACTATTTTGGCCAGGATCAGGCTAAGGTCGCTTGGCCAGAACGGCTGAGGGCAGCCATTGGGGCGCTGATTGGTTTGTTTTGTACGGTTGCTCTGGGCAAGATGTTGGGTGAGCTGGTTGGCGTGAATGAGTGGGTTATGGCCTCATTGGGCGCAAGCGCTCTGCTTATTTTTGTTTTGCCTTCCAGTCCCATGGCTCAGCCTTGGGCAGTCATTGGCGGTAACGTCATATCAGCACTCATCGGCATCACTTGCAATCACCTCATTGATAACCCTATGCTGGGATTGCCGATCGCTGCCTCGAGCGCCATCATGGGTATGTTCTTGTTGCGTTGCCTTCATCCACCTGCAGCTGCAGTGGCACTCATTGCTGTCTTGGGACATATTGCCACTTACCGCTATGCCTTTTTTCCGGTCATGGTCGATTCCATGGCCCTATGTGTGGCAGCGATGGTTTACAACACTTTGACTGGGAAGATTTATCCAACCAGACCCCCTAAGGTCTTGGAGGGCCTGGAAAAAGAAAAACAGAGTAGAGCTCACACTGAGGCAACTTTAGATGCCTTGCTGACCGAGTATCAAGAGGTCATGGATGTGGATCGTGCTGAGCTAATTAAGATTATTCAGACGGCTGAAGGCGCCTCGAAAGCCTAGCTGCGCAGTTAAAAAATAAGCCAAGAAAGAGAGTCATTAATAAGCTTTCTTGGTAATCAGGTATCGTGAAAATTACTGTTGCTTCTGCGCCGCAATAGATTTGATGCAGTCTCTAATGCCGTAGTTGTAATACTTACCCGAATTTTCTTTTTTAATGGATTGGGCGCATTCTGTTACCGAGTTGCGTAAGTCAATTTTTAGCATTGTATTTTCTCCTGGGCGGTGTAAATGTTATAAGTAAGATATCGTTAAAATATCAAATGATATTAACACCGGCAAGTCCGCCCTGAGTGAATGGATTGCGCAATGAAGAGGGATAGCTTCAATAAGGCCACATGCTAGCAACTGCCAAAACTTGGATCTTGCATCAAGGGCGTGCTGCACATTTTTTTCGGCTTGCTTTAATCGGGGTTGCTTTAGTCGCCTTGGTGCAAACCTATTGGTTGATGCCGCGTCACTTTACCCAGGTAGATGATATTGGGGTTGCGGAAAGTCTGATGGTTCGCAATATGGACTATCGCGACGACTGCGCAAAAAATGTACAAGATATGCGTGGTAAAGCACTCTTATGGGTATTTAAAAATCCAGAGAGGGTTTGTAAAATCACGACAAAACTCAATCGTTTTTCTATTGTCTCGAGTTTATGGACCTACGCCCCAGTGCAGTTTTGGTTAACGCAAGCATTTTTAAATCCACATAAGTCTTACACCTATGAGGAAGTTAAATACTGGGGACGTCTTCCCTCTTTTATCTTTTATCTTCTGGGCATATTGTCCTTTTACTGGCTCTTGCGAACGCAGTTCAAAGAGTTCTCTACGCAGCCTATATTGGTTTTGTCCTTGACCGTATTTATGAGCCTCTCCTTAGAAGAGCGCATTCATGCTGCGCAAATGCATTCGTATGCGATCGGTATTTTTGCCAATGCCATTGCGCTCTATGCTTATCTGAAGCTGCTAAAACTCAATGAAAAATCGTATTGGAGCATTCTAGGATATAGCTTTTTATTTGCATTATCCGTTGGCATGCAATACCAGGCAATTTTGTTGGTGCTCGCTTGCTTGATGAGTATCTTTTTCTCAAATCTACTGGATCACCGGGGTCTGGGTCGGCGTTGGATTTGGCGATATAGTGCCCTTGCTAGCTCGACCTTGATTTTTTCTTATTGTATTGTTGGAAATATTCTGAGTTTTTCATCTCGTGGTGCTAACTGGAATGCTGGACCGAATGGCGAGTTTGTAGTTCAAGGAAACACCTTTTTTGAAAAGACGCAGCGTTTTTTTCATTTAATCATTTCACAAACACCAGAAAATCTGTATTCCATTATTTCGGGAATTGAACTACCCAATACCGCCGCTTATATTTTCGGGCTTGGCTGCTTTGCTCTGATGGCTTTGGGTATTTTGTATTTATGGAGAAGAAGGGCGATTGCATTCGCTAGAGCCATTTTAATTTTCTTTGGTGCCTATGCCTGCGTTTATGGTGCGTTTATTTTTGTAGGAAAATTAACTTTTTCCCCTACTCGCCATTTTTTATTTTATTTGCCAGTAGCTATTCTTTTGATGGGCTACGGAGCGCTAGAGATTCGCAAGATTGGTAATCAAGCGGCGCTATTGTTTCTCAAATATGCCTTTTTGAGTTACTGTTTCTACTCTTTGGTCGCCTTTTCCGCTTTTTCAGAAAATCGACTGGACAAGGTTTCTGAAGGTTATTTCAATACATTGATGCAGCAGTCTAATGCCTCATTTTTGATATTTGATGGCTTTGATATTGAGCCGTTTTTTTCGGAATCTCTCAGTGGTAATCCCATGTTTTGGTTTGCCACCGGAGGGTTTAACTGCGCCCATAAAGAGATATTGATCCCTGAGGATCGACGTCTTTATTTCTTGAGTTATGGAAAACCCCACCCCTTAACTTTACCTAATCCTAATCTTGAAAAGTATATTAAAGAAATCGTTGACAACTGCACTTCTCATACCGCTCTTAATAATAAGGAGATTAGGGCTATCAATAGCAAGGGCTATTGGATCAAAAGTCCAAGCACAACGTCTGTAGAATTTTCCAGCCAAGTTCTGAACTCGATTAGCATTAATAATCAATTTATTGATCTGTATGAAATGCGCTTAAATTTCGATAGCCATTTATATCCTGCCACCTTAGAAGAAGGCATTGATTTTGCCAAGCCCGCTTACCCCACTTTTCTGAAATACGTTGCTGGTATTGCACAAAGGGAAAATTGGGGTAGATGGACCGATGCCAATCAAAGTGAGCATGTCTTGCTTGGTTTTGCAAAGCCCTTACCAAAGCATTTTGCTATAGAACTTAGGGCTGTTCCTTTTAGCCCAAACATTTCCAAATCAACGCGCATTCGGGTGGGCAATCAGGAAAGTCTCATTACGGTTGACGGCAGGAGTGATTCATATCGTTTGGAGTTTGAAAATAATACTTTGGCAGACATGATTGAAATTATTCCGCCCCATTCGGAATTAAAACAAGGAACCCAATCAAATTTAGAGGACCCCAGGAGTATCGGGGTAGGGTTGGTCTATCTCAAAATTAAAACACTAGATTGAATAGATTGCATGACCCAATATCGATTATCTTTGCGCTCAAGTTTCTCTTGTGACTAAGAGCATGATCTATATTGGCTAGTAACGCTATTATTGGATTGCGATATTTTTTAATAATTAAGAGATTGAGGCCTAGGCTATGTTTAATTTTGGAAGACTTATGTGGGCATTACGTAAAGCGCGCCTTCCTGTGGGTAGCAATGCGTTAGTGCTTGATGTCGGATCAGGGAATAGCCCTTACCCTCGATCTGATGTTTTATTGGACCGCCTCCAAGGAGATGCCCACCGGTGTGGTCAAGCCTTGATTATTGATCGACCACTGGTATTGGGAGATGCAATGCGGATGCCTTTTAAAGATAAGGCATTTGACTTTGTAGTTGCCTCACATATTCTTGAGCATATGAAAGATCCAGCTCAATTTTTGAGTGAGTTATCTCGCATTGCTAAAGCTGGATATATTGAGACACCAAATTCTATTGGAGAAGAATTGGTTCCAATGAATATTCATTGCCTGCAAGTAATGAATTTAGACGGAAAGATTGTCATCAGAAAAAAATCGAGCGCTTCAGATGTTGGCTTCCTAGGTGAACAAGCGTTACATATAAGAAACCCACTATGGCGAAAGCTATTTCATGAATCCCCAGAATTATTTCATGTCCGATATTTTTGGAAAGATCACATTGAGTATGAAATCTTAAATCCTGAGACATCGTGCGATTGGATTGATCAAGTTTATCTGGATAGCCACGATGGAGAGGCCGCGGAAGACTATCGATCTAAAGGTTGGCGCGGAATGGGCATTCGTCTACTCGCAGCCTACTATCGTTGGCGACGTAATCTAAGAAAAATCAATGTTTATAGTTTGCTTGCTTGTCCAAAATGCAGATCTGATTTGATCAAGAATGATGATTATTTACAATGTTGTTTATGCGGTGAGCAATATTTAAGAAATCCATATCCAGATTTTAATGAGGCAGTCTAGTTAAGCTTGCAAAACCTACTCTTTTATAAAAGGGTTTTATATATCTTGATTGTTTCATTAGCGTTATTAGCCCAGGTAAATTTTTTTGCCTGGGAGGCTCCCTTAAGCCTCAATTCTTTAATAAGCTCCTGATCGTTTATAGCAGCGAAGAGGGCTTCCCTTATTGAGGCGGAATCATTGGGATCCACCAATAGTGCAGCTTGTCCCGCCACTTCTGGCATTGAAGTAGCGTTTGATGTAATGACTAATGCTTCTGAGGCAAATCCTTCGAGGATTGGTAGTCCAAATCCCTCATATAGGCTCGCCAATACCATTCCAATGGTGGTTTGCAGTAAACATCTCTTTTCAAAATCGCCGACATAATTTACCCAGACACATCTTTTTTGTTCAACAGCCCTGTGAATTTCTTGAATGGTTTGGCCATCGTCCCAGGCAAGCTTTCCAGCAATGACGATCGGAAACTCGGTAGCTAAATTATTTGGTAGTGATGCATGAGCTTGAATTAAACGAAGTAAATTTTTTCTAGGTTGAATGGACCCAATAGATAAGAAAAACGGTTTTGTTAGCTGAAACTTTTTCAGTACTGCTTGTCTAGTTTCTTCGGGGATTTTGTCAAAATAACGCGCATCTACCCCAAGCGGAATTGAAGTAATTTTTTCTTCCGGAAATCCCATGTGTTCGATGATCTCGCCTTTTGAAAATTCCGAAATGGTGATGATGTGATCAGCGCGTTGAGTTAATTTTTTCCACAAATAGGGCTTCAAAAACCGAGATTGAGCTTTGATAAATTGAGGATGACTTAGCGGGATAGTATCCATTACGGTAGCCACTAATGGCTTGTTTCGAACAATGGGAATGAGTTGATCGGTTGAATGAACTAAATCAACCCCATTGAAAAAATGATCTGTATCTGAGTTAGGATTAATCCGTAGTAAAGACTTTGCCAGATAGCTTGAATAATTTGGAAGAATTTTGGCACTACTCGGGCTTGTCGAAACTCCAAAGGAGTAGGGTGATAACTCCAGCCCATGCGGATGATTATCAAACTGACCAAGTAATTCTCGGCAGTACTGCCCAATTCCATCTATGCCTTCTCCAAGAAGGCCTTTGTCTAGCAAGGTAGCGCCAAACGCAATTTTCATTGTCATTGTGGGCGGTATTTAGCGAGCACTCGCGGCATCTAACATCTTTTGCAAAGTCTCTTCGAGCGAAGGCACTTGAAGCTCAACGTTGTGTCTAGATAGAAGGGCTCCAATTTTTGTGGCGTCGCCACACATTCGATGGACTTCATTTGCCCTTACAAAATCAGGATTAACGGTAATCTTAATGGGATGATTTGTTAAGTGAATTAAGGTATCCACGACAGTGCCCAGTGAGCGAACCTTGCCAGTACCCACGTTATAGATCTCGCCAGGGGTGCCATGCTCTAAAAGGGCTAGATAGGCTTGGCAGATAGTAGATACGTCGTTAAATTCTCGCTCTACATTAAGGTTTCCTAGTTCAATGGAGGATGCTTTTTGTGAAAAATGTCGGATGAGCTTGGGAATCAAAAAATTATCATGTTGACCAGGACCTGTGTAATTGAAAGGGCGGGCAATAATGATCGGAAGTTGGTCAAAAAAAGTTTTAGCCATTTCCTCCATCGCTACTTTACTCATTGCATAGTGGTCAATTGGCTTTAGGGGGTAATCCTCCGGAGTTGGGGTTAGGGCGGCATTGCCGTAAACCGTTGCGCTACTGGCTAATAAGACTTTTACTAGCTTATTGGGCAATTTAGTCAAGGCATTCAGTAAATTACTAGTGCCTAGGGCGTGAACTCTGTAAAACGCCTCTTGATCTTTGGAGGCCACAAAGCTAATTCCGGCGCAGTGAATAACAGCATCTGGGGCTACTTGTAGCACCTCATTTTCAAGGGCTAGAGCATCAGTAATATCGGCTTGAAGCCCGATAATCTCAACTCCTTGGCTAATAGCCTTGGCAATGAGGTGTCTACCAGTAAATCCTCGAGAACCAGTAAGAAGTATTTTTTTTGGCTTGCTAATTTTTAAACCTAAACAAAATCATGAAATTAAAGGTATTTTCCCATTATTTACAGGCTAACCCATAAAATGGGGGGGGAATTTATTAAATTAGGATTTCAAACCCAGTCGCGCCCAGATGTGTCGGGCTCTTATATTGGGGAAAGCTTATGGTTTTTGGGGTAAAAACATCAATTAAAGCTAATTTTACAGCTGATTTTATGCAGCTAAGCTTGGCTATTTTTGCATTGTTTTCTGGGGTAGTGGCTTCAGTCTCTGTTCTTTTGAATGATGTTTATTTTTGGGGGCAGTCTCATCATTATATAAATCCCTATTTATTTTTAATTGCATTTTTACTTGGGCTACCTCGAAAGACATGGGGTCTCATGGGTTGTATCTTTTTACTGCCGCTATCAGCAGGCCTTGGCAATCAGTTCAATGCATACATGGGAACAAGTTTTTTAGTGCTGCCTAATGCAGGATTAGATCTGGCGGCAGGCCTCTTTTTGGGTTCGTGTCTAGCTTGCAGTCAAGACATTGCCTATTTTTTTAAAAATAAGATACTGTCTGGATGTGAACCAAATTTGATCGGGCGATTAGCGCCATGGCCAGTAGCGCTAGTAATTGTGATGATTACTTTATCTACGGCAATCGCCATTTCAAGGAATGTGTATCAGTCAGCTGCCCCAACTTCTCTGAAAGGTTTGTTATTCAATCTCGTGCATTTTCGCCCAATTGGTTGGCATGACGACTACATGCCCATCTCCGATTGGATCGCCTATGCATTGGCAGTTGCAATAATTGTTTTAGTCATAGGGCATCTGAAGGGTAAGCAAAACAAGAATCAAATTATTTTCCAACCAATTATTGCCGGTTTAGTAGTTTCAGTCTTCATGGGGCTATTTCAAGCCACAACAGGTTTGGGTTTGCCAGAAAACTTACTCAGTTTTCGAAGAGATCAACTTGGTTATGCGGTAATTGGTTTTCAGCCAGACTTGCATGCATTTGCAGGGCATATGCTTTTGGGGGCAGTTGGGTTGTGGGGTTATTTTTATTCTGGCATCTCAAAGCTCGAGCAAAAATTTGTATTGTTAGCAGCTGCCTTGAGTTGGATTGGGCTAATTTTGAGTAAGTCAAGGGCGCTTCTTTTGATTGCCTTTGCAGCAATATTGATTTGGGTTGTTTGGTATATATGGCAGAAGAAGCGTCGTTTTGTACTGCCCACTATTGTCATGGCGATAGTTGTAATTGGCATTTTTTTGGCGTTGATATTTAATTACTCAAATAGTCTAAGTGGCTTACCAGTTTTATCGTGGCTAGGGGAATTGGCCAATGAATTTAAGAGCCGTGACCTAACAAGCTGGAGTCTATTAAGTGGAATATTTGGCTCTCGTTTTGAAATCTGGGAGGCTGCAATCAGGATGTGGTGGGAATTTCCTTTGATGGGTATTGGCCAAGGGAATTTTTACCGACTATCTGATATTGCATCGTTTAGTAAGTCTCATTTTTTAATCCTAAATCATGGAGAAAATGCTCACAATTACTTTTTACAAACTTTGACAGAGACTGGCATTATTGGAATCGCAGTTTTTTCAATAGCTTTGTTTGTGCCTATAAGAGTAGTAAAAAATAGGAAATTTTTATTCCCCGCCAGTATTGCTATATTAAGTTTATTTTTAGGTAATATTTTTTCTCATTCTTTTTTGGTTAGAGAAAATTTGCTGATCGGAGCTATTTTTTTTGGTTTGGTTATAGCCGTTGGCAAACATCAAAGCCTAAAATTTTCGAGTTTTTACAACATTAAACGTCCTATAACTTTTTGCCTCACAATTTTTTTTGCTTTAATGCTTTTGGCTATTGAGGTGTATCAGTCATTTGGCACTCCTCCGTTTACACGTGGATTTAGTTGTCATCTCGAAAGCGGGGAGTATTTGGATGGATGGACATCAGGGGATTACTATATTGAATTGCCGTTTTGGGCAAAGGGGTTTAGATTAAATCTGGAGATAAATAAATTCAGTGTCTTGAGGGATGGTTTAAAAATCACTGTAGAAGGATTTGACGATAATTTAACAAGAAACATAAAACAGAGCATGGTCTACTCTAAAGAGGGGGATTACGAAATAGACTTTTATTTGAGTGGAATTTTAAAAAATAGCACTCAAAACGCTAAAGTTAAATTAGAAATATCTAACTGCTTTACCCCTCGGAACTATGGTGTTTCCCTAGATGCTAGAAGATTGGGTATCCTAATCAAAAAAATTCAGTATATTCAGCAATAAGAAGGCGAGCATGTTATGTATCTAAGGTTGTGGAACAAGCTTAGCGGGCGAAGAAAAATCCAACTCTCGCTACTGCTACTATTGAGTGTTATGTCGGCCTTTGCTGAGGTGCTGAGCCTGGGAGCCACCATTCCTTTTTTGGCAATACTCGTATCCCCAAAAAAGGTATTAAGTTATATTGATTCTAATAAAATTCTGAGTCAGATAAATATTCTTAATACCGAGCATCTAATGATGAGCATAACAATTATTTTTTTGTTATGCATAATAAGTGCTGGGTTCCTTAGGCTATTTTCCCTGTGGGCTGGCGCGAGAATGGCGCATATTCTGGGTTCAGAGTTTAGTTCGGCGGTCTACACAAGGATTCTTTACCAGCCATATGAAATGCATGTGCAATGGAATACGGCAGATTTAATGGCCGGAATTAATGCAAAGTCAAATGCCCTAGTTATATGTATCAATCTATTTATAACAATGTGTACTTCAATAATTTTATTGCTTACAGTTATTTGTACTCTTATGTTTGTGGACCCGTTAATAACCATGATCGCAACATTTGGATTTGGTTCTGTTTACACAATTGTCATACTACTTACAAGGAGAAGATTGGTTCGGAATGGTCAAATTATGGCGCACCAGCACTCTTCAATAGCAAGATATCTCAGTGAGTCTTTGGGGGGCATTCGTGATGTAATTCTAGATGGCACTCAAGAGGTATATTTTAGAAAGCATAAATTAGCAGATTTTGAGTTTCGCGGTGCTGAGAGAAGTAATGCTTTTCTTGGGCAAAGCCCAAGGTATTTAGTCGAAATATTTGGCATGATTGCAATTGTTCTGCTTGCATATTATTTGGCATTTTATTCAAATGATGGATTGGGCGCCATACCAATGCTGGGGGTTTTTGTATTGGGTGCACAAAGGCTGCTTCCTTCTTTGCAGCAAATTTTTGGCTCTTGGGCTGGCATTCAAGCAAACAAGATATATTTTTATGATGCTCTTAGTTTTTTAGATTTACCCCTACCTTTACCAAAAAATACAAGCCCCCTTTTCGAAATAAATTTTAAAAAGTCTATTGCATTAGTCGATGTTAGCTATAAATATACCCCAGAACTAAATTATGTGTTGAGGGATATTAATTTAATAATTAATAAAGGCTCTAGAGTTGGCATCGTAGGAAAAACTGGCGGCGGTAAAAGCACCTTGTTGGACATAGTGATGGGTTTGTTAGCTCCTACAAATGGATCCTTACTGGTAGATGACCATATAATTAATGACGATAATAGAAGGGCATGGCAAGATCAATTTGCACATGTTCCACAAAATATATTTTTATCTGATAACTCAATAGCTGAAAACATCGCATTAGGGGTCAGATTTGAGGAGATTGATCTTCAAAAGGTTATGGTTGCTGCAGCGCAGGCGCAGCTTTCAAAAACCATCGAAGGGTGGCCGGATGGCTATAAAACAAGAGTTGGAGAGAGGGGTATTCGCTTATCGGGGGGGCAAAGGCAGAGAATTGGATTGGCTCGAGCTCTTTATCGGGGTAAGGGAGTAATCATTTTGGATGAAGCTACAAGTGCATTGGATACTCACACCGAATCTGAGGTTATAAAGGCAATAGATATGCTTGATGAGAAAAATGTGACCATTATTATGATCGCGCATAGATTAACCACGCTTAAGTCCTGTTCAAGTATTGTTGAAATAGAAGATGGACTCATTAAAAAGGTTGGCAGCTATGAAGATATGGTGGGTAAGGAATAGTTTTTGATTAATATGAATATATTAATACTATTCAAATTTCCATTGCACTGGAATAATGACATAGTTAGAAAATTTTCCATTATAGGAAATGTTGATTACCTATTTTTAAATGAATTTATGTTGGGGAGCAGCAAGTCTCTAATTATAAGTAGCATAAATCAAATAATTGAAAAAAATACAATAAATGTTGTTGTATTTGATACGGATTTTCAATACTTTGTCGACTATTTATTTATAGAGAAAATTTCGTCTTTTGTTACGAAAATTTGCATAACATTTGATGACCTCCTTTTAAGGGAGGTAAATAATCTGACATTTGATGCTGCCGATATTGTCTTAACTCCGGACTTGCTTGCTGTCTACAAGTATCAGGAAAGGGGAAAGCGTGCATCGTTGATGCTGCTCGAAGGGTCGTGTGACATTTACTACAGGAAACAAGATTCAGTTAAAACAATTGAGGTATTAAATTTTGGCTCTATAGAGAAGGCGGATCGTAAGATGTATTTGGATTACTTGAAGGAGAATGGAGTATCAGTAACAACGCCCTCTGGCTGGGTAACACAAGATGAATTGGTAGATCTAATTAATTCTTCCAAAATTGTTATTAACTTTTCTAAGACTAATTACCTCGATACAAAAGGAACGGTACTGTATAAAAAAAAATCCAGACAAAAATTTTTATATCAATTTAAGGGTCGGGTTATTGAATC
>Ga0007882_10001556_pt1 | contig 13211 bp, 8 predicted proteins | sample CryBogCBH12Aug01_FD_71195 | JGI IMG/M metagenome (GOLD analysis project Ga0007882, IMG submission 71195) | Freshwater microbial communities from Crystal Bog, Wisconsin, USA - CBH12Aug09.1 | ecosystem: Environmental > Aquatic > Freshwater > Lake | place: Crystal Bog, Wisconsin, USA | collected... | reverse complement strand
CCTGAAGTGGATGATGACTTTCCAGTGCAAGGACGGCGGCTGGGCGGCGTTCGACAAGGATTGCACGAAGAATATTTTGGAAAAAGTTCCCTTCGCCGACCACAACGCGATGCTCGATCCCGAATGCGCCGACATCACCGCGCGCATTCTCGAGTTGCTCGGCTATGAGCAATGGGACAACGCCCATCCGCAGATCCACGACGCGATTGACTACGTCCGCCGCCAGCAGGAGGAAGACGGCTCGTGGTATGGCCGTTGGGGCGTGAATTACATCTACGGCACCTGGCAGGTGTTGCGCGGCATGCGGGCGCTGAACCTCGATATGAGCGAGGACTGGCTCCAGCGCGGCAAGGCGTGGCTCGAGGGCGCCCAGCTCGACGATGGCGGCTGGGGCGAGCGCTGCAACACCTACGACGATCCAGTCTTCAAAGGCCAGGGGCCAAGCACGGCTTCGCAAACCGCATGGGCCGTCATGGGCTTGTGCGCCTTTGATGATCCTGATAATCCCGTGCTCAAGCGCGGCATCGAGTACCTTTACCGCACGCAAAACGCCGACGGCTCTTGGAGCGAGAACGAAACTACCGGCACGGGGTTCCCGAAAGTGTTTTATCTGAAATACGATATGTATCGCAACGCCTGGCCGCTGTTGGCGCTCGCCACTTATCAGCAGATCGCCGAGCGCGCCGCCAACAAGAAGAATGGCGCGGCCATTTGATTTTCCATGCTTGAACAAACCGTCACCATTGTTTCGCAAGAGCGCGATGCGGATTCCTATTTCCGCCTCGTGCTGCGCGCGCCGCAAATCGCGCCGCTCATCCAGCCGGGACAATTCGCACACGTCCGCATCCTGCCGCTGAAGGATGCCCTGCTCCGCCGGCCGTTCAGCATCTTCCAGGTCGCGGGCGACACCTTTTCCATCCTTTACAAAAATGTCGGCAAAGGCACGGACGTGCTTTCGCGGATGCGCGCGGGCGAGGAATTGAGCGTCATCGCGCCGCTCGGCCACGGGTTCACCGTGCCGCCGAAGGGCGGCGATACTCCCCTGCTCGTCGCCGGCGGCTACGGCATGGCCGCGATGTTCCTGCTTGCCCAGCGCTCGCCGCAAAAGGGCATCGTCTTCGTCGGCGGTCGCCGCCGCGTGGATATTTTGTGCGAGAAAGATTTCGCCGCCATCGGCTGGGAAGTCTGTGTGGCCACCGAGGACGGCAGCCACGGCGAAAAGGGTTTGGTCACTCATCCGCTGATTACAGAACTGAAGCGCAATGCGTCCGGCAAAAAACTTTACGCGTGCGGCCCGACGCCGATGCTCAAGGCCATCGGCAAGATCGCGGAGGATTTCAACCTGCCCGCCGAGCTTTCGATGGACGAACACATGTGCTGCGGCGTCGGCACCTGCCTGACCTGCGTGATTCCCGTCAAGGCTGGCGACAGTTGGGAATATCAGCGCACCTGCACCGAGGGTCCGGTGTTTGATTCGCGGCAAATTGTCTGGGAAATGGCGAAGTAAAACCCCGGCGGCGGATCATCCTGCTGTCTTCATTTTAGCTTAAGGTTGGCCGTACTATGCTCGCGGCAACATCAACCTCGGATAATAGCCATGAAGACAAAAACCATCCCGCTCGGACTACTGTTTGCTTCCATCTCCATCATCGCCTTCGCCCAAGACAAACCGCCCGGACCGCAGCGCGGGGATGGCCATCACCAGAGCGGTTATTCCATCGCCCAAGCCACCTCTGATCGCGCGCAATTGAACACCATCGCCTTCGACGGCCTCGCTTTTCTCACCGGCGATTTCAACTGCGACACGTTTCTGCCGCCCGGCAAGGTGTCCGACTTTTTCGGCTTCCAAAACATGCGCGACGTGGATGGCGCGGCGATGGGCCACAATACGGATTTTCTCACCCGCATCGCCAACAACGTGCTGCGCATCTTGAATAATGAACAAAAGGCGCAGCTGGTTGAGCTGGGCAAAATACAGGCACCGCAAATTCGCGCGCTCGCGCTGAAACGACTTCCGCTCATCCAGGCGTTTTGCCGTAATCTCGCGGGAGATTTCCCCACCGGCAGCCAGGGTTTGAACCGCGCCGCCGTGATGAAATACACGTCGGGCGTTTTTGAGACCAGCGGCGCATTGGCTTTCGAACGTGCGGAAGTTTATGGAAAAATCATCCACTCGCTGACGCCGGAGCAAAAGGCGGAGTTCGCCAAGCTTAAATTTGGCGACTCACACACCTGGCCGGATGTGGCGGAGACGGAGGCCTTTGACAAACGCACCGTTTCACACGCCGTGCATGTGGCGATGATGACCTACGGGAGCGAATTCTTCAGTTGGTATGCCGGCTCGGTGGAGGCGGACACCTATTTTTGCCCGGAAGGCCATGGGACATATTTCGGGGCTTTTTACATGAAGGACGCGCCGGCGGTGCATCAGAAGAATTATTCCATCAGCACTGCGCTCACTGGCGACAGTGGCGAGGCGTTCCTTGCTGTGCTAAACCCGACTCAACGCGAAATGATCACAAGTCTTGTCGAATTGCAGCGGCAGGATTTGCAGGACATCGTTAACACGCGCCGCGCGGTCGCCACGGAACTGCGCCAATTCATGTCTGTCCGTTCAGCCGTCAAAGAAAAAGTTCTTAAACTCTGCCGACATTACGGCGAACTCGACGGCGATTTGTCCTATTACTATGCGACTCATTTTGCCGAGGTGAATAAGAAACTGACGGCCGAGCAGCGCACCACCATAAAAAAACTTCGCGGCATCGAAGGTTTTAATGCCAAAAGCCCTTTTGTCTATGCGGATCCCATTGCATCACCGACGATCCCAAACACTGATTTTCTATTTACGAACGCCGAGTGATATCAACAACTTACGCCTATGCATAAATGGATACTTTTGATGACATTGACTTGGACAATGCAAAGCCCGGTCCTAGCACATGTGATTGGGGCGGCGGATGATGACCAGCCACCACATTATGATGCCACGGTCACGCCACCGACTAATATCGTGATTGCCATCCATGACCAGCCAGCTCAGGAAACAAATCGCGGGCCGGCAATTGCGGCGCCCTTTAGTTTATTTGCGCCACAGGTGCGAACGCATTGGGATGAGACATATTTTTACGTGGAGTCGGACGGAATGCCATACCATCAAATGATGGCGGGCATCACGGCCTGGCAGCAACAGGTTCCACTGCCGCAAAAATATTACGGTGACAACGCATGGCGATTTCCGTTGAGCCCCGTTCCCGCCGCGCAACCGCAAAGCATAAAAAATCATTTTTTACGTGGCGCCATCGCCATCGCCGTGAACGGCGTTCCCATCTTTAATCCACAAAATAATCGCGGTGAGATTTCAGCCGAAATTGGCGAACTAGATCACTTTGGCGGTCATGCTGGACGGGCCGACGACTACCATTACCACGCCGCGCCGCTGCACTTGCAGCAATACGTCGGGTTGAATAACCCCATCGCCTTTGCGCTGGATGGCTATCCGATTTACGGATTGACCGAACCGGACGGGACAACGCCGAAAGATCTCGATCCATTTGATGGGCATACCACGCCAAAGCTTGGCTATCATTACCACGCCTCAACGAAGTATCCCTACATCAACGGTGGTTTTCACGGCGTAGTGACGGAGCGTGATGGACAAGTGGATCCGCAACCGCGCGCGCTGCCGGTGCGTCCGTCCACCGGGCCGTTACACGGCGCAGTTATTACGGGTTTTAAAACCGAGGCGGATGGCAAAAGTTATACACTGACTTACACTTTGAATGGGCAGCCGGTGAAACTGCATTACGGCGCGAGCGCGGGGGCGGTGCAGTTTGATTTCACCGATGCTACGGGCAAAACAACAACAAAGATTTACCCGACACATTTTCACCCTGAACGCAACGGTGAATCACCACCGCCGCAAAACACCCCGGACGATCAACGGCCGCCTTACGACCCAAATCGTCCGCGCCCTAATTCAGATCGCGAAAAACCGCCTGCCGCGGCTCCGGTCATGCTGGCACCAAAACACACCGGCTTGTTTGTTTTGAAAAGCACCGCCGTGACGAATGGCGGTGCGTTGCCGGTGGAATTCACCGGCGACGGCACAAGTTCAACGCTTCCGCTCGAATGGACTGGCGCCCCGGCGGCCACAAAATGTTTTGCCGTGATCATGGATCATTTTCCTGGCCCGGGTGAGGCAAAGTGGTATTGGACGATTTACAACATTCCGGCAAACATTCACAGCCTGCCGAAAAACGTCCGTGGCGTCGGCACGCTGGGGAACAACAGTGTGAACCATCAGTTGGGCTACGCGCCGCCGCACTCGAAAGGGCCCGGCCCCAAAACTTATATTCTCACCGTTTACGCGCTCTCGGCACCGGTGGAGGTTTCCATGCCTCCCGCCCAGGTGAATCGCAAAGTCCTGCTCAACGCGATGAAGGACTTGATCCTCGATAGCGCGGAATTGAAGGTGATTTATGACCGGACTGGAATTATTGGCAGCGTCAGGCCAAGAGAAGATCATGTCCAATAAACTAAAAGGGCGGCTTTCCCGCATGAAGCGTTGTCGGCCACTCCTCAAAGCTTCATCTGACCAGCCAAACACAAAAGTACTGCCGTTATTTTTAAAATGAAACCAACCAGAGGCACTTCTGTTTTCCTTGGCTTTGCCATGATGATTTTCGTCGCGATTCCGTTGTGGCATGCCAAAGCGGGAACGACCAACACGGTGGTGTTTTTGGAGACGATGGCCACCAACGCGGTCAAGCCCTGGACCGGTTCGGGTTGCAATTATCCGTGGACCATCGCTTTCAACGTCAACAATCCGTTCGAGCAAAATGCCAACGCCAACTATGGCGGCGGCAACACCAACGGTTTGTCCTTCAAGAATGGCACGACCAATCCGGCCGACAGCACCATCACCACGACGCTGCCGATTGACGCCCGCGGCAGCGGCGCCACGCTGACGTTTTATCTCCAGGTCAACATCGCGAGCAGCAATGCCAGCTGGACGATGCAACTCAATCCCGGAACAGGTTTCACCACCCGTTTGTCGGGGCAGACCACTACAAACCAAAATTGGCAGCTTTATACCTATAATCTTCAACCCGGCGACTTGGTGAGCAACCTGACCTTGCGTTTTGAATTCAGCGAGGGAGCGACCAGCAACCGGATTTTTCTCGACCAAATCGCGCTCACAACCACCACCGGCACGTCCAATGCCGTGATCCCGTTCTCCGCGCAATACGTGCGGATTCCCGGCGGAAATTTTCTGATGGGCGACCAGTTCGGCTACGTGGACATCAAGCATTACACGGACGAAGTCCCGGTTCACAACGTCTACCTCTCGCCGTTTTACATGGACACGACGCTGGTCACCTGCCGCGAGTATTGCGATTACTTGAACGCCGCGCTGGCGCAGGGACTGGTCGAAGTCCGCGCGAACATCGTCTACGCCGCCGGCGGGACCAACGAACTTTTTTACCCGCACGACGCTTCCGCCTCGAGCCGCATCCAGTATCAGAACGGCACGTTTGCCGTGCTCGGCAGCCGTGACTGGCATCCGGTCACGAGCGTGCAATGGTTCGGCGCGATCACCTATTGCAACTGGCTGAGCCAGTCGAACGGCTTTGATGCCTGCTACAACCTCACCAACGGCGAGGTGGATTTCACGAAAAACGGCTGGCGGTTGCCGACCGAGGCGGAATGGGAATACGCCGCGCACGGCGGACTGACAAATCCGTATTGCCTGTTTCCGTGGGGCACGAACAACAACGCCGACGGGACGTTCGCAAACTGGGAGAATTCCGGCGACCCGTTCGAGACCGCGAATGATTATCCGTGCACGACGCCGGTGGGTTTCTACAACGGCGCGCTGCGTTACGCCACGAACTACAACTGGCCCGGCAGCCAGACGAGTTATCAAACCAGCGACGGCTCGAATCCCTACGGCCTTTACGACATGGGCGGCAACGTGTGGGAATGGTGCAACGACTGGTATCAAACCGCCTATTACGCCTACTGCACGAACAACAACATCGTCACCAATCCGCCCGGACCGGCTTATGCGCAGGCGGATCTCTTTCCCAGCAACAGCGCGCCAAGCGCCGCCGCCTGCCGCTGCCTGCGCGGCGGCACGTGGTGGAATGGGAATGCCGCAAACGATTCCGACTACGGCCACGCGCGCGTCTCGAATCGCGACCCGTCCTATTTCCTCGGCGGCGGCCCGCCCGGCGATCCTTACGGGCAGTGGAGTCAAACGGGTTTTCGCGTAATGCGACGGGAAATGATTTCGCAGACGGTGGGACTTTTCACCAATCTTCCCGGCGCGCAGCCCGGCTACACGCTGTTCTCGCCGATGCAGGCCAACACCACCTTTCTGCTCAACAATGCCGGCCAGTATGTTCACCAATGGACGAGCACCTACAATCCGGGCCGGGCGGAATACCTGATGACCAACGGCCATCTTCTGCGAACCTGCTCCCTCGGCGTGCAATCGCAGCTCAACACCGGCGGCGGCGAAGGCGGCCGGCTGGAGGAGCGCGACTGGCAGAACAATCTGGTCTGGTGCTATGTGCAGAACACGCCCACCAACATGACCCACCACGACATCGCGCTGCTGCCCAACGGCAACGTCCTGATGATCATGTGCGAGATCAAAACGCTAGCCGAAGTCCTGGCCGCCGGCTTCCAGACCAATTCCCAAACGCAACCCAGCGTGCTGGCCAGCGGCGGCGGTCTGCTGCCCGACGCCATCATCGAAGTGCAGCCGGCGGCCAAGGATGGCACCACCAATGGCACGATTGTCTGGCAATGGCATGTCTGGGATCACCTCGTGCAAAACTATGACGCGACCAAGGCCAACTACGGCGTGCCCAGCAATCACGTCGAACTGATCCACGCCAACGCCGGCGCGTTGCAACAATTCTGGAATCATTTCAACGGCATTGACTACAATCCGCAGCTTGACCAGATCCTCATCAGCTCGCGCAATCAATGCGAAATTTGGGTAATTGATCATAGCACCACCACGGCGCAGGCCGCCGGTCACACCGGCGGGCGCTACGGCAAGGGCGGCGACTTGCTTTACCGCTGGGGCAACCCGGCCGTCAACAATCTTACCGACGCGACGCACAAGGAAATGCTCTGGCAGCAGCACTGCGCGACGTGGATTCCGTCGAACTGTCCGGGCGCGGGCCACATCCTCATTCACGACAACGGCATCAATCGCGCCAACCCCGCTTATACCTCGATTGACGAAATCGTGCCGCCGGTGGATGCCAACGGCTTCTACACCGGCACCAGCAACGTCTATTTCGGCCCGACAAATTATTTCTGGGTTTACACCAACAACCCCGCGACGAACTTTTTCGGCGCGGACATCGGCGGCGTGGAGCGCGAACCAAACGGCGACACGCTCATCACCTTCGGCATCCGCGGAACGCTGTTTGAAGTCACGAGCAACTCACAAACCATTTGGAAATACATCAATCCCGTCACCACCACGCCATTGGCCCAGAGCAGCACGGTTCCGTTCGACCCGAACAGCAACACAAATTTCCCGTTGCAGACGCTCAACGAAGTTTTCAAGGCCCACCGCTACCCGACTAATTTTTCCGGTTTTGCCGGCAAGGACCTGACGCCGCGTGGCACCATCGAAACTTACACCGGCGCGACCACCGACACCGTCGGCCTCGGCCTGCCCGACATCTGGGTGCGGGCGCATTTCGGCACGCTCTCCTACGTGACTGCGGCCAGCAGTCATTCCGGCAACGGGCTGACCGACCTGCAGGAATACCGCTACGGCCTCGACCCGAACGTCTGGTCTTCCGCCGCCAACGGCATTCCCGACGGCTGGGCCGTCAGCTATGGTTTGGACCCCACATTCGCGGGCACCGCTTCGCAGGTCGCGGCAAACGGCCGCTCGGTTTTGGAATGTTATCAAGCCGATCTCAATCCCACCAACGCCGCCTCGCGCCTGGCTTTTGTGAGCATCAAGGCGGATGGCAAAACCGTCCAGCTCAGTTGGATTGGAGGCGTCAACGCCTGGCAATATGTGGAATGTTCACCGACCCTGTCGCCCGCCACCTGGACGCCCATCTTCACAAATGTTCCGCCCGTCGCCATCAGCAACAGCGTCAGCCAAACAATTGCCGGCGGCGGCACCAATCTTTACTATCGGATTAACGCCCATCGTTGAAACATGAAACTGTTCACCAACCGCAGGACTTTTCTCGGCTTTCTCGCGACGGCGGCGGCGTGGCTTTCCCTGCCGGCGCTGGCGCAAAACAGCGCCCCCGGCCAGAACCAGAAAGGCCGCAAAGGTGACGGACACGGTCGCCGCGACGCGCAGAACTTTGTGCTGCCGCCGGAACTGGCGGCGTTCAGCCGGCTGTCGCTGGTGCTGGGCCGCGTCAGCGACCGGTCGGTGACGGTGAGCACGCTGGCAAAGGAAACGCTGGAAGGTTTTTTTGAATACGGAACTGCGCCGGGCAATTACGCCAACCAAACCAGCCGTCTTGCTTTCGCCGCGAACCAGCCCGTCGAAACGGTCCTGGAAAAGCTGCAGCCGAACACTCAATATTTTTACCGCCTGCAATTTCGCCAGTCGGGCGAGACCGCTTTCACCGCCCGCCCGGAGTGCCACTTTCACACACAGCGCGCCGCCGGCGGCACGTTCACGTTTGCGATTCAAGGCGATTCCCATCCCGAACGGCCGCAGATGAGCCAGCCAGATTTGTATGCGCGCACCCTGCTCAACGCCGCCGCCGGCAAACCGGATTTTTACATCTGCATGGGTGACGATTTCAGCGTCGCGCCAGTGCGGGAGGTGAGTTTTGAATCCGTCGCCGAACGCTACACGCTGCAACGCCCTTTTCTCGGCCTCGTGGCGCAGTCGGCGCCGGTTTTTCTGCTCAACGGCAACCACGAGCAGGCGTCGCTGTTCAATTTTAACCAGCCCGGCGAGCGCCACGCCGTCGCGGTCCACGCGCAAAACGCGCGCAACCAATTTTTCCCCACGCCGGCTCCCGGTGGTATTTACTCCGGCGACACCGAGCCGCTGCCGGCCGTCGGCCTGCGCAAGGATTATTGCGCGTGGACGTGGGGCGACGCGCTGTTTGTGATCCTCGACAACTACTGGCATTCGCCCGCGCAGGTGGACAGCGGCTTCCGCGAGCAGGATTTGGGCGGCGGCAAAGGCGGACGCGGCCACGACCGCGACTGGTGGGCGCTCACGCTCGGCGACGCGCAATATCAGTGGTTCAAACGCACGCTCGAACAGAGCCGGGCAAAGTATAAATTTGTCTTCGCACATCACGTCATGGGTTCGGGCCGCGGCGGCGTGGACGAGAGCGATTTGTATGAATGGGGCGGACGCAACAAACGCGGCGACTGGGAATTCGCCGCGCGCCGGCCCGGCTGGGAATTGCCGGTGCACCAGCTCATGGCCAAACACGGCGTCACGATTTTTTTCCAGGGCCACGACCACCTTTTTTGCCGCCAGGAACGCGACGGCGTCGTTTACCAGGAAATGCCGATGCCGGCTGATCACGGCTACAAAACTTACAACGAAGACCGCTACCAATCCGGCGTGAAGCTGCCGAACTCCGGCCATCTGCGCGTGACCGTCTCGCCGGACAACGTGAAAGTGGATTACGTCCGCAGTTATTTGCCCAAGGACGAAACCGCGCAGCACAAGACCGGCGACATCGCGCACAGCTACACCGTCAAGGCAAAGGGGCTTCATGCGTAAAATTCTCGCAGGTATCCTTGCACTATTTTGTTTCGTCGGCTTGTCGGTCGGACTGGCTCAGAAAAATACCGACAAGCCAAGAGGCGACCACAGCCACCGCAACCAATCGGGAACGAATGTTTTCAACATCACTGTGCCGGCCCATGACTACGATTTGATTCTCGCGCGACCGGAGAAATATTCAGCAACGTTAAGCGTGCTGGCATATCGCGACCTGGAAGGTTTTATCGCTTGCGGAACACAATCCGGCGATTGCTCGAACCTGACGCCGACGCAGCAGTTCAAGGCTGGCGCACCAGTTGAGTTCGTCCTCGATTCATTGCTGCCGGACACCAGATACTTTTACAAGTTCCATTCGCGGCAAGCTGGCGCAACACAACTCACCGCCAGCCCGGAATCTTCCTTCCACACCGCGCGCCCGGCGGGCAGTAGTTTTACCTTCACCATGACGGCAGATGTGCATCTGGATGAGCACACTAGCGCAAAGGTTTATGAGCAATCTCTGACCAACATCCGCGCTGATGCGCCAGATTTCCACGTTGATCTAGGCAATCTGTTTATGACCGACAAGCACAGCACGCGCGACGAGGCGGCGCGGCAATTTCTTGCTCAACGGTATTATCTCGGCCAGCTTGGCGCGCCATTATTTCTGGCGCTCGGCGTGCATGACGGCGAGAGCAGCCGATACGATGACGGTACGCCCGACAACCTCGCTGCCTGGTCAAATGCGATTCGTAAAAAATATTTTCCCAATCCTGTGCCGGACAATTTTTACACCGGTGATGCCATCCCCAAACCGCCGGGCGGTCTTCTGGAAAACTATTATGCGTGGACTTGGGGCGATGCGTTGTTTGTGGTGCTCGACCCATATCGCTACTCGCTGTCCGCACGCGGCGGCAATCGCGACGGCTGGGCTTGGTCGCTCGGTCGCGAACAATATAACTGGCTTGCTAAAACGCTCGCGGAAAGCCGGGCGAAATACAAATTCATCTTCCTGCACAACCTGCTTGCTGGCGACCAAGCTACGCGCGGTGGCGTGGAAATTGCCGGGTTTAACGAATGGGGCGGAAAAGATTTGGACGGCACAAACAACTTTGCGCAACACCGGCCCAGCTGGCCGATGCCGATTCACCAACTCCTTTTACAAAATCACGTCACGGCGGTTTTCCGGGCGCACGACAATTTTTACGCCCGTCAGGAACTCGACGGTATTTTATATCTGATGGTGCCGCAGCCGAGCTTCGCCGGCAATGACCGCATCCGCGATTTGCAAACTTACGGCTACAAACAGGGCGTTTTTCTCGGCAACTCCGGCCATGTGCGCGTGATGGTAACGCCGGGAAAAGCAACCGTGGATTATGTGAAAACCGCCGGAACGGTGGCCGATCACAGTGTTATCGTTCCCCGCTGAAGCGCGACGACGCCTTTTGTGAATTGAGTCGCGGGCATTCAACCGTTAAGTTTAACCGCGATGAATTTATCCGTTCAAATCGGCAAGCTGCGGATGCAAAATCCCGTCACCGTGGCTTCCGGCACTTTCGGCTACGGCGCGGAATATGCGCGACTAATTGATTTAAATCTGCTGGGCGCGGTTACGGTTAAGGGCATCCGGCTAAATCCTGTGCCCGGCAATCCCACGCCGCGCACCGCCGAAACCACGAGTGGAATGCTTAACGCCATCGGTCTGCAAGGACCGGGCGTGGACGGCTTCATCAAAAAATACTGGCCTTTTCTCAAGTCGCTGAAGGTGCCGACCATCATCAACATCTGGGGCACAACCGTCGAGGAATACGCCGAGGTCGCGCGGCGGTTCGACGCGCTGGGCGGCGTCGGTGCACTGGAGTTGAACGTCTCCTGCCCGAACATCAAGGCCGGCGGCGCACAGTTCGGCACGGATTGCAAATTGCTGTCGCAAGTTGTCGCCGCGTGCCGCTCGATCACGGCGCTGCCGCTCATCACCAAGATGAGCCCGAACGTCCCGAACATCGGCGAGCTGGCGAAAGCCGCCGAAGATGCGGGTAGCGATGCGCTCGCCGTGACCAACAGTTTTCCGGCGATGGCGATAGATATCCACACGCGCAAGCCGAAGCTGGCGAACATCACTGGCGGCCTCACCGGCCCGGCCATCAAGCCGATTGCCATCAAACTTGTATGGGAAGCGGCGAAGGCTGTGAAGATTCCCATCATCGGCATGGGTGGCATTCAAAATGCCGACGACGCGATTGAGTTTCTCATGGCCGGCGCGACAGCGGTGGCCGTGGGCACGGCAAACTTCTACGAACCGCAGACGCCGTTGCAGGTCATCGCCGGTATCCGTGAATTCATGGAACGGAGAAAAATCAGCGACGTGCGTGAAATCACTGGCGGCGTGCAGATTTCAAAAAAATAAGCCTTCCGCATGTTCGAGCACCACACCAATCCGTTGCTACCGCGCAAAGAGTATTACCGGCGCATTGTACGCAACGTGGCACTGGGCATCGGCGTGCTTGCCCTTTCGTTGGGAGTTGGCATGACCGGCTATCACCATTTTGAGCAACTTTCTTGGATTGATGCCTTCTTGAATGCCGCGATGATTCTCTCCGGCATGGGGCCGGTCGCCACGTTACAGACCGACGCCGGCAAGTTGTTTGCAGGCTGTTATGCTATCTTCAGCGGCATCGCGTTGATTTCTATTCTAGGCATCATCTTCGCACCAGTCGTCCATCGCTTTCTGCATAAATTTCATCTGGAAGACGAAGGACGGGACGAGAAATAATACACATTGCGCGACATTTGGTGAATTCTGTTTTTACACCACGCAGACAAATGGTTAATTTGCGCCGATGCAAATTGCTTTTTCGAAATATCACGCGCTGGGCAATGATTATATTGTCATCAACCCAAAAGATTTGCCTGCGCCGCTGACCACCGACCAAGTAAAAACCATCTGCCACCGCAATTTTGGCGTCGGCTCAGACGGAATTCTCCTCGGACCAATCCCCTGCTCCACCGCCAAGTGCGCGCTCAAGATTTATAATCCTGACGGCAGCATCGCCGAAAAAAGCGGCAACGGCGTCCGCATCTTCTCGCGCTATCTCTGGGACATCAAGTTTGTCGGCAACGATGAATTCGCCCTCCAGACCGATGGCGGCATCGTGCGCTCCACCGTTTTCGACGGCGGCAAGATGGCGCGCGTCGAGATGGGCCACGTCAGTTTCGACAGCGAAAGAATCCCTGTCACCGGCGCGAAACGCGAAGTCATCAACGAAAAGATTTCCGTGGGCGGCCGCGAGTTTGCCTTTTGCGCCGCAACCATCGGCAATCCGCACTGCGTGCTGCCGCTGCCGGAAATCAGCGCGAAGCTGGCTCACGATTTTGGCCCGCTGCTGGAAGTTCATCATAATTTTCCGCGCAAGACCAACGTCCAGTTCTTGAAGGTGCTCGACCGCGCGAACATCCAGATCGAGATCTGGGAGCG
>Ga0007882_10001554_pt1 | contig 13220 bp, 11 predicted proteins | sample CryBogCBH12Aug01_FD_71195 | JGI IMG/M metagenome (GOLD analysis project Ga0007882, IMG submission 71195) | Freshwater microbial communities from Crystal Bog, Wisconsin, USA - CBH12Aug09.1 | ecosystem: Environmental > Aquatic > Freshwater > Lake | place: Crystal Bog, Wisconsin, USA | collected... | reverse complement strand
AACAAAGGTTTTTGAAGGTCTCCTATGAGGCTACAAAAATCAAGGCCTCCTTTGATCGCCTGCGAGCTCAAGTAGCCCAAGAGGCTGAGCAAAAAAGTCGGCCAGCAGCTCGCATCTATAACGACATGAGAGCAGTAAAAGCCTAAATATTTGGCACCTGAGGCTTTGATTTAATAAGTCAAAGCCAGTAGTTAGTGTCTACAACCGGCTTGAAAGCTCCTATATAAACCGATCCAATCACAGTTTTTACTGTGATTTTTTTTATCCATTTTGCTCCCATCCCTCTCGCTCCCCATCAAGAAGCTATGGACTGTTGGGATTGTTCATATTCACGGTAATAATCCTCAGTAAGATCCGCCCTAAATTCAAGGTACAGTGCCTGATTTTCATCCTCCATGTATTCCTTTACTCAGCCTAGAGATTAAACCGTAATATGAACATTCCCAAGAATAAATTCAAAGAGGCTTTACTTAAAAACGATCACCAAAAGGGGTTGTGGACAACGCTTGCAAGCTCTTATTCGACGGAGGCTTTGGCGGGGGCAGGGTTTGATTGGATGCTACTTGATATGGAACACTCCCCCAATGAGATGGATACCGTCTTAAGCCAGCTCCAAGTGCTTGCAGGCTTTGAAGTGAACCCAGTCGTTCGTCCCCTTTGGAACGACACCTTGCTGATTAAACGCTTGCTAGACATAGGTGTGCAAACAATTTTGTTGCCTTATGTTCAAAATGCCCAAGAGGCAGAAAACGCAGTTATCGCCATGCGCTACCCTCCTCGTGGCGTAAGGGGAGTTAGCACGGTGACACGGGCGACTCATTTTGGCCGAGTGAAAGACTATATGAGTTGCTGTGAACAAGAGTTGTGCCTTTTGGTACAAATCGAGACTCAAGCAGCGCTTGATCATTTGGAGGCGATTGCTGCAGTGGATGGGGTCCATGGGGTTTTCATAGGCCCTGCTGATTTATCGGCAAGCCTGGGATATCCCGGTCAGCAAGACCATCCATTTGTAATAAAAGTCATCGAAGAAGCTATCAAACGAATAAGAGCCTGCGGTAAAGGCGCAGGAATTTTGACGGGCGATAAGAATTTAGCTAAGCGCTACATTCAGGCGGGGACAACTTTCACGGCTGTTGGCGTTGATGCAGCACTTCTCGCAAGAGCCGCGGAAGCTCTAGCACGAGAGTTTTGAGTGATTTTTAAGAAAGCAGCTAAAGAGATGGTGCTCGGTGTCGATTCTCTTTTTACCAAGGTTGAGATTTTCAAACCACTTACTATTAAAAGCAGGTGGTTTTTTTTTGAGTAACCGTTAAAACTCAGACCCCCAATCTCCCTGCTTATTTCACTTGGATTTTAATAACAATGTCTTGAGTTGAGGCAACTGGTTTACCGTCTTTTAACGCAGGAAAGAATTTCCAATTTTTTAAAGAGGCGAGTAGTAGTCTATTTAAGACTGGATTTTGTGTAGGCCGTAACCAGTCAACCGTTACAACTCCGTCCACTCCAATCGTAAATCTCGCTATAGCCTGGGCTTGGAGTGCCTCCTCACGCAGGCTATCGGGTATTTGGGGCATGGGTTGGACAAGCGCACGAGCAGCACTTTGAGCACCAAATGAGCTAGCTGAGTTGTTAGGCTGATCGGTGTTGGACTGAGGTGCTGATGCCGGCAAAATAGGCTCCGCACTTGGTTGAGTTATTTGTGAGGCGGTGGACTGGGTTGCGAGCGAAGATGACTGGGGATTCGGTGGATTTAAATTCGGACCAGAGCTTGAACTGGGCGTTGGTTGAGAGTCTCTTTGATGTGAAACCACAGGGGGAGGGGGTAACTCCTCAATCAACTCGGCTTGCATCTCAGTGGGTTGGAGGAAGTTTGGGGAGGAGTCTTTGAGGCTAAAGTTGAAGCCGAACATCAAGAAAACCCATATCACTAAAGCACAAGGCAGCGTCCAACGCAGACGCACAGTAGGATCATCGAAGCTTTGAGGTTCGAGTTCAGGCATCATCTGTTGCTCAGTCCGCATGTTTGACCGCAATTAAAAAATGCTGCGCACCGGCTTGCCTAGCCTTGAGCATAGCTTGAACCGTCACGCCGTTAGGCGCCGCGCTATCTGCAGAGACGATGACACTAGCCTGCGTATTCTCAAGCATTGGTCTTAAAGTTGAAGAAAGAGTCTCTAGTGTCACTTCTTTCTTGTCTATAAAAATGGAACTTTCTTTGTTGATAGTGAGTGTAATTGGTGTCTTTGCCTTCAAGGGATCTGCGTGTCCTTGTGGCAAGTTAACTGGCAAGGAATGCAGATTTTGCATGGATAGCGAAGCAAGCATAAATGTCGCTAATAAGAAAAACATAACGTCGATCATAGGAATGATCTCAATGCGACCTTTCTTGGTTGAGCGAGAGCGTTTGATTTTCATTTTAAGTGGCTCCGAGGCATTGAGTCGCTTTTCTCTTCGGCTAAGCGTATGTTATCGAGCAACCGAGTACCAATTCTTTCCAGCTCATCAAGCACGTGTGCTTGTTGTTTAGAGAAATAATTAAAAGCAAATAAAGCAATGATAGCTATAAATAATCCGATACCAGTTGCGATCAAGGCCTGAGCAACCCCGCCTGTAACACCTGTTGGGTCAACAAGTCCACTACCCCCAAAGAGTTGAAAGGAGTGCATCATCCCAGTGATAGTTCCCAAAAGACCAAGGAGCGGGGCTGCGGTCACAATCGTCTCCAGCACCCATAAATAACGACTTAGTGCTTTTTCAATGAGTTGGGACTCATCGTTTGCACGGGATTCGACCCACCATGATGGGTGAGACTTATTCTCCAAAATGACTTGTATAAACCTTGTGTAATAGTTGTTAGGGCCAAGCTCTTTAATGCCTATATTGAGAGCTTCCCAATCAAACCCGTAGCTCTCAATTAAAAGCATAAGTGATGGATTTATCTCTAGAAAACGATAGTAGACATAAATTTTGTCAAGAATGATGGCAATAGCAATAATGCCCAACAAAAACAGGGGATACACAACAGCCCCCCCCGCTTTGATGGCCTCTAAGGCTTCATAAATATCTTGCATGAAAATAACTCCGTGATGAAAATTGAATTTAATAAGGTATTTGGCTAAATTTTTTACCGACTGAACGACTTATTTCATATAACTTAGAAGTGCTTCGTCACCCCCATAAATAGTGACCTACGCTGGCCATACTGCGGTGCGTAAATGCCTATACCACTCCCGTCCCTAATCTCATAAGTTCTGTCTAGAGCGTTATTCAGTACCAATCGGTATTCAAGTGCACCTAAGTCCGTCGTTCGAAAAGTTTCGTTTAAACCTAAATTTAAAACTGCGTAACCGGGTAAGGTACCCGTGTTCGCAAAGCCGTTTCTGAGTCCGCTCGCGTAAATCATGTTTGCGTTCAAACGGGTCTTCCCCCATAGATAGGACGCGCCCCCGGTAACTGAGTGAGATTGCTCATGATCAACGTTGATCCAGTTGGTTGCTGCGTAGTTAAGAGTCTGTTGGTCAAATAGATATTGGCTAGATATTACGTTTTTTGCAAGACTCACGTTTTCCGAAACATTCAAATAAGTATTCAGACTGCCGATTTTGTAGGTATTACTCCACTCAATTCCGTAAATCCTGCCGTAAGCGTAATTGAACGGGCTAAGGATGAGTGCAGGTCCAAACTGCCCCTCATCGATTGTGTTTTGAGTATTTTTTAAATACGCATCAATTCCTATCGTATATCTCTCGCTCACTCGCTGAGTAAGACCCATGTCATAGTAGTCACCCGTCTCAGCCCTGACAGAGGAGTTAAGTCCTGGGGCTGCGAGCGTGGTGTTCATAAATAAATTTTGAGTGAGCGTTGAGACTAACTCGTTGGGCGGAGGCGTAAAGTAGTGAGAGTAGCCTGCGTGAAGGCTTGTTGCCTCAGAGGTATTTAACACTAAACCAAGACGAGGGCTGAATTGGCTAGCTTGAACGAATGCTTGGAAGTAATCGTAGCGCAAACCATAATTAAGTGTTAACTGTGGATTTAATCTCCAAGTATCTTGCGCATAAACACCAAGTTGTAAATTTCCGTTTTTGTTGTTGTTATCTGAAATAGAGAGTGGCGTGCCTGAGACGACTCCAGATGTGGCGTTTAAAGAATAAACCCAAGAGTTGTTTTGAGTTGATACGTTCTCAATACGCTCAACCATACCAAGTTTGATGGTGTGTGATTCACTTAATTTGTACGTAATATCAGATTGCAGTCCAGTTGTTAAACTTGATTTAAGCACATCAGATGAGACTGCATTAAAGTATAAATTTCCTGGCGTATCCGGCAGATAATGTTTTGTAGCGTAGTTGGTGTAAAGTGAAGTTTGATAATTTAGAGAGTCATTTACTGAGCTTTGCAAAGACAGAGCCGCAAATTGATTTTGTTCGAATTGTTGATCGTTCAAATTAAGCGAGTTTATGGTTGCGGGTACGTTGCCAACATAGCTAATATTTGCTGCATACGGGTTTGGGTTTGTTGCATTTGAGGCGCTGTAGTAAGGGTTTGTTACAGGGTTTACATTCCCGCCCAACTGTCCTGGGTTATTAGGGATTTGAAACATTCCAGAGTAAGTCCCACCCATTAGCGTTAATTTGGTTGTTGAGTCGATCAGGTAAGAGAGGTAACCAAAGCCCTTATTTTGTCGAGTAATATCGTGAACGGGAGTTATTGTGTTGGACGGATTCTCAATCCCTGTGTTGTCGCTCAGATAAGAGCCGGTGAGGAAGTAAGAAACTTGTTCCTTTGTTCCGCCGTATTGAAAGCTTGAATTCAGGGTTTTGTAAGAGCCCGCATAAACACTTGCGGATCCCGAATCTTCAATATTAGATTTGGTGGTTATATCCACAACACCAGCTGTATTAAAGCCGTACTCTGCAGGCAAAGCCCCAGTTAATAACTCTATGCTTTGAGCTAAGCGCGTATCCAAACTCACTCCAAAACCGCTTAAACTCTGGGGCAAAATCACGCCGTTGATTTGATACTGAACATTGGCATGTTCACCTCTTATATGTATTTGACCGTTAGAGTCATTCACAACTCCGGGTGCTTCCAGTAAAACTTGATTAAGCGGCGTATTCTCGCCCTGCGGAAGTCTTTCGATATCTTTTTCATTGAAGTGGTAAACGCTTCCTCCAGTTTTAGCAGAGATTTCATTTCGCGCAGGCTCTTTTAAATCAGCAAATAAATTGATTTCCAAAGCTTGATCAGAAGCTAAAGTAATATTTGTAGTTGTTATCTCAGTGTTCGGACCTCTATCGTCGAGTACAGATATACCAATACCAGTAGAGAATCCTGGTTTTTGAGCCTCAACCGCGTAGGTACCAACCGGAAGATTCTTGAAGACATAAAATCCCAACTCATCGGTTTTTACTTTTGAGATAACTTCACCTAGAGCCGTTTGAAGATTTATTTGAACTCCCTCAAGCCCACGTCCTAGGCTATCTTGTACTCGCCCCTGAATGTCATTAGCGTATAAATTACCGGCGTACAAGCCAATAGCAGTCAAAAAAGCATTTAAGTAAATGCGGGATTTAAAAGATTCTTTGTAGCTAAAAAAATTAAAACGCGATTTAGATTCTTTCACAATTCAAACTCATAACTTAGAGAGTCGCTTAGCTTAAGAATAAGTAATGAGCTCAAGCGAAACTCAGTAGAAAGAACGGAAATGTAAATAAAGCCTTAGGCCCCCCAGATGTCTTTTAAAGTGTCATTAAGATCTAAAGAGACTGCTCAATACAAATCCACGAATCAGCTGGTAATCTTTAAATCCGGAGGGGCCCGGGGCTGATAAATCGTTAGGGTGAGGAGTGATGCAAAGTAAATAGGATGGGTTGCTTTTAATCCATAAGAGTATGCGGCTAGTAAAAGCAATACGGCGTATGCGCTAACGCAAACGCTATAGATCAATGATTCAAATAGATTACAGTTTTTTACAACATCTTTTTCACAGTCAAGGGAACCGCATTCATTGGATTCAGTAAAGCCGAAGTGAGAATCTAGTAACGAACTTATAGTGCTAGTGTTTTTTAATTTTAGATCTACAAAAGTGTTTTGTTCAGTTCTTGCAGAGCCGAGCAGTTGTTTTGAGAAATTGCTCGATGGGTGATAAATAGAGTGAATGATCCCTAAAAACTGAGAAACTAACAAGCAACTGATTAGTAACGCGAGCAAATACACCCGCCAAGCACTGAGGCACAGACGAGAGTTTGTGTTGTCGTTAAAACTATTGCAAACCATGTACGCTATCTATTAGCTCAAATGAGGGGAGGGTGCGTGTTTACAAAGACACGGATTAACCGGTCTTACCGAGATGGTTAGTTTAATTTAAAAATCCATTTTAAATCAAAATAATCTCTACTAATTAATGCGTATTTCAGTGTCTGAATGTATAGTAGTTTTGAGTTACTTGAGAGAACGCGCAGATTTATGAGACATGTGGCATACCTCAAGCACTTGGCACTGCGCAGTCCCGCTGCCTTGCAGTTATCGTTGAGTTTGACTAATTGATCATTACTAATTCCCAGGGTCAAGTCTGCTAATCGATATTCTCCTTACTTTAGCCAAGGCAGAGGTGTAATTTTTCGGGACTCTTAGCAGCCTATTACCCAAACCACTTAGAACGTCTCACTTAGGGTGGATTGTTTCCTTGTGACCTCATAACAGTCTAGAGTTTGTTTTCTTTGTTGGGTGTTAGAACAAGCAGCATTGCAACTAGGATCAAAAGTAAAGCATCAATATCTGTATAAGCTATTTGCTCCCCTAATACCGCTGCACCACTAAGAAGCCCAATAACCGGTACAAGCATTACTGATAAACCGCTGGTTACTGGGGTAAGTTTGCGAGCTACTAAGAACCAAGCTACGTAACCTACGCCAAATGATAGACCTCCCGAATAAGCTATTGCCAGCCACTCTAGGGTATTGGGCCATCTCCAAACTTCATTTTCAAGGAATACACCTATGATTGCAAAGAACACAAAACCAAAAGTTAACATCCAAAACGTAAGAGCTACTGATGAGACAGTTAGTTTTGCATTTTTAAGTAAGGTTGTTCCCAGTCCCCAGAAAAAAGCTGCACCTACTGTCAAAATAACTCCCAAAGGATGACCCGAAAAGTTTGTGAACTCATCGGCCCCTAGTAAAGCAGTTGCAGATAATGAGCAAATAACTCCCAAGACTGCTCTGCTTTTAAGAGGTGTTTGATAAAGTATTACGCTAGTTAATAATGCCCAAACTGGCATGGTGTATCCCATAATCGCTGCGCGACCAGAGTTGAGTAGTCGGATGCCATAGATAATTCCGAGGTGCCATAAACCCATATTGGCGAAACTCAGTTGTGCAATAACTGAGCGTTCCTTCAGAGGAATGAACAAGGATTCACCTCGTAAGCGTGCGTAAAGTCCTACGCAGGAAGCGCCCACTAAAAAAGTAAATGCTCTAAAAATTCCTGGGGGATAGCTCGTAACTGCAAACTTCATAACTGGGTAGGTAGAGCCCCAGATAAGAGTTAGGGTGAAGATGAGTAATAAATCAATTCCAGTAATTTTGGGTTGTTCGTGTTCACTCATCAGATCATTCTAGATCTTTTTATTGATAAACATATGAGAAGACGGCCGGTATCTATCTACGGCACTTCGAGTCTGAGGCCCAATAATCAATTAAGCTTACTCATCATCTCTAGTAATTTAGTTTCGCTAATCTCTCGAAACTGTCCTCGTTTAATTCGCAGTAGGTGAGCTAAATCAACCTCAAGTAATTGAGCTGCCGCTTCAGGAGCTAGTTGTTTTGCGTTAATAATCTTAATGAGGTCCTTGACGATTTGAGATTTTCTTTGCATCTCTGACGTATCGTTAACTTCAATACCTTCATATACATTAGAACTTGTGATTTCTAATATGTTTTCTAATTCCGCGTTCAAAATAACTTCCCTTGTTTTTATATCCCAAGATCAGATGACTTTCTAAGCCGTAAAGATCTTTGGCCAGCGCATACTTGGCTAAGTATTAACCCCGATGATATAACGAAAAGGGGTTCTAAGTCTATATAAAAATCAATATTTAGAATTTAAATTTTTTATATCCTATACCGTACTTCAGCATCAAAGGTTTTAATTTTTAGACTGAATTTCTACGTTGATGTAAATAGTCTTATGAACGTATTAGTATTGCTTTAATGATGCAATAGTCATTTTTACACTGAAGTAGAAATGGGCGTAAATATATTATTGATCCTAGTAGTGAAATCACTTTTTTTGATATTCGACTTATTACATTTCAAGGTCATCAATCGGTAACACCAGGACTTAACTATAATCTTTACTTTACGTTTTAAGAGATCATAAACTGTGGATCAAAATTTATTTAAACGCTTATATCAGCGTGTTGCCGGATTCTTTTCAGCTCTTTTCGGGGCTAAGTCTCACGAGGCCCAAGGCCGAAATGAAGCTGAACACTCCGCAAATGGAGGAAATGGGGATCATAACCAAGGAGAGTCTAGTTTTAAGCGAGAGACAAAGGCAGTTTCAGGTCTTTCTGGCTTGGATTTGTCGTTATTTCATAAAATTGATACAGTGACTGGACATGGGGATGAGGCATTTCCTGGCGCAGACGTAACAGTTCACTATACAGGATGGTTGATTGATGAAAGTGCACCTGACTTAAAGGGTCAAAAGTTTGATAGCTCCGTCGACCGGGGGCAAACTTTTAATTTCCCACTTGGTCAGGGGCACGTAATTAGGGGGTGGGATGAAGGGTTTGCTGGAATGAGAATTGGTGGCAAGAGAACTCTATTGATTCCTCCCGAAATGGGCTATGGCGCAAGGGGGGCAGGAGGAGTAATTCCACCTAATGCGACATTGATGTTTGAAGTAGAGTTATTTGGCGTTAATTGACTCACTTAACTCAGTAGGATCAGTCCTTGGCAAGATAAAGCAAGAATAATCCAAAGTAGACCAAAATGAAACACCGAGTTAAGCGAAATGTTTAACTCGGTGTTTTAATTTGTAGAGCCTGGCTTTTGTCAAACCTTTTCTACATCAGTGATTTAATAAGGCTTTAACTGCATCCTCTACAGCTTGCGCCGTGATGCCAAAGTGTTTGTATAAATCTGCAGCAGGTGCAGATTCTCCAAATGTATTTATGCCAATTACGCGTCCAGCTCTGCCAACATATTTATGCCAAAAATCAGGTTGAGCGGCTTCTATGGCAACAGCAGGTAGGTTACGCGGTATCACACTGTTTTGATACTGCTCGCTTTGTCTATCAAAAATATTAGTACAAGGCATGGAGACCACGCGCGTAGCTATACCTGCACTAGCAAGATTGGTTTGCGCATCAATAGCAATGGAAGTCTCAGATCCGGTTGCAATAATCACAGCCTTTGCCCCGGGCATATCTTTTAAAACATATCCACCCATTCGGATAGCTTGCTCAGAGCTGGCTTGATCTAATAAACGAGGTAGATTTTGTCTTGAAAGTGCTAAAAGCGATGGTCCGTCTTTTCTTTGAATGGAATAAGCCCAAGCAACTAAAGTCTCTAGACCGTCCGAAGGTCTCCAAACATCAAGACCAGGTATTAAACGAAGTGAGGGGACCTGTTCAACGCTTTGGTGCGTTGGGCCGTCCTCGCCTAGGCCAATTGAGTCATGCGTCATAACATGAATAACGCGAAGTTTCATAAGAGCTGCCATTCGGATGGCATTACGGCTGTAGTCGCTGAAGGTAAGGAAAGTTCCTCCATAGGGAATGTAGCCACCGTGTAGTGCCACTCCATTCATAATCCCGGCCATACCAAACTCTCTTACACCGTAGGACATATGGTTGCCCCACTGATCGCGTTTCGCTGTTTTACAGCCTTTGAAGTTTGTTAAGTTTGAACCAGTCAAATCAGCACTTCCACCAAAAAACTCAGGGAGCAAAGGGGCTAGTAAATCTAGTGCGTTCTGACTTGCTTTACGGGTGGCGACTGGATCTGCTTTTGAGGCAATAGTTTCACAAAGACTCTTTAATGAGGGCACAAAGCTTTCCCCAAGTTCGCCTTTCATGCGACGCTCAAACTCTTTTGCCTTAACTGGGTACTTGGCCTTATAGGCGGACATTACCTTGTTCCAGCGTTCTTCATTGACTTTGCCGCGTTCGCAAGCGTCCCAAGACGCTTTGATTGACTGAGGTATTACAAATGGTTCATGTGGCCAGTTGAGTGCAACACGAGTCGCCGCTACTTCGGTAGTGCCTAACGCTGATCCGTGGACATCATGGGATCCGCCTTTATTAGGAGAGCCTTTACCGATCACGGTCTTACAGCAAATTATTGTGGGACGACCGTCCTCATGGGAGGCCTGGCTTTGAGCCTGCAATATGGCTTGGTCGATTGCCTGGGGATTATGTCCATCTACATTAGCGATGACGTTCCACCCGTAAGATTCAAAACGTTTAGGCGTATCGTCTTTAAACCAACCTTCAACGTGCCCATCGATTGAGATACCGTTATCGTCATACAAGAAGATTATTTTTGAGAGTCTTAAAGTGCCTGCAAGTGAGCAGACCTCATGGCTGATACCTTCCATCAGGCATCCGTCACCGAGGAACGCGTAGGTAAAGTGATCCACAATATTAAGATGATGTCCATCATCTACTTCGTTGAATTCATCACTCAATAGCTTCTCAGCTAATGCCATTCCTACTGCGTTTGCAATACCTTGACCAAGAGGTCCTGTTGTTGTCTCGACCCCCGGGGTGATTCCGACCTCTGGGTGACCTGGAGTTTTGCTATGCAATTGACGAAATTTTTTCAAGTCGTCAATTGATAAATCATAACCAGTAAGGTGTAACAACGCATAAATCAACATTGAGCCGTGACCATTAGACAGCACAAAGCGGTCACGATTAGCCCAATGAGGGTTCTTTGGGTTGTGTTTGAGGTGTCTGTTCCAAAGAACCTCTGCTATGTCTGCCATCCCCATTGGGGCTCCGGGATGGCCGGATTTGGCTTTTTCAACTGCGTCCACAGCCAGCATACGAATAGCATTGGCCATGTCTTTGGCCATTTCGGGGGAAGGGGGCTGCGTCATTTCTGTGAAATCCTACAAAATAATGGTGATTTTACTGCCCCTGTGTTCGCCAATTGCCAGTTGAGTCATCTCGGAAGCGGAATTTGATTAATGGCTAGATCTCATCTGAGCTTACGAACAAATTAGAAATTAGCCTCTTTTTTTGACCTTAATCAACCTAAATAGTAATGATTCTCATTTATAATTTACCTTAGATTGGAGTAATCCTCCAATAACCATTAGGGCTGTAATAGTATGTTGACACTAGATCTTGCTATAGCAAACCAAAAATATCGAATAGCACAACTCAACAGTAAGCTTGATAGCGCAGTAGAGCAAGAGCGGATGCGCCAACTCTTTGAACTTGGCTTTATCAAGGGTGAATCAGTTATCTTATTACGAAGAACAATGCCAGGCTCTGACCCGATGGTGGTTCGAGTTGGGACTTCAACCTTTGCGCTTAGGAAGGCTGAAGCGCAAACTATTGGCGTAGAAATGGATCCCACCTAAATTCAGCTATTTGAAGTGATCCTAAAGTGACCATACAGACTCAATACTTCTAAATACAAAAGAGTTTGATTCCCTAACTAAGCCCTCACAATTTAATGACCGAATCCCTTATCCATTTTCATCCTCAAGGCAAATTAGTAGCCTTGGTTGGAAACCCTAACTGCGGTAAGACAGCGCTCTTTAACCGGTTGACCGGGGGTAAGCAACACGTAGCTAACTATGCTGGTGTAACGGTTGAGCGAAAGGAGGGGAAATTAAACTTAGACAATAACAAGACACTCAGAGTTTTAGACTTACCAGGAACCTACAGCCTGTATCCTCGAACCCCAGACGAGCGGGTTACTTGTGATGTGCTGCGTGGGGTTGCCAGGGGAGAGAAAAAACCTGATCAATTAGTTTGTGTGATTGACGCTACCAATTTGAGAATGAGTTTGCGTTTTGTACTCGCAGTCAAACGCACTGGCATTCCCACTATCGTTGCTTTAAATATGGTGGATGAGGCAAAGGGACGGGGAATTGAGATAGATGTTTCCGCTTTGTCTAAGGAGCTAGGTCTTGAGGTTGTTCCAACGGTTGCAATAGCAAGAGACGGTGATAAATTACTAAAACAGTCTTTAAATAAAGTTATTTCAAAAGATACGAGCTCCAGTGCTCTTTCTACTAATGCTGCCCTCGGCGAAGATGCGATAGCCTCATCAACATCACATGAGCCAGAGCACCAACTACAACAAATTGAGTCAGATCATGCGCGGGTACAAAGTATCTTGCAAAAACTTGGGCTTGATGAAATTGTCTTTCACACGGGCAGCGATCGGCTTGACTCCTTTTTGTTGCACCCAGTAATCGGGCCTATCGTCTTGGTGCTTATTTTGTTTACAGTTTTTCAGGCAATGTTTACCTGGTCAACGTATCCAATGGATTTGATCAAGGATTTAAATGAATTCTTTAAAAATGAAATTATCAACTCCTTTTCCCCCGGGTGGATGACCAGTCTCATAGTAGACGGCGTATTGTCAGGCGCTATGGGGGTCATTACTTTTCTGCCTCAAATTTTGATTTTGTTCCTTTTTATTTTGATACTCGAGGAATCAGGTTACTTGCCCAGGGCTGCTTATTTATTAGATCGTCTCATGGGCTCTGTTGGCCTGTCCGGTCGTTCCTTCATTCCTTTACTCTCAAGCTTTGCTTGTGCGATTCCTGGAATTATGGCAATGCGAACGATCCCGAATATGAGAGATAGGTATGTGACGATGCTGATTGCCCCACTGATGACTTGTTCAGCGAGATTACCTGTTTATAGTTTGCTCATTAGTGCATTTATCCCTCAAAAAACAATCGCCGGCTATTTTGAACTTCAGGGATTGGTGATGTTTGCACTCTATATTGCTGGTATCGTAGCGGCTTTATTTGTAGCTTGGATGCTAAAGGTACTCACACGCTCGGGCCGGCAAGTGCGTCCCTTAATGATGGAGTTGCCTCGGTATAGATGGCCAAATCCTTGGAACGTATTTATTGGCTTGGTACAAAGAGCAGTTATTTTCATCAAGAGAGTTGGCGGAAACATCCTTTTGTTAACCATCCTCATTTGGTTTTTAGCTAGTTTTCCACTCCCAATAGAAGGACAA
>Ga0007882_10001553_pt1 | contig 13230 bp, 10 predicted proteins | sample CryBogCBH12Aug01_FD_71195 | JGI IMG/M metagenome (GOLD analysis project Ga0007882, IMG submission 71195) | Freshwater microbial communities from Crystal Bog, Wisconsin, USA - CBH12Aug09.1 | ecosystem: Environmental > Aquatic > Freshwater > Lake | place: Crystal Bog, Wisconsin, USA | collected... | reverse complement strand
AGAAACAGGCAGATTCCAAAAAATGGGGCCTGAGCTTTTAAGGGTGAAAGACCGTCATGACCGTGACTTTGTCATTCAACCCACTAGCGAGGAAGTGGTGACTGATATTGCCCGCCAGGAGGTAAAAAGTTACAAGCAGTTGCCTAAGAACTTTTACCAAATTCAAACCAAATTTAGAGATGAGCGTAGGCCTCGTTTCGGATTGATGCGTGGGCGTGAGTTCATCATGAAAGATGCCTACAGCTTTGACAAAGACGTAGCAAGTGCTAAGGCTAGTTATGAGTTGATGGCTCAAACGTACAGACGCATCTTTGATCGTTTTGGTCTGAAATACCGAGCTGTTGCCGCCGACAGCGGCGCGATTGGTGGAGACTTGAGTGAGGAGTTCCAGGTGATTGCGGCGACCGGAGAGGATGCAATTGTTTATTGCCCAACTAGCGATTACGCGGCAAATATGGAGAAAGCTCAGGCCTTAGCGCCGCAAAAGAAAAGAGCAACCCCAACCAAGGAGATGACTCGGATTGATACACCGACCCAAAGCACCTGCGAGGAGGTGGCAGCCCTCTTAGGGGTTGAGCTTAAAACGACTGTTAAATCTTTGGTCTTGGCAACAGACATAACCGATGAGCACGGCAACGTAAAAAACTCTATCGTTTGGTTACTCCTCATGAGAGGTGACCACGAAATGAATGAGGTTAAAGTAGGTAAGTTACCTGGTTTTGAAAATGGATTTAGATTCGCTACAAATATTGAGATACAAACTCATTTTGGATGTAAGCCAGGATTTCTAGGTCCAGTGAATTTACTGGAGCCTGTAAAAATAATCGCTGACGCCGAGGTCGCTGTAATGAGTGATTGGATTTGTGGAGCCAATGTTGAGGGGCATCACCTCTCAGGTGTGAACTGGGTAAGGGACTTGCCCGAGCCGGGCTTGGTTGCAGATATTCGAAATGTAGTTGCAGGAGATTTATCACCTGATGGTCAAGGTGTTTTGAGCATCGAGCGCGGCATTGAGGTTGGACATGTGTTTTATTTAGGAACCAAATACTCAAAGGCAATGAATGCAAGCTTTTTAGACGAGACAGGCAAACCCCAACTGATGGAGATGGGGTGTTACGGTATAGGTGTTACGCGTATCGTTGCTGCTGCGATTGAGCAAAACCATGATGCGCGAGGCATTATTTGGCCTGACTCGATAGCGCCCTTTACAGTTGTGCTGTGCCCCATCGGGATGGACAGAAGTGATGTTGTTGCAAGTGCTGCTCATCAAATGTACAAAGAGCTTGTTGATGCAGGTGTGGATGTGATTCTTGATGACCGAGGTGAGCGCCCAGGCGTTATGTTTGCTGAGTGGGAATTAATTGGAGTCCCCCACCGTGTTGTTTTGTCAGATCGAGGGTTAAAAGACAATCAGGTCGAGTATCAACACAGAACGCAGGCCGAGGCCACCAAAATGTCCCCCACAGAGGCGACAACTTATCTTTTGAGCCGAGCTGTGTTAGCCGCGTAACGAATTGTTGTTGTAGAAAAAAAGTGACGCGTATTGGCATTAGTTTGGTCGGCGTTTATACAGTCTGCCAGACCTTGCTTTATTTAGGCAATGCAGTTGCTGGTGCACAGCAAGAAGAGACTTTGAGTAACGCCTTTCGGCTTGTACTGCATCAAGCGCTTGTGAACGTTCCGCCCCCTAATCCGGAGCATTTAGTTGATCATGCCTTAAGGGATAGTTACGTTACTTGGGCGACTCAAGTAGAGCCAAAGTTAGATCTTTATTTAAAGTCTCACCGACTGCTCTATGCTGAATTAGCGAAGGGTGAGATGCGAAATCTTTTTCTTCAAACCGTTTGGTATGAGTCCACCCGCGCAGGCTTAGAGCCGGCATTGGTGCTGGGGGTTATTGAGGTTGAGAGCGGGTTTAATAAATTCGCCATCAGCTCCGCAGGAGCCGTGGGCTATATGCAAGTAATGCCCTTTTGGATGAATAAAGCTCTAGAGCAAAAAGGTGAGCCTGATTCGCAAAGAATTATTAGTAAACTCAACTCAAGCAGTAAGTTGTTGCCCTTGCAAACCAATATTCGTTTTGGTTGCTCCATTCTCAGGCACTACTTGGACCTTGAGGAAAATGTTTTGATCAAGGCCCTTGGCCGATACAACGGAAACACCTTGGACGCTTCGTACGCTAGAGCGGTTATGTCCTCTCAGGCGCGATGGAGTTCACCCAAGGCTGGGCTGACGAATTAAACGGTTAAGACCTTTTGCAACTCGCCGGACTCGAACATTTCGGTCATGATGTCTGAGCCACCAATGAACTCACCCTTGACGTAGAGTTGTGGCACTGTAGGCCAGTTGCTGTACTCCTTGATGCCTTGACGAATATCGGGTTCGTCGAGTACGTTCACGGTTTTAAGTTCTTGAGTGTTAACGCCGCAGGCCTTGATCAGTTGGATCGCACGTCCGGAGAATCCACACATTGGGAAATTAGCATTACCTTTCATAAAAAGGATGATGTCGTTGGTTTTAATTAAGGTATCAATTTGTTGTTGCACATCGCTCATAAAGAACACTCCGCGGTCAATTAACTGTTAAGGGTCTATTATTCCATTTTTAGCGCGTCTTCCTCCGGTACACCTGCAGATTCCCGCAAGGTCACTACGGCTTTGAATAGATTTAAAGCCGAACTCATGGAAAAGGGCATTAACCCGCTCCCCTTGGTCAAACCCATGCTCCAAAAGTAGCCAGCCACCTGGCTTTAAGTGTTTAGACGCTGAGATTAAGATCTCTTGAATGTCGCCTAAGCCCTGCGCTTCGCTTACCAAAGCTGAATGCGGCTCAAAACTTAGCTCTGCGAGGTGAGGATCTAGTGGAGCAATGTAGGGGGGATTTGAGACGATCAGATCAAAACTTAGGGTGCCAAAACTTTGTCGACCAAGACCGTTATTTTGGCTTGCTTTGCTGAGCGCATCAAACCATGAGCCCTGTAGAAAATTAATGGGGAGTAAATGAGTCGCCGCGTTAGCACGGGCAACCTCTAAAGCCTCAGCACTCTTGTCAACGGCCCAAACCAGAGATGAGGGGAGCATTTTTTTAAGGCTTATTGCGATACAACCCGACCCTGTACCCAGATCCAAGATGCGAATAGGTTCAATTTCTTTGGTCCGTGAATTCTTTGGATACTGCTCGGGCTGCGTTTGTTCTAACGCCAAGCATTCAAGAGCCCAATCTACCAAAGTCTCAGTGTCGGGGCGGGGAATTAGCGTGGCCTCATTGACTTTGAATTCGAGCCCATAAAACTCTTTTACGCCAGTCAAATACGCGACCGGCTCTTTGGCCAAGCGTCTACTAATGAGATCTTTAAAGCAGCGCTCTTGGTGGGGGTCTATCTCGTCTTGGTCGTGGGCTAATAAAAATGCCTTGTCATGAGTTGGGCGCTGAAGGCAGTGAAGTAGGAGTATTTGCCTATCAATCCCTGCAACGTCTAGGGATTTGGCCCAGGCTAGTGCTTCATGAATTTTCATTTATTTATAAAGCCCACCCACCTCCAACTCCTCGAGTTGTTCGGCTTGTCTGGCCTGCTCAAGAGCGGTGATAACCTCCTCCATATCGCCTTCCATAATATAAGTTAATTTATACAAAGTAAGGTTGATACGGTGATCGGTAAGCCTGCCCTGAGGGAAGTTATACGTTCTTATCCGCTCACTTCGGTCGCCACTGCCTATTAGGCCTTTGCGCGTTGCGGCCTCTTTTGCTGCTCTCTCGGAGCGTTCTTTTTCTTGAATACGAGCAGACAGTACTTGCAGCGCGCGCGCTTTGTTTCTGTGCTGAGAGCGGTCGTCTTGACACTCTGCAACGATACCAGTAGGTAAATGGGTAACACGCACAGCAGAGTCGGTTTTGTTAATGTGCTGGCCACCTGCGCCACTAGCCCTGTAGGTGTCAATGCGAAGATCTGCTGGATTGATTTGAACCGCAAGTGCCTCGTCGGGTTCAGGAAGAACCGCAACCGTGCACATGCTAGTGTGGATGCGCCCCTGCGTTTCTGTGGTGGGGACTCTTTGGACTCTGTGACCTCCGGATTCGAATTTAAGTCGACCGTAAACATTTGTCCCCTCTATTCGAATAACAACTTCGCGGTAACCGCCAAGCTCACTTTGTGATTCACTCATTAACTCTATTCGCCAACCCATGCGCTCTGCAAAGCGGGTGTACATTCGTAGCAAATCAGCAGCGAATAAGGCCGACTCATCTCCACCTGTGCCAGCGCGTATCTCCATGTAAGCGGGGCGCACGTCGTCAGGATCTTTGGGTAAGAGCATGCGCTGGAGTTGTGCCTCAAGTTGCTCAATCTCAGTTTGCGCTGCAGCAATCTCCTCTTGAGCCATTTCAAGCATTTCGCTGCCCTCTGAGTCCTTGGACCCATTGGGGGAGGTAGCCTCTTCGGATTTAAGCATTGACTCTGCTTCTTCTTTATCGGAGATACGCTGTTTTAGGCGTTCAAAAGGCGCAGAGACCGCACTCACCTCTGCGTGCTCTTTTGATAGTTTCATAAACTGAGTCATGTCTTTCATGATGTCCTCCCGGGACAGCAAGAAGTTGAGTTCCTCAAGGCGTTGCGAGTATCGCTCGAGTTGCGAGCGCATAAATGGTTTCATAGGGTATTGAGCAGCTAACGGGAGCTGCGTAAAAAGAATTGTTCAATAGAGCGTTGAGCCTGCTCCCTGGCTTGGGGGTCGGAGTTGCGAAGCTCGGTCATTGCCCCGTGTAACATTTTTTGAGTCAAACTCTTTGATAAAGAGTCCAATACTTTTTCAACGTTCTCGCCCTTGGCGATGAGCCTCTGGGCTTTTTGTAGCTCAGCCTCTCGCCACTGCTCTGTTTGAGCGTTGAGTTGTTGAATAAGCGGGACATCGCTTCTGCGCTCAAGCCAATGAACAAAGTTTTGAACGCCAGAGTCAATAATGACTTCTGCCTGTGCAACGGCTGCTTGACGATTGGCGAGTCCCGATTGCACAACCGTACTGAGATCATCTACGGTGTAGAGATATACATCGTTTAATGACTTAACCTCAGGCTCAATGTCCCTAGGTACGGCGAGATCAACCATAAACATTGGACTGTGTTTGCGCAACTTAAGTGCTCTCTCAACTGCACCAAGTCCAATAAGCGGCAAGGTACTTGCTGTGCAACTAATTACGATATCAAACTCATGCAAACGCTCGGGCAATTCAGCAAGCGCAATCACCTGCCCACCAAACGTTTGAGCTAAACGCTGTCCGCGCTCCATCGTTCGGTTTGCAATCGTGATGGACTTGGGTTTTTTTGCGGCAAAGTGGGTGGCGCAAAGCTCAATCATTTCGCCAGCGCCGACAAATAATATTTTTTGCTCTTCAATGTTCTCAAATAATTGGGAGGCGAGGCGAACCGCAGCCGCTGCCATACTGATTGAGTGAGCGCCGATCTCGGTTGAGCTACGAACCAGCTTTGCAACCGAGAAGGAGCGCTCAAACAGTTGGTTCAAGGTTGTCCCAAGTGCTCCGGCGTCTCGGGCTGCTTTGACGGCCTCTTTCATCTGGCCCAGAATTTGGGGCTCCCCCAAGACCATTGAGTCCAGGCCACTTGCAACTCTGAACGCATGCCTTGCGGCATTTGCATTCTCTAGTGTGTAAGTGTGCTTTTGAAGTGCATCAAGGGGAACGCCGCCCGACTGGGCGAGCCAATGCATCGTTTGATCAAGTGAGACGGTGTTGGCTGCGCAGTAAATCTCTGTGCGATTACAGGTCGACAAAATAGTGGCCTCCGTTGGGGCCTGCATCTTGGTGAGTAGTTCAGACAGTACGGGGCCGAGTTGTTCAACGGCAAAGGCAAAGCGTCCACGCATATCGAGTGGAGCGGTGATGTGATTGAGGCCTAGAGCCCAGACTGCCATCCTTCAATTATAAAATTCTTGAAGCTTAAAATCTATAGCAATGGACATTATTACTTTGACACTCTTTATCGGGGATTTATTAGCGCCTGCATTAGCTATGGGACTTGCGCTCTCTTTTATCAATGTCAGCGCTGAGTCTGCCCCTGCGGTTTTGGGTCGTAGGGCCCGATTTTTCGCTAACACCTTAGTGGGCTGTATAGTGTTGATTGGCGGGTTGATTTATTTTGGAGAGGACGGCAAGATGGCCACCTATGCACTACTTGTGCTGTGTGTTGCCGCCTCTCAGTGGTTTCTAACCCGAGGATGGCACTGGGCTGAGCAAAGCGGCAACGAGACTGATGAATCACAAGAATAAGTTTTTGAAGTTGTTGTTTCGTAAAGCATTATCAACACTCCATTTTTTTACCCAACAGCACCACTGCTAAATCTGGGACAATATGTGTGGTTTTTAAGTGAATTTAGGTGTTTTTTGAGCAATTAAGGCTTTTTATCTTTTGTTGACCCGAGCAATACCTTCTTGACGTTAGAGATTCGCCTGTTTTCGGGTGGGCTGAAGCGGGTCTAAAGGTTTGGATTTTTAAAGAATAGCCAAATACATTAGAAATCTCACTCTGATTTATCGCCTGAATTCCCTAGGGAATTGTGGTGTGCGGTAACATAGAACAATCCCTATGAATGCTCCAATTTTTATACAACAGTTAGCCGCCGAAGTTAAGAGTGGACCACGTTTACGTGAAATCCCTTATAACTACACTTCCTTCTCCGATCGAGAGATAGTCGTTCGCCTACTCGGCGCTCGCGCATGGACCTTACTAGAGTCCTTGCAGGGCGAGCGTAAAACGGGTCGCTCAGCAAGAATGCTTTATGAAGTATTAGGCGATATTTGGGTTGTTCAAAGAAATCCGTATCTTGAAGATGATTTATTAGATAACCCTAAGCGGCGTGCTCTGCTTATCGAGGCTTTAAATCACCGCTTAAACGCAGTTGAGATGAGGCGCACTCCTCAAGAGGATTCTGAGCGCGATGCATTTGTTGGGGAACTTTTAGCACTCGCGCGCCAAATGGTTAACGATTTCGCGAGTAGATTTGTGAGCGTCCAAGCATTAAGGCGATCAACTCTTAAAACACTAAAGAAATATACCCAAACTGACAACATCAAGTTCGATGCTCTTAGCCGTGTGTCCCACGTTACGGATGCAACGGATTGGCGGGTTGAATATCCATTTGTTGTGTTAACTCCAGATTCAGAAGCCGAGATGGCTCAACTCGTTAAAGGATGTATTGATCTTGGACTGACGATTGTTCCTCGTGGGGGCGGTACGGGTTACACGGGAGGTGCTATTCCGCTGAGTTGGAGAAGTGCAGTTATCAACACCGAGAAATTGGAGACGATGTCAGATGTCCAGATGATTCGGTTGCCCGGACTTGAGCGCGATGTGCCAACCATTTGGTGTGAAGCGGGTGTAGTCACACAGCGGGTTGCAGACTGTGCAGAGCGAAATGGATTTGTGTTTGCGGTGGACCCTACCTCAGCAGAGGCCTCTTGCATTGGTGGCAATGTAGCTATGAATGCGGGCGGCAAGAAGGCAGTGCTCTGGGGCACTGCGCTAGATAACTTGGCTTCTTGGAGAATGGTCACCCCTGATGCGCAGTGGTTGGAGGTGGTTCGTTTGGATCACAACCTTGGGAAAATTCATGACGCAGAGATGGCCAGCTTTGAGTTGCGTTATTTTCAGGCTGACGGCGTAACCCCTATTCGTACAGAGCGTTTGGACATTAAGGGTTCTGGATTTAGGCGTGAAGGACTTGGTAAGGATGTCACTGATAAGTTCTTGAGTGGTTTGCCCGGAATCCAAAAAGAGGGTTGTGACGGCTTGATAACTAGTGCTCGGTTTATTGTTCACCGCATGCCTAGTTTCACACGTACTGCTTGCCTCGAGTTTTTTGGACATCCCAAAGACGCAGTACCGAGTATTGTGGAAATAAGAGACTTTATGTTTGCTCAAAACAAAGAGGGCAAATCTGTCTTGGCCGGACTTGAACATTTAGATGATCGTTATTTAAAAGCAGTCGGGTACACCACTAAATCCAAACGCGGCGGATTGCCCAAAATGGTTCTTTTGGCTGATATTGCTGGAGACGATGCAGATTTGGTTGCTGCAGCCACCTCTGAGATCGTGCGATTGGCGAACTTAAGAAGTGGTGAGGGATTTGTGGCGGTGAGTGCTGACGCTAGAAAAAAATTCTGGCAAGATCGAAAACGCACCGCTGCAATTAGTAGACACACTAATGCATTCAAGATCAATGAAGACGTTGTTATTCCTTTGCCTAGGATGGCTGAGTACACGGACGGAATTGAGCGAATTAATATAGAGTTATCTCTTAAAAATAAGATAGAACTGTGCGGTGCATTAATTGAGTTCTTGGAAAAAGGTGATCTACCGTTGGGTAAAAGCGAGGACGCCGGAGAAATCGCTTCGGCTGAGATTTTGGGAGAAAGGCTAGATCAAGCGAAAACACTAATTACCGGTGTCATGCAGCAGTGGAGTGATTGGCTAAATAATTGTGAGACTTTATTTACGCAGTTACAGGACCATACACTTCGAGCCAGTTGGAAAGTTCAACTCAAAGAACCGCTACAAAACATATTCAGCGGCGTAGCCTTTGCTCCAATATTTAACGAGTGTGTTGCAATTCATCAGCGCATTCTCAAATCGCGAGTTTGGGCGGCATTACATATGCACGCTGGTGATGGTAATGTGCACACGAACTTGCCTGTTAACAGCGATGACTATGAGATGCTACAGACGGCACACCAAGCTGTTGGGCGTATTATGGAGTTGGCGCGTTCTTTAGACGGCGTGATATCCGGCGAGCACGGCATAGGAATCACAAAGCTTGAGTATTTGAGTGATGAGGAATTGGCTCCGTTTGCAAATTACAAAGAGCGAATTGATCCAAACGGACACTTTAATGCTGGCAAATTAATTCGGCGAAACACATCTTCAAAATTAGGTGCGAGTGAGCTTCGGTTGGCTGATCTGACCCAGGCCTATACCCCGAGCTTCGGTCTCATGGGGCATGAATCTTTGATCATGCAGCAGTCTGATATAGGGGCTATCTCCGAGAGCATTAAAGACTGTTTGCGCTGCGGCAAGTGCAAGCCCGTTTGTTCCACTCACGTGCCTAGGGCTAATTTGCTTTACAGTCCGCGCAACAAAATACTTGCTACTTCACTCTTGATTGAGGCTTTTTTATACGAAGAGCAAACCAGGAGAGGCGTATCCATTAGGCATTGGCAAGAGTTTGAAGATGTGGCTGACCATTGCACAGTTTGTCATAAATGTTTATCCCCGTGTCCTGTCAAGATTGACTTTGGGGATGTCACGATGAATATGCGCAATTTGCTGCGCAAGATGGGTAAAAAGAGCTTCAGGCCTGGCAATGCGCTCGCGATGCTTTTTTTAAACGCAACCAATCCTGAGACGATCAAGTTCATTCGCGCAATGATGGTTGGAGTGGGCTTTAAAGTCCAGCGCTGGGCAAACGATGCTTTGAAGCTCGTAGCAAGAAGGCAAACCAATAAGCCGGCTTCCACACTTGGTCTGCCTTCAGTGAAAGAACAAGTTATTCACTTTGTAAATAAGAAAATGCCTGCTGGGTTGCCCAAGCGCTCTGCCAGAGCTTTGCTGGACATCGAGGATAGGAATTATGTTCCTATCATTAGAAATCCACGCTTGACGCAGGCTGAGAGTGAGGCCGTTTTTTACTTCCCTGGTTGCGGATCTGAGCGTTTATTTTCTCAAGTTGGTCTGGCGACTCAGGCAATGCTTTGGCATGCAGGAGTTCAAACTGTCTTGCCTCCTGGATATCTGTGTTGTGGTTACCCCCAACGCGGCTCTGGTCAAGAGGATAAGGCTGAGAAAATAACAACCGACAACAGGGTCTTATTCCACAGAGTAGCCAATACACTGAATTACTTAGATATCAAAACAGTGGTGGTTAGTTGTGGGACCTGTTTTGATCAACTCCAAGCCTACGAGTTTGGTCAGATATTTCCAGGTTGCAGAATTTTAGACATTCATGAGTACTTGATGGAGAAGGGCATCACCCTGGATATCTCCCAGCAAGGCTCTTATCTCTTTCATGATCCGTGTCACTCTCCCATGAAGCAACAAGAGCCGATGAAGACGGTTAAGGCTTTGCTTGGGGCAGACGTATTTAAGTCTGATCGTTGTTGCGGGGAATCGGGCACCTTTGGCGTCACTCGCCCAGACATCGCTACTCAGGTTCGCTTTAGAAAGGAGGAGGAGTTGCGCGCTGATGAACTCAAGCTGCGCTCCGCAATGGCCAAGGGAGAGGGACAAAAGGGTCCTCAAGAGAATTTAAAAATACTGACCAGTTGTCCAAGTTGCTTGCAAGGACTTAGTCGCTACACCGATGATTTGCAAAATGGTTTGCTTGAGGCTGATTACATCGTAGTTGAGATGGCCAAGAAAATTTTAGGTGACAACTGGTTGCCTGAGTATGTCAATAATGCAAACACCGGCGGTATCGAGCGAGTTCTTTTGTAGTCGATATTCTTGAGTCCTTAAAAATATGTCCGCCTTAAAGCCTCAAACTCCTGTACCGGTTGATATCACGGTGCATAGTACGTCGCGGACGCTGCAAATTGATTATGAGGACGGCTCATCTTACAAAGTAGCATTTGAATTAATGCGTGTTTACAGCCCCTCTGCAGAGGTCCAGGGTCACGGTCCGGGGCAGGAGGTTTTGCAAACCGGCAAAAGGGAAGTGCAGATTGTTCAACTAGATCCGGTTGGTAATTACGCAGTTCAGCCCATCTTTAGTGATGGACATTCAAGTGGTATTTTTTCTTGGGAATATTTACATTTTCTATGCACCCAACAAGATGCATTATGGGCGCAGTACGAAGAGCGCCTTAAAAAAGCAAACCTGTCCCGGGACAGTGTGATGGCGGTCAAAGCAGGCGGTGCGTGTGCGTCCCACTAGACCTCGATCATAAAAATTATTTAAAAAGCGATCATGGCAGATACTCACTTTGGATTTAAGACAGTAGCAGAGCAGGACAAGTCTCGCTTTGTGAGAGGTGTATTCGACTCCGTTGCTCCCAAGTACGATGTGATGAATGATCTCATGTCATTGGGACTACACCGGGCTTGGAAGGCCTACACCCTTTTGGTTGCTAATCCAAAATTGGGCGACAGGGTGCTTGATATCGCTGGGGGCACGGGGGATATGTCTGAGGCTTTTTCAAAGGCGGTTGGACCAACGGGTGAAGTTGTTCACACTGACATTAACCAATCCATGCTCAAGGTGGGAAAGGATAGGTTGGTGGACGCAGGACATTTGTTACCGACTGTTGTTTGTGATGCTGAAAAACTACCTTTTGTTAATGATTATTTTGATCATGTCTGTGTTGCTTTTGGACTGAGGAATATGACTCATAAAGATCTTGCCTTAAAGGAGATGGCCCGAGTTTTAAAGCCGGGCGGGCAGCTTTTGGTGCTCGAGTTCTCCAAGGTTGCTAAACCTTTGAGTAAGGTTTATGACTGGTACTCTTTTAAAGTACTGCCCCGTTTGGGTCAATGGGTAGCGGGTGATTCAGCGAGTTATCAGTACCTAGCCGAGTCCATCAGAATGCACCCCGATCAAGAGACTTTAAAAGAACTTATGAAAGAATGTGGTTTTGGCCATGTGGACTATCACAACCTGTCAGCAGGTGTGGTTGCTTTACATGCGGGAATCAAGTGTTAATTAGGTTCATTATTAAGTTTCTTGATTGTGTGCTGGTAAAGGGCTGTATGCTTTTCTTGTGGTCTTTACCTACTTTGTATCCCTGGCGCTTTTTGCACCAAAGCAGGAGTGAAGATTTTGTTAACCACTTATAAAACCACGGTCATTCAAATTTGTATTTTTGCTGGACTGTTGGCTAGCGAGTTCAGCGCCTGTGCTGGGAATCGCTTTGGAATGGGGCGCTCCGTCGGACGTGCTCCTGTCTCTGGAGTACCTCACTCGCCTAGTGGGGCTGCTCCCTTAGCTCCCTTATCTCCCTCAGTACCAACAGCACCCAACAAAGCAAGCCCAGTCGCCCAACCTGCACAGTCTTCACAGTCTGCTCCTAATGTTCCTGCATCACCCTCTCAAATAAGTTCACCCACAACTCCCATTCGGCAAACTCCAACTCCATCTCAAGCACAACAACTTTCAAACCCCAATCAACGCGGCTTTATGGGCTCTTTAATGGGCGGTGTTGCTACAGGATTAGGTATATCTTGGTTGATGCACTCCATGGGTTGGGGGCAACAAGGATGGGACGCGGGTGGCTTGGATGAAGCCATTGGCTACGCTTTATTGACACTATTAGGGGCGTTTGCTTTAATTATTGGGTTGCGGAAAATTAAAAGCGCGAGACAAGGCACAATTCGTGAATCACACAACAATTCGTTTGCTCGTAACTCCTCTTCTCGTTTTGATGGGGCAGGCACTGCAACCCATCCTGCAGAGTTTCAAAACTACAAAGCTAAAAATGTAGGCAATGATGCCTCAGCTAGGCCGTGGGAGGGGTACGCCGCGGATAGTGCCGGTGCGTATCAAAGTGGAGCGATGCCGCATTACTCCGGCGTTCCAGCAGGTTTTGATGTGAGTGGATTTGTCACTACGGCTAAGCAAGTGTTTATGACCTTGCAAGATGCATGGGACCGCTCGGATATGAGCACTTTGCACAAGATGCTTACGGACCAAATGTTGGGTGAAATCAAAGCTCAACTAAATGAGAGAGAGTTGCACGCTAACGCAGGCGCTAATCAAACAGACGTTGTGACCTTGCAGGCAGAGTTGCTTGGAATTGAGGAGTCCCAGACGGAGTACACAGCAAGCGTGGAGTTTTCTGGACTTATCAAAGAAGATCCTACTCAAGGGCCTAGTCCATTCAGAGAGGTTTGGAGCCTTTGCAGACCCAAGGACGGATCAACCGGATGGTTGGTGTCTGGGGTTCAAGCTTTGCAATGAATTTTTGACTTTTCAAATACCAATTAAAAAAGGGAGTATCCCGTTGAATCCAATGGATGAAATCAAAGAATTAGCACTCCGCATGGAGCGCTTAGTCCTAGGGCTAAAACCCCCAGAATGGTTAGTAGATGAAGGGCAGCAAAAAATTGTTTTATTCCTAAACCATGTTTTAAAACAAGAAAACGTTGCAATGGAGCGTCTCAAAAGACAAATGGGCAAAACCGTAGAACTTAGGTGGATGGACATTGAGTTCCGAGTGGCCTTTACACCCGCAG
>Ga0007882_10001552_pt1 | contig 13233 bp, 10 predicted proteins | sample CryBogCBH12Aug01_FD_71195 | JGI IMG/M metagenome (GOLD analysis project Ga0007882, IMG submission 71195) | Freshwater microbial communities from Crystal Bog, Wisconsin, USA - CBH12Aug09.1 | ecosystem: Environmental > Aquatic > Freshwater > Lake | place: Crystal Bog, Wisconsin, USA | collected... | reverse complement strand
GTTGAAAGATAATGAACAACACCCTTTGACCTATGCCTGAAAAACTTTCGATTGAGCAGTTAAAAGCCGATATAGTCGCCGCAAAAAAGAGAACTCTGCAGGAACAGTTCGAACGGGTACTGAGTCTTGTAACAGTCCTGAGACAGGAGTGCCCCTGGGACAGGAAGCAGACTCCTGAATCGCTTGCCCATCTGCTTCTCGAGGAGAGCTATGAACTGGTTCACGCCATCGACCAGCATGACGAAATCGAACTGAAAAAAGAGATTGGCGATCTCTTTCTGCATCTTTCTTTTCAGGTATTGCTCAGCGAGGAGAGAGGAACGTTCACGTTTGCTGATGTTTTCGAAGCTCTCTGCCACAAGCTCATCAGCCGCCACCCACATGTATTCAGCGATACAGCAGCCGAAACCGAACAGGATGTGCTGAAAAACTGGGAAACTTTGAAACTTGAAGAAGGTCGCCAGAGCCTGCTCGATGGGGTACCGAACTCCATGTCGGAACTTCTTCGAGCTTACCGAGTACAGAAAAAAGTTGCAGGTGTCGGCTTCGACTGGCCCAGCGACGATGGGGTCCTGGATAAACTTGCTGAAGAGATCAAAGAGTTGAAAAATGCTGCAAATAAAGAAGAAAAGGAAGAGGAGTTCGGCGACCTGCTCTTCACCATCGTAAACTACAGCCGCTTTCTCGGCGCCAACCCTGAGGACTCCCTCCGGAAAGCAACCAATAAGTTTATAGAGCGGTTCAAAAAAATTGAAGACGCAGTTAAGCTCTCAGCCCGTAAATGGCAGGAATTTACCGCCGAAGAGCTTGACGAGCTATGGCTGCAGGCAAAAGTGCAATAGATAACCTGCCGCACTCTTTATACTGTCGCCAGAAACTTCCCTGCAGCTTTAAAGTATTCATCATTTGCCCAATGGCCACCGCTGAAAAGAGTTGAGGTAAACGGGAGAGCGGCTTCTGAAATACGCGCACGATCTTTTTCAAACTGCTCCCGTGTGTATAGCCTGTCTCCGTTACCGCGAGCGAGGTGAACTTTGCCCACACTTCCATGCATAGAAAGCTCAGGAGGTATATCGCCTCCGAGCAGCATAAGGCCGCTTGACGGATGTAAGCCAAGCAGAGCTGCGCGACACGCCATTCCGCTCCCTTGCGAAAACCCATGGTAGCAGAGAGTGTCAGTCACTGGACATGACTCCCTGATTCGCTTAATCACCGCATCGATATAGTACATATTTTCTGCAATTCGCTGTTCTCTCTGGCGACAGGTCATCCAGCTTGCTCCAGGATCGCCTCCGTGCGTGTAGAAAGGATGAAGTGCCTCAATGGAACAACAAAGCCAACTCCCCGATCCAGGAATGGCGTTCAGCAGGGCAAGCTCATCCTCTGCCGTCTGACCGTAACCGTGAAACCCCGCCAGAAGCGGGGCAGTACCGGAGTGTGATGGTGAATGCAGAAGGTATCTCCCGTTTACTAAAGTCCGAATATTGTATTCCTGCATAGACAACGGGTTACAAGATATGTCCGGCATTGAAAGGACAGCGCCTGCCACGCGAGCAGCAGGCCCAGCCTTCAAGCTGAAATTACAATTCGAGAAGTTTCAATATGCCCATGAGTGGAATCCCTGCCCATTCAGGACGGTTGTTGAGTTCGTAATTCAACTCGTAAACCGCCTTGTTCATCAGGTAAGCCCGCATCAGGTGCTCTCGTTGTTTCGGGTCTTCAGGCACTATGCTGCTGCCTCTGGTTTTTTCGAAATAGGTATCGAGAAAGTGCTGGCCTACAAAAAAGCTCCAGAGATCGCCCCAAGGTTCAAGAGCCAGTCGGTCTTCAGTACGGAACACCGACTGACTTTGCTTCAGTACATGGAAAGCCGCATAGTTGAATGAGCGGAGCATACCTGAAATATCCCGAAAAACCGAGCGTTTGATTTTGCGTTCAGAAATTGGTCGGGCCGGCTCTCCCTCAAAATCGATGATCACAAAGTCCTTGCCGGTAAAAAGCACTTGGCCAAGATGATAATCACCATGGATCCTGATTTTCAACGTCTCAATTTTTTCAAGTCTGATAGGGTCGAACTGCTGGAGGATTGTTTTCTGTTTCTGCAAAAGAAGGGCACAAAGCTCCCTGTTTTCAACAGGCAGGGAGTGCATTATTTCACGGATAAGGATCACGGTGCGTTTAACCTGTTCGCACATTGCCTGATAAATAGAGCGCTGGTAAAGCGTGGTAAAGGGTTCAGGCGCAAACGCAGGATCGCTGTCGAGCGAAGCAAGTGAAAGGTGCATTTCAGCCGTCCGTTCAGCCAGCTTTTCAATCATCCCGAGGTATGCTTCACCAAGAAGCTCATGCATGATTTTAGGGATCTTTACAGGATTACCACTCAGGGAAGGAAGCGAAGGCTGTGCAATGCCAGTATTTATTTTCGCAAGAACCTCTTCATAATACCGCTGTACCTGGCCGAGCGAGAGCTGCCAGGCATCACCTTCATTCTGAACATAGTTCTGTAAAATGCCTATAGAATAACGATTTGATCGGTTTTGCTCATAATTCAGAGAGCCGAGATAGCCTGGCAGATTTTTAAAGGTTGTCCGCTCACTGAGCGCACTGCACATTTCCACCTCAGGAGAAACCCCGTTTTCTATCCGGCGATAAAGCTTCAGGCAAAGAGAGTCATGGAATCTGATCGAGGTATTGGTCTGGTCAACAGCCATCAAGGCAGGCTCCGGCTCAACATGAGCAGTTTTATCACTGAAGTCATCAAGCAGCTTGCCTTTCAAGCCTGAAACAAGGCCTGACTTTCCCTGCCATCCCTCTTTGCCCATGATAAGGTGAAAAAGGCAGTTCAGAAAGCGATTATCAAAGGTTGCATCACACAGATACCCCTCATGATCACCCACAATAACTCTCGCGATAACCTTTTTGTAAAAATTATCGTCCGAGGCGTTAACTGCTGCAAGCGGCACAAAACAAACCGGCAGCTGATAGAGGTCGTTTTCACCGCTTGAATAGCGCACTTCCGTCATCAGCAGTTTCGCCAGATCCATTCCAACAACAGGAATAGTATCGACAATAGAAATGCGCATGATATTTCGGGCCTTGCCGCCAAACCAGCGACTTGCCTTATAATAGTCGGGCAGTATTTCCGTTTCAAGAAGCTGACGATTCTTGCTTGAAAAGAGGCTCGGCCAGCGATAAACGTTAGCAAAAGGCCTCTCAAGATAAGAACGTCCGACAACATCCTCAGTATCCTTGACAAGGTTCAGCCAGAAATACCCGAAGGAACCTAAGGCAACCATGTAAGGAGCTTTCCTGATTCTCGGGAACCGGTTCATGCTGAATACCTCTTCCGGAATAAAGCCTTCAAAGCGAGACAGATCTATCATCACCGCCTGGGCATTTCTGGAAAGATTAATCACCGTAAGCATTGTTTCATCCTCAAACCTTCGGATAAAGATCAGTACTTTTGGATTACTCACCTGCAGAAATTCTATAGTGCCGCTGTTCAGGGATTTGTATCGGCGAGCAGTTGCTATAGTATGGCGTGTCCACCAGAGAAGAGAGTTGACATTCGCTTCCTGTACCTCAACATTGACAGCCTCATAATGGTATTCCGGATCAATAATAACCGGTAAAAGAAGCTGCTGTGGATTGGCTCGCGAAAAACCGGCATTACGATCAGAGTTCCACTGCATCGGCGTACGAACACCGTCACGGTCTCCAAGATAGTAATTATCTCCCATACCGATCTCATCACCATAGTAAAGCACAGGAGTTCCGGGCAGTGAGAGCAGCATGATATTCATCAGCTCGATCTTGCGACGATCGTTGGTCATGAGCGGTGCAAGCCTTCTCCTGATACCAAGGTTAATACGAGCCTTCGGATCGTTGGCATAGACCCTTCGCATATAATCACGCTCCTCATCAGTCACCATCTCAAGCGTCAACTCATCGTGATTGCGCAGAAACGATGCCCACTGGCACCCTTCAGGTATTTCAGGTGTCTGATCAAGAATATCAATAATGGGGAAGCGGTCCTCGGTGGCAAGGGCCATGTACATCCTTGGCATTAAAGGAAAATGAAAGTTCATGTGACACTGATCGCCTTTACCGAAATAGGCTGCGGAATCTTCAGGCCACTGATTGGCTTCGGCAAGCAGCATTCTGTTTGGGTAGTTCTCGTCAACGTAGGAACGCAGCTTCTTAAGATACTCGTAGGTCTGGGGAAGATTTTCACAATTGGTGCCTTCGGCCTCATAGAGATAGGGAACAGCATCAAGCCTGAGTCCATCAACGCCCATGCCCAGCCAGAAGTCAAGCACGTCGAAAAGTGCCTGATGAACTTCAGGGTTCTCAAAATTCAGATCGGGCTGGTGATGAAAGAAGCGATGCCAGAAATACTGACCGGCAACAGGATCCCAAGTCCAGTTGGAAGCTTCAAAATCCTGAAAAATAATACGGGTTTCAGAGTACTTGTTCGGATCGTCGTTCCAGACGTAGAAATTTCTCTCAGGCGAACCAGCCGGCGCATGTCTCGCACGCTGAAACCATGCATGCTGATCGGAAGTATGGTTCACAACCAGCTCGGTTATAACTTTCAGGCCACGATTGTGGGCTTCATCAAGAAACGCTTTAAAATCTTCCAGAGTACCGTAGTCGGGATTAACAGTCATATAGTCAGCTATATCGTAGCCATCATCACGCAGCGGTGAAGGATAAAAAGGAAGCAGCCAGATAGCAGTAATACCGAGGCTTTCCAGATAACCAAGCTTCTGGCGCAATCCTTGAAAATCTCCAATGCCGTCATTGTTGCTGTCAAAAAAAGTCTTGACGTGTGCTTCATAAATTATGGCATCTTTATACCAGAGCTTTTCGGGTTGATACATGATAATATGGTCAGTTAAAGATAAAGTGAATATTGATAATAAGTTAATAAGTGATCCTGAAAAAAACTCCCTCAGGCAAGTGTTACCCTGAAAATATGAGCAGGCATGATCCACGGATTTACTGCTACATAGTTCCATTCACCATTCCAGTCATAGTGAATACCAGTGAGCAGATCCTCAACCTTGAACGGGTAATCGTGCGCAAGGTTGAACAGCTCAAGGGGGAAGCGCAGCCAGCCACCCTGGGTATTCGCAGAATCAAGGCTGACAACAGCAAGTATAATATTACTGCCATCATCGGAGCGCTTGACATATCCCATCAATTGGTCGTTTTCCTGACCCGGTGAAACTTCGATGCGTACAAAAGTAATGTCATTTGTCTGCTGAAGGGCGACATTCTCTTTTCTGATCCTGTTGATACGCGTAATTTCTGCCCGGATATTGCCGGGCCGATCGAGATCCCACTGCTTGATTTCATACTTTTCGGAATTGAGATAGTCCTCCTTGGTTCCGGGAACAGGACTATGCTCGCACAGCTCGTAAGCCGGGCCATACATGCCGTAGTTCGATGAGAGAGTTGCAGCCAGCAGCAACCGGATAATAAACCTGCTTCTATCGCCCGTCTGGAATTCATGATGAAGGATATCAGGTGTATTCGGCCAGAAATTAGGCCGCATGAAATGCTTCAGTGATGATGAGGTAAGCTCGATCAGGTACTCCTGAAGCTCATGCTTGGTATTACGCCAGGTAAAGTAACTGTAAGACTGACTGAAGCCCGCCATGGCAAGCCTGGCCATTAATTTCGGTCTGGTAAACGCCTCGGCAAGAAATACGGCATCAGGATGCTCCGCCCTGATCGCGGCAATAGCCCACTCCCAGAATGGAAAAGCCTTGGTATGAGGATTATCAACTCGGAAAATTTTCACACCTTTATCAATCCAGAACAGAAAAATGCTTTTCAGCTCAATCCAGAGATTCTGCCAGTCGGCTGATTCAAAATCAATGGGAAGAATATCCTCATATCGTTTTGGCGGATTTTCAGCGAACTGCACAGTGCCGTCCGGACGCCACTTGAACCACTGCGGATGTTCCTCCACATAGGGATGATCAGGCGAGCACTGAAAGGCGATATCAAGGGCTACAGAAATACCATGTTCCTCTGCTGAAGCCACAAAAGCAGTAAAATCCCTGATTGTACCAAGTTCCGGGTGAACGGCCTTATGCCCGCCATCCTTGTTGCCAATCGCCCAGCAGCTTCCAGGATCATCTGGTGCAGCAACAAGAGCATTGTTCTTTCCCTTTCGCTTGGTATAGCCTATCGGATGAATGGGCGGCAAATAGACGACGTCAAACCCCATCCCTGCAATAAGAGGCAGAAGCCGTATACAATCGTTGAACGTCCCATGCTTGCCGGGCTTGGTACTCCATGAGCGCGGGAAAAGTTCATACCAGGAACTGCATCCGGCCTTTTTCTGCTCCACCGTCAACCCGAGAACTTTTTCATAAACGGCCGAGTATGCCTTATCGGGATTGCGACCCATAAGCTGTTCGAGATTTCCATCAAGCGCGGCGGCAGCGGCCTCATGCTTCTCCTCTGATCGGAGAAGAGCTGCGTATTCAGTAAGCTTTGCCGCATCATCTTTTCCAGCTCTTGCAGCTCCATCGCTGACAAAAAGCGCACCAATCTGCAAATCAAGTGAAACCTCCTGACCCGCCCCGATCTTTTTGGACAAACCCTTTTTCCATGTCTGGAAATGATCTACCCATGCCTCAATCGTATAATCATAGATACCGGGAACTCCAACGGAAAAAAAACCCTGCCATCGGTCATTGCCTTGCGACGTCATCGGAGAGCGCTGCCACTCAGCTCGACCGGCAGGCCGGAAACAGAGTTCAGCAGAAATTGTATCGGCACCGTCAACAAAAATATCTGCCTCAACAACGATACGTTCACCCTCAACTGCTTTTGCAAGGTACTTACCCCCATCAAGTTCAGGGGAGACATTTTCTATAACAACGCGTTGACGACCATCAAACTGTTGATCGCTATAATGGGGAACCGCCCGTCTGAATGTATGTTTCATCTTCAGGATCTCTCTAATTTGTGCCCGGGGTGATCCCGGTCATAGTTCTGCCAGCACTAAACGAAGCGTAACGAATTCCGGTAGGGCTCTCTGTTTTTTTTAACAGATAGGAAAATATGAAAACTCCATTACTTTTTTGCTTAGATACTCTTCTAATTTCAAAGGCTCCATTAAAACTTAAACATTGATCCCCCTTTTGATTTCTCCCGAAAAAAATTGTTCTTTGAGAAAGCCATACCAATGTTATTGTCAACAATCAGTAGATAAAACAATGTTTGAACCACAAAAAGAAAAACTGCAGGAGATTCATCGTCGCCTCGAACAGTTACGGGGGTATCTTTGACGTTGATCAACGCCAAGAAAAAATTTATGACCTTGAAAAAATTTCAGCCGATCCAACCTTCTGGAACGACCAGAAAGAGGCTCACAAAGTATTAAAAGAGCTGAACGAACATAAGTCATGGACCGATGGATACGAAATAATTGCCAAGAAGGCATCCATCTGTCAGGATGAGCTCGACATTGCCGCAGAACTCGAAGACGAATCCTTCACCGATGAACTCAACACAGTCATCGCGTCAATCGAGCACGACATAGCAGCCATTGAGTTTAAAAATATGCTCTCAGGAAAGGATGATGCCGGCAACGCACTCATTACCATTCATGCAGGAGCAGGAGGCACCGAGGCACAGGACTGGGCGGAAATGCTCTATCGCATGTACATGCGGTGGGCAGAACGCAAAGGGTTTAAAATCTATACAGACGATTACCAGGAAGGTGATGGAGCAGGCATAAAAACCGCAACTCTCGAAATTGAAGGCCCTTATGCCTACGGTTATCTGAAAGCTGAAAACGGAGTCCACCGGCTTGTTCGAGTTTCACCTTTCGACTCTAACGCCAGACGTCACACCTCCTTTGCCAGCGTCTTCACCTACCCCGAAGCACCTCCCGACGTTGAAATCGACGTCCGCAAGGAGGATCTCGAACTCTCAACGTTCCGCAGCGGAGGTAAAGGCGGCCAGAACGTCAACAAAGTAGAGACTGCCGTCCGCATTAAGCATATCCCAACGGGAATTGTGGTTGGTTGCCAGGAAGAGCGTTCGCAGTTCCAGAACAGGGAACGAGCCATGAAAATGCTCATGGCACAGCTTTACCAGAGGCAGCGTGACGATGAGGAGTCAAAAAAACGTGAGATAGAGGGCAAAAAGAAAAAGATTGAGTGGGGAAGCCAGATTCGAAGCTATGTGCTTGATGACCGGAGAATCAAGGATCATCGCACCAATTACGAACGGTTCGATGTGGAGAACGTCCTGGACGGAGATCTTGATGAGTTCATGGAAAAATATCTCTCAGAATTCGGCGACTGATGTCCAGAACCTGCAACACCTCCACTCTTAAGTTCGGCATCATAACCGACATTCACTTCTCAACAACAACAGAACCTGCGGCAGCTGAGACTACTGCCGCAGACCTTCGAACATGGCTTGAAAACTGCAAAAATAACAATGTAGATTTTCTGTTTCAGCTTGGCGACCTGATCAAAGGGAGTGATGAACATAACCGGGAAGAACTCCGGCAAGCAAGCTCCATTCTCAAAGAGTTTTCTGGAACCATCCACCATGTCATCGGAAATCACTGCCTTGCTTTACCACGTAAGACACTACTGAATGCACTTGGTCAGCAAACCCCATACTATTCCTTTTCAGAAAAAGGGTTCCGCTTTATCGTGCTTGACGGAATGGATGTATCAATACATAATGAGCCTGAAAAATCTGAAGACCGCCAGACACTTGAATACTTCCTTGCCCAGCCGGACAAACATGACTACTGCGGAGCAGTGGGTACCCTGCAAAAAGCATGGCTGAAAGAGGAGCTTGACATTGCTGAGCGTGTGGGTGAAAAGGTAATCGTCATCTGCCACTTCCCGCTTATACCCGAAACGACCGACACCAAACACGGTCTCCTCTGGAACCATCAGGAGATAGTCAAAATCCTTGCATCCTCCAGTACAGTCAAGGCTTGCCTCAGCGGCCATTATCATTATGGCGGCTATGCTCTAAAAGATGCAATACACTTTGTGGTACTTCCGGCATTTGTGAACCGTATTGAGCACCAGTCCTTGACCTGCGGCCTGGTGGAACTTGAAAAAAATCGAATGGTGATCCGCAATCAGAACGATGCCGTTGTTTACGATCTCCCTTTTAGAGAGCAATAAACCACAGGCATCTTGGCTTGCGTCGATAGATTTCTCCCTTTGGTCGAAATGACACCCGATCACCATTGCTGCATAGTGCCGATATGTCAGACACCATACTGCCTATAGCAGGCTATAATATCCGGTCGAGCACCGCGACAATGCGGGCTGCAGCGGCGCCATCCCATTTTTCTGGAATTCTGGAGCGTTTTGATTCATGCTTGTGCTTTCCGGGATGAAGGATATCGTGAACGCGACTGATAATATCTTCCTCATCGAGGCCGACAAGAACATTGGTGCCAATCTCGATAGTCACAGGACGCGATGCTGACTCCATCATCGTGAGACAGGGCACATTCATGACTGTGGCTTCCGACTGAAGCTCTTCCGTATCGGTGAGAAGCATCAACGAATCTCTGAGCAGCATCAGCAGGCTGGCGTGAGAAAGAGATTCAAGAATCTTCACGTTCTCAATATCGTTGAATGCAGCATCCAGCCCGTCAATCCGCGGTATAAGAACAGTTGTCCTGCCGGAAATATCCTTCAGAAGCCTGAGCATCATCTCAAAAGGCTCTTTCCTGGAAAAATGACCTGCAGGATTCAGGAGCACCAGTGCGTAGGTTTTCGGACGAAATCCATGAGCTCTGGATACTGGCTGCAGGTTTGCCTGCTCCATCAATTTGACAAGGCTGTCGATTGAAAGGTTGCCGGAAAAAAAGACTTTTTCATCGGCAACCCCTTCATTGATCAGGTTGTACTCTCCACTATGCTCACTGACAAAGTGATATTCGGCCATGGCATCAATGGCAATACGGTTGATCTCCTCACTATCCGAACGTTCATAGCTACGAAGCCCTGCATCAACCGCGGCAACCGTCACGCCGAGCTTTGCCGCAGTCAGTGCCGCCCCAAGGGCTGCATTATCACTGCCGCAAACCATTACCAGATCGGGTTTTTTGTCGACAAGAATTTTCTCGATAGCGGTCATTACAGCAGCAAGTTGTTCAACCGGAGAGCCTTGAGATAGAAAAATGGCAAGGGTGTTCTCTGCTTCGTTTAGACCGAAGCAGGCTGCAAGATCGCTGCTGACCGGTTCGACTCCTTCCGGGGCTACAAAAAGCGCCACAGGCTGATATGCCTTATTTTTTTTCAATGCGTCATATAAAGGGGCAAGCAAAAGATTGCCAGGTCTGCCGCCGCCAACGAGGAGTAATTTTTTCACAGTAAAAACAAAGCTTTGTTACATTAAAACATGATTAACGAAAACACTTTCCGGAACGCCATCAATCTGTTGCCCGCAATGCGAAGAGACATTTCAATGACGTTATTGACTGCTGCTATTCTGGCACTTCAGACTATCATGCTCCCGGCTCTGAACCATTATACACTCCATGGTGAAAAAAAGAAAATTATTCTCCAGCACGCCGATGTTATCGAAGGCGGCGAGACCGAAACCGGATCATACCGTTCTGTCATAGGCAATGTTGTATTTCTGCATGACAACTTAACATTGAAATGTGACCGCGCCACCAGTTATGAGCAGGAAAAAAAAATCGTGCTCACAGGAAACGTCTTCATGACCGATAAAAGCGTTGAAATCTTTGGTGAAAATGGAGTCTACTACACCGACCGGCAAATGGGAGAATTAAACGGCAACGTCCATGGCCGGATGCTCGACAACTCCCTTGCCGGCAAATCAAAAAAAGCTGTAGTCAATAAGATAACCAGCCAGATATGGCTCAACGATGACGCTATTGCCTGGCATAACCGGCAGCAGATCAGCGGCGACATTATCCTTTTGCATCTCAAGGAGGCCGGTAAAAGCGTTAAACGCAAAAGTATTGATGAAATACAGGTACAGGGCCATGCTTTTTTTGCTGCCCAGGACACTCTTTCCCTTTCCCCGATTGTCTATGACCAGTTCAGTGGAAAGACTATGGTTATTCTGCTCAACGACAACTCAAAAATAACTGGCATTACCCTTACCTCTCAGGCGGAAAGCCTCTATCACCTCTATAATAATGAACGTAAACCTTCAGGCATCAACTATTCCAGCGGAGATATGATCCGGATGTTCTTCAACGACGGCATTCTGAAGCGGGTGAAGGTTACCGGAAATGTAGAAGGAAAGCAGTACCCCGAGAGCTTCCTTGGTGACAAAAAGATTAATCTGTCAAAATTTGCATGGAGAGAAAATGAAAATCCGTTTCAACAACAGAAAAGCCTCCCCTGAGGGGAGGCTTTTCCCGGAAATCTATTTTGCCATGGGACAGGTCGGGCATGTAGTGGCTGAGCAGGGAGCAGGAGCCGCTGGAGCAGAATCTTTTGTGTTTGGGTTATAGTCTGTTTTATAAAACCCTGATCCTTTCAGCACAAACCCTCCTTCACCAGTAATAACACGTTCAAAGCTCTCATTTGCACATTTTGGACATGTAGTCAAAGAATCATCGGACATTTTCTGAACAATTTCAAGTTCATTCCCGCAATTGTTACAACGATACTGATAGGTCGGCATATCTATGTTTCTCCTTGATTAATCTCTTTCTGACTGTTAATGTTCTTCGTCAGTTGATTGTTAATAGTCTCCAGGCCTTATGCAGGCGGTGTTAAGGTATATAATTTTTTTTCCAAAAATAAAAAAGCTGAAGCAGTGATCATCAAAACCCGGGCTGTGATATTACGAGAAATCAAATACCGCGACCAGTCCAAAATCTGTTCTCTCTACAGCCGCGAGTTCGGCAAAATTTCAGTGATCATTAAAGGTGCTCGCAACCCTAAAAACAAGCTGTCCGGGCTGTTCAGTGCAGGTAATGTTGTCGATCTGGTGCTCTATAAAAAAAACAGCCGTGATATTCAACTTGTCACTGATGGTAACCTTATTTCAAGCCCAATGGTTCCCGCTCCTGACCTTGATCGATTCGCTGTCCTGTACAGGATCATCGACCTTGTACGGCATGCAACAGAGGGTCATGAAAAAAACCTGTCGCTTTTCAAATTGCTGTCAGGAACGCTTGAAGAGCTTTACTCAAACGACGTCCATTTTCAGCAGCTCTATACCTGGTTCCTTTTGCGGTTTGTTTCACTGCTGGGCTTTCAGCCCTCACTTCGTTTCTGTGTACTGAGCGGAAGGGAGCTCATGCCAGCCGTTGAATCGATGAAGCTGAAAGAGCTCTATTTTGTCATGAACCCCGGCGGACTCGCACTGCCCGGAGCTTCAGGAGAGAGCAGTGCAAAAAAACAGCTCATCCCGATGCGGCTTGTCATCCTTTTAAACACTTTCGCATCAACGCGACTTCCTTCGGGAAACTCAATCAAGGCCGATCCCGCCGACGTAGAAACACTTTTGAATCTGCTGCAGGACTATTGTTCCCTGCATTTTGGCCATGCAAGGCCCGGCAAAAACCTCTCCATCATTTCACAAATTCTTCTGAAATAATATCGCTGCCGGTTTTTGGGGTTTTATATCTTCAGGAGTATTTCTATCTTGACCAAGCATTTTCTTACTCTTTTAACGTCTTGTTCAATCCTAAACAGCATTGTCCGACATGCTTCAACTTACCAAATCAGCTGAACTCTTTGAAAAAGCAAAGAAGTTTATTCCCGGCGGAGTGAACTCTCCAGTAAGGGCATTTAAATCCGTTGGAGGAAATCCAATTTACATGGCTAAAGGGTCTGGCGCATACCTGACCGACGTTGACGGGAACACCTATCTTGACTATGTCGGCTCATGGGGCCCTTTCATTCTCGGCAGCATGCACCCAAGAATAACGGCTGCGCTTGAATATACCCTGAAAAACATCGGCACCAGCTTCGGTACCCCGATTGAAATGGAAATTGAAATTGCCGAACTCCTCTGTAAAATAGTTCCATCGCTTGAAATGGTACGCATGGTCAACAGCGGAACTGAAGCCACCATGTCTGCAGTACGGCTTGCAAGAGGCTACACCGGACGCGATAAAATCATCAAATTTGAAGGCTGTTACCATGGTCATGGCGACAGTTTCCTTATCAAGGCAGGTTCAGGTGCTTTGACACTCGGTGCTCCCGACAGCCCCGGCGTCACCAAAGGCAC
>Ga0007882_10001542_pt1 | contig 13281 bp, 13 predicted proteins | sample CryBogCBH12Aug01_FD_71195 | JGI IMG/M metagenome (GOLD analysis project Ga0007882, IMG submission 71195) | Freshwater microbial communities from Crystal Bog, Wisconsin, USA - CBH12Aug09.1 | ecosystem: Environmental > Aquatic > Freshwater > Lake | place: Crystal Bog, Wisconsin, USA | collected... | reverse complement strand
AAGCAACACTAGCAGCCGTTTCATGATTAAGTTTCCCATGACTAATAACCCCAAGCACTGGAACCGAAGGTATCCATAAAGAAGAATTGTAAAATTGGAAAACCGAAACTGATGGCCATTAATACGGCAATCACTTTGTTCCAAAACTTAAAGCCGTTCAGGTATTCGGGCAATGTGCTGACCGCATGGATAGGCTCGGCGTATTCAACTGCCTCAGTGAAAGTTTCCGCAGCCGGTGCCAGCTGGGTTTTCGCCAAGTTGTAGATAAGCAAGCAGGACGAACCCAGTAAGACCAGGCCACCTAAGATCATCATAAATTCGTAAGGTTGCCAAGCCAAAGTCAGCAAATTGTTATAAACCACAGTGGAAATGCGGCGCGGCTGGCCTAGCAAACCTAGCACATGCCAAGGGGTAGTGAGGATGCTCATGCCGATAAACCATGTCCATAACTGCATTAGGGCCAGATTTTTTGAAAACAGCGGCTTGCCCACCAATAGCGGCCATAGGTAATAAGCAATGGCTATGTACATGATAATGGTGGTGCCACCAAAAATCAGATGGAAATGCCCAGGCACCCACGCAGTGTTATGCACCATGGCGTTCATAGCATAGCTGGCATTGACAATGCCACCGAAGCCGCCGAAGATCAGCATCAATAATGACAAGATTACCGCCAACACCATGGTGTTGGTCCAAGGTAGGGCCAATATCCAGCCAAACAAGCCCTTGCCGCCGCGTAAACGTCCGGCAATTTCTAATGAGGCAATCACGGTGAAGCCGGTGACTAATGTAGGCAAGGCTACGACAAACGTGCCAATGCCGTGCAGCAGTTTCCAGCCTTGTCCTTGCTCAGGGTCCATATACAGATGATGGAAGCCAATAGGCAGGGCAAACACGACCAGCACAATAAAGGCTACCCGCGCCATTTCATCACTGAACAAATAACCGCCCGCTTGTTTGGGCACAAACACATAAAACGCGATATAGGTGGGGATAAGCCAGAAATAAACGATAGGGTGCAATGTCCAAGCAAACAAGGTCCTTGCCAAACCTGGGTCGATGGTGTCAATCCAGCCTAACGAGAACGGGATTAACTGGAATAGCACTTCCAATGCCACACCGGCACTGGTCCATAGCCAGAGCACGGCATTGGCGGCGGTGGCAAACATGGCCAACGGGACGGGGGCGCCGGGATGGGCTTTTTTCCATTGCCCAAAAGTGACCAGCATAATGGCACACCACAGCCAAGAACCAACCACCAACAATGTCGCGCCGATATAAAAGGCGGCATGGGCGACAATCGGCGGATAGAAAGTGTACAGCACGGAAGCGTTGCCGGTCAGTAGCGGAATGGCCGCCAGCACCGTGCCAACCAAGGCGATCCAAAAACTGGCCCACGCCAGCGGCAGGTTCCAGAGCGGTTGTTTCAGGCTGCTGACCGCTACATAGTAACCAAAGCCCATGATAAAAAAAGTGGTCAGGACAAAGGCCATCAATACCCCGTGGGTACTGACCGAGGCGAAATAAACACGGGTCGAATCCAGTGCCGGAAACAGGCCACTACGTTCCAACACTTGGTATTCGCCCAACAGGCAGGCGACCACAAAGGCGATAAAGGCGACCCATAAATGGCTCAACACCAGTTTTTTTTCTGCGGCATTATTCATGGCTTGTTCCTCCGGTTGCGGCAGGTTTGGTGGGCGCTGTCCAGTTCTCTTTAGCGATCACGGAGATATTGCTCCACATGTGGTTATGGCCTAGGCCGCAATATTCATTGCACAGCAAGGGATAGTCGCCGGGTTTAGGAAAGCTGGTGGTGATTTCCGCAACATAACCGGGCACAATCATGGTGCTCATGTTGGTCATGGGGATATGCACACCGTGCAGCACATCCATACTGACCCAACGGAAAGTAAGCGGCGTTTCTGCGGGCACGTCGATATGTTTGGGGAAGAACGAATAACGCCCGGCGACCATCCTGACAATAATGTTGCCTTGCCCGTCCACTTGCACGCCCAAATTGTCTTCGGCAAATTCTTTGCTTAAATGCAGGCTGGCAGAATCAATGGTTTCCACTTTGCTGGGCGGGTTGATGCCATGAAACAACGCATCAAGGGTGATCACACCGACAAACAGGGCAACAGCCGCCAAAGAGACCGCGATCCATTTTTGTTCGAGCTGGTCAATATGGATGTGGGCCCACTGGGGGAACAGTTTGCTAAGCCATTGGCTTTTTGGTTTTGTGGGTTCTGTATGCATAAATATCCCCTAGCCGCGCGGCAAAAAAACGCCATAATATAAAAACAGCCAAGCGACCACCATGCCGCCCAACACCACGGACATGAGCGCAAATGTGCCCACCGGTGGGCTTTCGAGAATGCGTTTACGTTCTTCTTCGGTCAATTGTTCCACAGCCTTCACCCTCAGGTTATTATAATAAACTCAATACCATTGTAGGTTTAAGTTAATTGACTTGTAAAGTGATACTTTTGTTACACTAGGTTGCATTTTTAAATCCCACTGTACTGTTGAGGATACAGCCCAATGGCAAGCTTTTTTTATGCCCAAATGGGTGGACACACTATTTTATTTCTATGAGGTAACCGCGTGGATCATTTAAAAGCCCCTTCCACCCCTAACCCCACTGCCATTGTCACAGTCAATCCGGCTATTGAACGCTATCAGCAGTCGTTGTTGCACAACACAGACTGTCCGGTGCTGTTGGACATGGAAGCGTTGGCAGAAGCCAATAACTTCCCCATTATTGGTCGTTTGGTGGGCGTGTTTTTGGAAACCTTGGCAAAAACCGCTGCAGCCAAAAGGGTCTTTGAGTTTGGCAGCGGTTATGGCTATTCCGCTTATTGGTTTGCCCGTGCCGTGGGTGCGCAAGGCCAAGTGATTTGCAGCGAAGCGGATATGCTCAACCGGCAAAAAGCCGAAACTTATTTGACGGCGGCGGGTTTGTGGGAGCGTATTGATTTTAGGGCGGGTATGGCGCAAGACATTTTTGTCGCCACCGAAGGTGATTTTGATATTTGCTATAACGATGTGGATAAAGGTGATTACCCGGACATTTGGTTACTGGCAAAACAGCGTATCCGCCCCGGCGGCCTGTATATCGCCGACAATGTGTTATGGCGTGGGCGCGTGGCGGCAGAGTCGTTCAAGGATGTGTTCCCAGGTTGGACGCAAGCGATCAAACAACATAACCAAATGATCTTTGACGACCCTGATTTTGATGCGTTTATCACGCCAACCCGTGATGGGGTGTTGGTGGCGAGGAAGAAGGATGTTTTGGCTTAGCAGCCCACGCTCTACTGAACGTTGGGGCGGTAGTGTCATCAGAACAGTTGCATTGCCAACATAATGGCATCTTCCCTACCGTTTTCGGCGGGATAATAATCTTTCCTTATGCCTATTTCGTTAAAACCCATATTTTGGTACAGGGTCAAGGCTCTAGGATTTGATGGGCGAACTTCTAAAAAAACCGTTTCCGCGCGTCCTTTGGCGACGCTGAGCAAATGTTCCAGCATTTTACGGCCGATGCCTTGTTTTTGTTCGGCAGGGTCTACCGAAATATTAAGCACATGGGCTTCTCCCACGGCAATGGACATCAGGCAATAACCTAAAACCTTGTCCTCTTCTTCACAGACCCAACAGCTGTAGCCCGCTTTAAAACAGTCGGTAAAAATGTCCTGTTCCCACGGAAACGGGTAATTTTGCCGTTCAATAGCCAGCACTTCCGGCAAGTCGCTCTCGTTCATTTTTCTCATACGCAGCAAATCTATGCGTGGTACGGAATCGGGGAACAATTTGGCATAAAATTCTTTATCAGCATCGTAAACCAAGGCGTTTTTGATTTGATCCAGTAATCCGCGCATTATCTGTTTTAACCCTCTTTAAAAATTTATTGTTGAAATTTGTTGAGAGGATAGGCAATCAAGCATGGAATTTCAAGGGCTATTTGCGGGAATCGCAACACTATAATGTGCAGTGCCGCATATAAATCAACAAGTCATTGCCTTTCTTGTCATCGACATAGATTAAGGATGTGATTGCTGGTCTTTCTGCCCTTGAATCGCCATATTTTCTGCGATAAAGGCAGTTGGGCTTGGTCGAGCATAGGCACTAAATAAGTGGCTAGCAGGTTTTGTAAGGCGGTCGTCATGGGGTAGGGATTGTTTCAATCCTGCTCATTTTTAGGCTGGAACAAAAAATGTGCCATTTTGTTTGCCTTGGTTTTAAGGTAGGCGACATTGCTGTCATGGGCGACCACTTCAATGGGGATACGTCCTGCCACAGTAACGCCCAATTGCTTTAAGCCCTGAATTTTTTCAGGGTTGTTGGTGATCAGCTGCACCGAGTTGACCTGCAAATCTTCCAGCATCAATGCGGCAATGGTGTATTCCCGCTCGTCGGCCTGATAACCCAAATGCAGGTTGGCGTCAACGGTGTCCATGCCCATGTCTTGCAGGTTATAAGCTTGCAGCTTTTTTAACAGGCCGATGCCGCGCCCTTCTTGGCGCAAATAAATCAACACGCCCACGCCCGCCTTGGCTATCATTTGCAGGGCCATATCCAGCTGTTCGCCGCAATCGCAACGCCGGGAACCCAGTACGTCGCCGGTGAAGCATTCCGAGTGGATACGCACCGGCACGTTGTCCTGATGGGCCACATCACCTTTCACCAAGGCGATGTGTTCTTTGGCATCCACGCTGTTGCTGTAATAATGCAAAATAAATTCACCGTGTTCGGTGGGGATGGGGGTTTGTACCAAGTCTTCTAAGTGGGGTTTCACGTACTTCAATAACCGATGAAAAAATTCTTGTTATTTTACCCAATTCATCAGGCACTGCGGAAAAACTTTATACACGCACGCCTCAACCAGCAAATGCGGGCAGCTTTGGCGGGTCTAATGCGGCAAAATCCGCATTTGTCCGGCAGCTTTGACAAATTTGTGATGGGCGGGCAATATTTTTGTTCTGACCGGTAAAATCAACATCAGTTTGCCCCCGCTTTCTGTTACTATAATGCCATTTAAATCATTTTCTTGGGGCCGTGCTATGTTAAAGTATCTGGTTTTAATGATGGTTGCCTTGTCGCCTATGCCCAGTTTAGCCCAACCTGAAATCGTCGTGTTAGGCGACAGCATCAGTGCCGCTCATGGCATGAAGGTTGAACAAGGCTGGGTGGCATTGTTGCAAAGCCGTATGGCTGTTGCAGGCAGCACTTATCGTCTGCATAATGAAAGCATTAGCGGTGAAACCAGTGCCGGTGGTTTGGCCAGGCTAGGGGACATATTGGCAGACCGGAAACCGGCTTGGGTGTTGATTGAGTTGGGCGTGAACGATGGTTTGCGCGGCCTGTCCGTGACCGCCCTGAAAGCCAACCTGAGCAGAATGATTGAGCGTGTCCGCAAGGCGGGCGGTCAAGTGATGTTACTAGGGATGAAAGTGCCGGGCAATTATGGCAAACATTATATAGACCAGTTCTATCAGGTTTACCCGCAGCTATCGGAACAACTGGATGTGCCGCTGCTGCCTTATATCCTTGAAGATATCGCCGATAACCCGCAGCTGATGCAAGTGGATGGCTTGCATCCGAATGCCAAGGCGCAACCTTTTATCGCCGACAAAATTGAAACGGCGCTTTTTCCTTTACTGAAATAACAGGGAATTTACTATCATGACAGCATTAACACTCACCCAAGCCAACCATATCATCAACACCGCCATTCATGTCGCCCGGGAGCTGAACATGTCGCCCATCACTGTGGTCGTGCTGGACAATGCCGGCCATCTTAAGGCGCTGCAACGTGAAGACGGCGCCAGTATGATCCGCCAAAAAATTGCCACGGCAAAGGCGTGGGGGGCGGTCAACATGGGCGTTTCATCACGCAGCTTGGCTGCGGTTGCCGAGCAGCGCCCTGATTTTATGAACGCTTTAATTGATGTGTCCGAAGGCAAAATCATGCCTGTGCCGGGCGGCGTGCTGATCCGTGATCAAGACAACAATTTGGTGGGGGCTGTGGGCATCAGCGGTGACAAATCTGATCAAGACGAACGCTGTGCCATTGCCGGCATTGAAGCGGTTGGCTATTTTGCCAGTGTTTGATGCGTCGGCTGCATCAGGCACAATAGTGGACGTATCCTGACGGCTAGCTGGCTTTAATGCGCTTGAACCGGCACTGATGCTTAACAATATGGCGGTGCGTTATGTGCCTTGGGTGTTATTGGCGTGGTTGTTGGCGGTGATGACCGGTTGTGCCACTGCCCCGCCACTACCCGAGGCCTCCGCCCAAACAGCGGTGGTCAGCTATGCATTGAGCTTGGCGGGCGCACCTTACCGCTTTGGTAAAGACAGCCCTGAAGAGGGCTTTGATTGCAGTGGTTTTGTCCGTCATGTTTATCAGCATCAGGGCATTGCTTTGCCGAGGACAGCCAGGGCCATGGCTGAGGCTTTGCCGCCCATTTCCGGTGACACGATGCTGGCGGGTGATTTATTGTTTTTTGACATAGGCGGTCGGCCTTATTCGCATGTCGGCATTTATTTGCAGCAGGGCCAATTCATCCACGCGCCTAGCCGTCGCTTAGGCAAGGTGATGGTGTCCAAACTGACAGACCGCTATTGGCAGCAATGTTACAGCGGTGTACGCCGTCCGCTGGTGCGGCACTGACCGCCCCTTTTGTCAGCCTAACTGTTAAAATAGTCGAAATTACTGCTGATTTGGTTAATAATGACCGATTTTGACCAAAATTTGGAAGCCCACCGTTGTAATGAAGCTGGAAAAAATCAAACTTGCCGGATTCAAATCATTTGTTGACCCCACCAGCATTCCTATCACCAGTAACCTGACTGCCATTGTCGGCCCTAACGGTTGTGGAAAATCCAATATTATTGATGCCGTCCGTTGGGTCATGGGCGAAAGTTCAGCCAAACATTTGCGCGGCGGCAGTATGGCTGATGTCATATTTAACGGTTCGTCCGGACGTAAACCGGTCAGCGTCGCCTCAGTGGAGTTGGTCTTCAATAATGCCGAAGGCAAATTGGGCGGTGAATATGCCCAATACGACACCATTGCTATCAAACGCCAAGTCAGCCGCGATGGGCAATCGTTGTTTATGCTCAATGGCTCGCGCTGCCGCCGTAAAGACATCACCGATTTGTTTTTGGGCACTGGGTTGGGTTCACGCAGTTATGCCATTATTGAGCAAGGCACCATTTCGCGTATGGTCGAAGCCAAGCCGGATGAATTGCGGATGCATATTGAAGAAGCGGCGGGCATTTCCAAATATAAGGAGCGGCGGCAAGAAACCGAAACCCGAATGCAGCACACCCGTGAAAATCTGGAGCGCTTGGAAGACTTGCGCGAAGAAGTGGGGAAGCAACTTAAGCATTTGCAAAAACAGGCCGAAAAAGCCGAAAAGTACACCCAACTCAAGCAGCAAGAACGGCAATTCAGGCTTGAGTTGCTGGCAATGCGCTGGCAGGCACATCAAGAAATTGCCGCCCAATTGGACATTAAGTTACAACAAGTCGCCAACGAACATAACCGGTTGTTCATTTTGCAGCGGGAGCTGGACAGTACACTGACTGAGCAACGTGCCGGTCATAAACGCCAGCAACAACAGCTGGACGCTTGCCAAGGTGATTATTATAGCTTGGCTGCCGAAGTGAGTCATTTGGAACAGGCCATCCAGCATAACGAAGCCAGCCACCGCGAGACCACGCTGGAGATCAGCCGGACCCGCGAACACTTGGCGCAATTGCACAGCGACTGGGCGGCGGACAATGCGGCACTGGCGGTTATTGGCGCACAATGGCAGGAAGCCGAAGCGAGCTTGGAAACGGCCGAACAACAATTTGACGATGCCGGGCAACAGCAGCGGCACAGCCAGCAGCAACGCCAACAATGGCAACAGCAATGGGAAGCGTATCGCAACGAACACGCCCAATACAAAGAACAAGCCGAAGTGCAGCGGGTTAAGACTGTGCAATTGGAAAACCAAAACTGGCATTTGCAGATACGTATTGACAAGCTCCGTAGCGAACAACGTGAACTGTCCGCCGTCGATTTGCAGGACGAATTGGAGGCCTTGTCGGTCAGTATCGGGCTGATTGAACAAGAACGCGCGGACGTGCAGGCGCAATTGCAACAGACACAACAACACAGCCAAGATTTACGCCAACAGATCAAGCAAGCGCAGCAACGCCTGCATGGGCAACGCAGCGAATTGCAAGCATTGCAAGGCAAAACCACCTCGCTGGAATTGCTCCAGCAACATGCCATGGGCAAAGACAACCAAGCCTTAGCCACTTGGCTGGCGGCAGTGGGCTTGGCTGGTGCGCCACGTTTGGCGGAATGCTTGGAGGTGCAGGCAGGTTGGGAGCTGGCGGTGGAAACCGTATTAGGCGCATACCTAGAGGCCGTTTGTCTGGATGATGCAACGTCGGTGCTGACCGAATTGGATGGGCTAATTGGGCAATCAGTCACCTTGTTTGAAAACCAATTGGCTACTGCTCCGTATGCCCCCGCGCAATGGCAACGTCTGTTGGAAAAAGTCAGCGCCCCTTGGAATTTATACCCCTTGCTGGCGGATGTTTTTATTGCCGACGACCACCGCACGGCACGGTTTATGGTGGGGCAATTACCCGCGCATCAATCGGTCATTACTCCTGACGGTATTTGGTTCGGGGCAAACTGGGTCAAAATTATCCGCGCCAAAGACAGCAAAACCGGGCTATTGCAGCGTGAACAAACCTTGCGCCAATTCAAACAACAGCAGCAGGCATTGCAATTGGCTACGGTAGCCTGTGAAGCACAGCTTGAGGAGTACGAAGCCAGCTTGAAAGCGGCTGAATCCCTGCATGAAACCCTACGCTTGCAAGATAACCGCTTAGGGCAGGAAGCGGCACAACACAATGCCCAATACAGCGCCCAATCGGCACGTTTGGAACAACAGCAAAAACGGCTACGGCAAATTGGCGAAGAAATGGCCGACATCAGCGAAGAGCTGGCAGAAAATGTCGCCATTATGGCGGAATCGCGGGGTTTGCATGAAGAAGCCGAAGCTATCTTGGATGGGCAAGAACAACAGCGGGACAGCCTGGAAGCCTTAAACCACCAATTGCAGGGGCAACAGCAACACGTTGAGCAGCGGCTTAGCGAGGCCAGGCAACAAGTCTATGCCATTAAAGCGCAGCTGGACAGCTTAAAAACAGCGGAATTGGCCACCCAAAAACAGTTGGCCCGTAGCCAAAGCCAGCAGCAACAAGCCACCGACCGCATTGCCGAACTGCACAACAAACTGCAACAGACCTCTGCGCCTTTGGATGATGAAAAACAGCTATTGATACAGCGTAAACAAGACAAGGACGCATTGGAAGCGCGGCTCAAACAACAGCGCCATTGGCAGGATGCGCTTGAGGCGGAAATCAGCCAGTTATCTGAACAACACATCCGCACCCAAAGGGATTTGGAAACGCAAAAAGAAGCCCTGGACCAATTGCGTTACGAACTGCAAGAAAGCCGCGTCAGGCAGCAAACCGTCAATGAGCAACTAAAAGAAATAGATGCCGATGCGCGGCAAATCTTGCTTGACCTGCCCGAATCGGCCGAGGAACAGCTATGGCGGCATAAAGCCGATGACTTGGCGCAACAAATTGAGCGTTTGGGTACGATTAATCTAACCGCTATTGAAGAATACCGGGCCCAAGCTGAGCGTATGGACTTTCTGAACGAACAACAGGCCGATTTGCTGGAAGCGCTGACCACCTTAGACCAGGCCATCAGCAAAATAGACAAAGAAAGCAGGCAGCGTTTTAAAGAAACATTCGATAAAATAAACAGCGGTTTGCAGGAAAAATTCCCGAAGCTGTTCGGTGGCGGGCAAGCTTATTTGGAATTGACTGAACAAAATTTATTGGAATCGGGCGTGACCATTATTGCCCAGCCACCCGGCAAGCGTAACAGTTCTATCCACTTGTTGTCCGGTGGTGAAAAAGCATTGACCGCCGTGGCTCTCGTTTTTTCAATCTTTGAACTTAATCCCGCGCCATTCTGCTTGCTGGACGAAGTGGACGCGCCGCTTGATGATGCCAATGTTGGCCGGTTTTCAAAGATGGTTGAAGAAATGTCCTCAACCGTACAGTTTTTATATATTTCACATAATAAGGTTACAATGGAAATCGCAGAACAGTTGGCAGGTGTGACAATGAAAGAGCCGGGCGTATCTCGGATGGTCGCAGTTGATATTGATGAAGCAGTCAGTTTGGCGGAAATCTAAATGGATAAAGAATTATTGAGAGTCATCATTATTGCAATTGGCCTATTGGTGATTTTAGGCATTGTGTTGTGGAGCTACCTAAAAAACCGCAATGCCGAACCGGCAGCGGGTTCGCCTAGGGGGCGGGGGGGTAAAGACAAAAACCGGGTGCATGGGCAAGCGGATAAGCCCACAGAAAGCCAAAATGACTCGGAGCATTATGCCATTGTACCCGAAAAGGCAGCCACCTTTGATGAGCCGATAAGCCCGGTTGAGCTGGTTGCCGCGTCATCATCGGGCGAGGAAAATATCCGTTATGCCGATGATGACAATGACACCGCCCCACGCTTTGTCGTGCCGGACATTATCCAATTCAGTCTTAATGCCAAACCCGGGCAAAGCTTCAATGGCTTGGATTTGGCTAATGCCTTTAACATCGTGCACATGATCTATGGCAGCCTGAAAATTTATGAGCGTCTGGATGCCAACCGCTTGGTTGACTTTGGTGTGGCCAGCATGGCCCGCCCCGGCACCTTCCCTGACCCTAACAACAATACCGGCAGCCTCGAATCTTACACTAGCCCCGGACTGGTGTTTTTTATGCAACCCAATGTGCTGGACAATCCACAAGCGGTGTTCGATGACTTTACCGACACCCTGCATTTGTTGGCAGTGGAACTGGATGGCGAGATGCTCGACCAAGAAAACAATCCGTTAACGGAAGAAACTATTAGGTTGTTTAGGCAGAGTTTGTAGTTTGGGGGGGGCTTTAACACATATGAGTCATCTCATTGTAATGTATTTTGTAAATATGTTAAATTATTCAAAATAAATAACCAAATAGGAAAACCATACCATGCTAAAGATATTGATATGCTCACTTATGATGGCATTGCCGATTTTGTCATCAGCAACATCATTACCTAATGTTCAAATGTTTGCGAGCCAGCCGTCTAACGGAGCAGCTGGTATTGTAGGTATTTTGAATACATCTACTGGTGCTTATTACTGAATTTAATGCAGGAAACCAACCTTTTGGTTCTTGTGGCAGTGTTGGTTCAGTTGGTAAAAGCCAAGCGGGCTACACCGTTGTACCCATACAATCTAGCTTTACTATTCTTAATTAAGTCGAACGGAAATCTGTTTCAATGTGTTCCGTTTGTGAACACTATAGACAATAATGGTATTTGGTCATCCACTACAGCAGGCCAGTGTCAATTAATAGGCAATACTGCCAATATGTAAAATAAATAAAATTAATCATTTTTGATCAATTTATAATATACAAATCCTATAATATATAATTTTATATTGGCATTAGGATTTATTGCATTATACCGATTATAATTTACTGACCTGCGGGATAAATAATGCCATCAAAAATTGATCATCTATTTAACGAAGTTTTTGGTAGCACACCCACAAAAGCAGGTGCTGCATTTGAAATTCTATCTGCGATTGTTACTCATGTTTTATGGGGCGGCGAAGTTACGCATGATAGTAAAATTAGAGGTAAATTTTCAAAAACGTTATATCAATTAGATGTTTTTCATAGAAGTGATTCACTATCATCAATGGGTGAAGTAAAAGATTACACAATTAAAGGGGATAAGGTTGGCCGGGCTGATTTGCAAAAACTTGGTGGGGCATTGCCAGATATAAAAGATATAGATTTTGGTACTTTTTTTTCGGCCACTGGATATACTGCCCCAGCTAAAAAATATGCTCAGAATTCAGAGCATATAATAGGCAAACAGATATTTTTGTATGTCTTGAGACCCAGTACAGAGCTTGATGAGATGGGATTTATCAAGACCATTGTTGTTGATATTCATATTTGTTCTCCAGATCAAAAAAATTCAAAGTGGATTCCGCATTTTACAAAAAATGGAAACGAAACCTTGAAAGGATTGCTTCAGTCTAATGAAAAATCTACAAGTATTGATCAGGAATTAAGTTTTTTTTATGATTCAAAAGGAAATAATATTTTATCTTTATATGATTTAACATCCAATGGTTTTTGTGATATTAATATGGACACCGGTAAATCACATGCTTGTTTTGTTCTCAAAAATCATTATATTAAAGTTAAAGATGCGCTAGCCGAGATATATGGTGTTGAATATGAAATTCCTTATAATTATGAAAAACAGGAATTGAGGATAACCGATGATAGAAATAATCGTTTAGTTCTATTGGATAGAGATGGAAACATAATAAGTTTAGTTACAGATGATCAATTAAAAGAATATGATATTGATTCTGAAGGAAATCTGTTTAAAAAACTTAACCTACAGGGAAAGTAGCACTGTACCCAAGGGCATGAAAGGAGCGAAACCCAAGCCACTATCCAACCCCAATTGTCGGGTCAAAGCACGCTCAACAAATATGCAGGTTTCCAAAGGCACGGCACGGGTTGACCGCAAGCCCTATCTTGCCCGTACTGCTTGCCGACAAAAATTCATCAACTTTTCACATTGTAATTATTCGTTCACATTAAACCTTTATTCTCGATCTTTTAGAGACCGCAGCACCTTTCTTATCAGATGACTTTGAAAATCGCATTCATTACCGATGCCTGGAAGCCACAAATCAATGGTGTGGTGACCACCATTGACAACACCTGCCGGGCACTCCGCGAAGATGGCGCGGATGTGCTGATGATAACGCCGGAGCAATTCAATACCATCCCTTGCCCCAGTTACCCTTCTATCCGGCTGTCTATTAAGTGTTATCCTAAAGTCAGGCAGTTGTTGGAGCATTTCGCGCCCGACCATATCCATATTTTTACTGAAGGGCCTTTGGGAATGGCGGCCAGAAAGTTTTGTTTGCAAAAACATTTGGCGTTCACCACTTCTTTTCATACCTTATTTGCCGAATACGTCAATTTGCGCTTTAAGATGCCGGTCAGCTGGGGTTATGGTCTGCTGAATTGGTTTCACGGCCCGGCCAGCCGGGTGATGGTCGCCACGCCGTCGGTTGAGGCCAATTTGGTCGCCCGAGGTTTTTGCACCAA
>Ga0007882_10001534_pt1 | contig 13361 bp, 10 predicted proteins | sample CryBogCBH12Aug01_FD_71195 | JGI IMG/M metagenome (GOLD analysis project Ga0007882, IMG submission 71195) | Freshwater microbial communities from Crystal Bog, Wisconsin, USA - CBH12Aug09.1 | ecosystem: Environmental > Aquatic > Freshwater > Lake | place: Crystal Bog, Wisconsin, USA | collected... | reverse complement strand
CGCCACGCCGTCACCAATCTGGCCTCGGTGCTGGGTGAGGTGCTCGACGAGGTGGGGCTGACGTCCGAGGATATCGACTGGCTGGTGCCGCATCAGGCCAATGCCCGTATTCTGGAGGCTACCGCCAAGAAGCTCAATCTGCCCGCCGAGAAGGTGGTGATCACGGTGGATCGCCATGCCAATACGTCGGCTGCCTCGGTGCCGCTGGCGCTGGATACGGCGGTGCGCGATGGGCGGATCAAACCCGGCCAACTGGTGATGCTCGAAGCCATGGGCGGCGGCTTTACCTGGGGTGCCAGCCTCATTCGCATCTAAAGCGGCAGTTTTCCTCTATTTTCCTTTGGGATCAGCGGCATTAGATTGTGATTCCCGCAAATCGGCGTAATGTCTGATTCGGGATGGGTCGCGAGACGAGGATCAGGTGCTCTATGCGCTCTATGACAACTCTTACACGCGCGGATCTTGCCGAGGCAATCAATCGCAAGCTTGGTTTGTCCCGGGCGGAGTCGCTGGATATGGTCGAGGAGATTCTCGATCTGATGTCGGATGCTTTGGCCGCTGGGGAAAACGTCAAGATTTCGGGCTTTGGCACCTTCTTGCTGCGTGACAAATCGGAACGGGTTGGCCGCAATCCGAAAACCGGCATCGAGGTGCCGATCACCCCGCGCCGGGTGCTGACCTTCCGCGCCAGCCAGATGCTCAAGGACCGCGTGGCGGATCTGTGAGCGAGGCTGGCAGGAGGTTTGCGCGATGAGCCGCGCTGGCACCGCAGCGAGCCAGAGTGATTTGTTTGCGCTGCTGCCCGATGCCTCCCCGCCTCCGCTGGCTGTCGAGCCCGCTAGCCACGAGCCTGCTTATGCGCTGCGCGCAATGATCCAGCCAGCCAATCCCATGACCGATCATCCCGGCCTACCCGTTTCCGGCTCAGGCGCGGATGTGCCTCTGCCCCTTGCCCCAGATTCTCCACAGGCCGATGGCAAGGATCCCGAGGCGTTTCGCACCATTGGCGAAGTGGCCAAGGCGCTGGCCATCGCCCCGCACGTGCTGCGCTATTGGGAAGAGCAGTTTCCCATGCTGCGCCCGGTGAAGCGCAGCGGCGCCCGGCGCTATTATCGCCCCGAGGATATCGCGCTGGTGCAGGCAATTGATCGGCTGGTTCACGCCGAAGGCTATACATTGCGCGGTGCGCGCCAGTTGCTGGAGGCGGAGGCCAAGGCGGCGCGGGGCTTAAAGCGGGCGGGCCAGCCACAGGCCTCTGGCGCGCCACAGTCTGCCAAGGGGCAGGTGAAGCCCGTTGCTCAGCCCCCCAGCCAATCCGCCAGCGCGGTGCTCAGCCAGCTGCGCGCGATCCGCTCCACTCTCGCCGAGGCGCTGCGGCGCTCCTGAGGCGGGCGCTTAATCCTCCAGCGTGGGCCCCAGCTCGGGATCGAGATCGCGCGGGCGGGTGAGGTGCACCAGCCGGGCGCAGCCTTCAGTAACATCGTCCCAGCGCGCCACGTCCAGCTGCAGCACGGCAAAGCTGGCGGTGGGGAACTTCTCCTCGACGATATCGCGCAGCGGGCTGGAGCCATCATCGGGCACGAGATCGAAGATCAAATCTTCGAGGCCGGGATTGTGGCCCACCATCAGGATGGAATCGAGGCTGTCTTCCTGCTCGCGCAGCAGGTCGATCAGGATGGCCGAGCTGGCGAGATAGATGCGCCGGTCCCAGTTTACCGCATAGCTGCCGCAGCCGGGGCCAGCACCCTGCCCGGCACCCTCCGAGGCCAGCTCGGTGGTCTCGGCGGCGCGCACGGCGGGCGAGGAGAGCACGCGGTTCCATTTCTGGCCGTATTCGCGGATATGCTGGCCCATCAGCACCGCGCCCTTGCGGCCGCGCTTGTTGAGCGGGCGGTCGAAATCGCGGGCGCGCGCGTCTCCCCAGTCGGATTTGGCGTGGCGGAAGAGGCCCAGGGTTTTCATTTTGTCACTCGCGGTGCGGCATGATTCGGTCAGCCGCTTGCGTGGCTTTATCCTTCTCTGAAGCACTGTGCGCGATGCGTTGTAAAGCCTGTTCAAGGCTCAGGCGCAGAACCGGCGTGCCCTTGGGAAAGGCGCTGAGCAGCCGTGAGGGAAAGGCGCTGGAGAGCACCACGAAATGCCCCCTGTCCTGCCCGGAGCGGATCAGGCGGCCAAAGCCCTGCGCGAGGCGGGCGCGGATGATGCGGTCGTCGTGGGCCTGCCCGCCACCGGGATGCGCCATGCGCCGCGCGCGGTGGAGGATCGAGGGCTGGGGCCAGGGCACCTGCTCCATCACCACCAGCCGCAGCGATTGCCCCGGCACATCCACCCCGTCGCGCAGGGCATCGGTGCCGAGCAGCGAGGCGCGGGGATCGTCGCGAAAGATATCGACCAGCGTGCCGGTATCCACCGGGTCAACGTGCTGGGCATACAGCGGCAGGCCGAGGCGCGCCATGCGGTCGGCGATGCGGCCATGCACCGCGCGCAGCCGGCGGATCGCGGTGAACAGGCCTAGCACGCCCCCGCCCGAGGCCTCGATCAGCCGGGCATAGGCATGGGCGAGGGCGGCCATATCGCCCTTGGCGACATCGGTGACGATCAGCACCTCGGCTTGCGCGGCATAATCGAAGGGGCTGTCGAAGCCGGCGAGGCGGGGGGCGATATCGAGATGCGTTGCGCCCGAGCGGGCGATGGCGCCTTCCCAGTTATCGTCCTGATCCTGCCCATCGCGATCCCTCAAGGTGGCGCTGGTCAGCATCACCCCATGCGCGGGGGCGAGCACCACCTGCGCGAAGGGGCGCATTGGATCGAGCCAGCGGCGATGCAGGCCGATGTCGAACTCGCGGGCGTCGGCGCGCTCCACCGCCAGCCAGTCGACGAAATTGGCATCGCCCGCCCCGCCCAGACGCCCCAGCAAGGCCTCCCACGCCGCGATCAGATCGACCCGGTGCGAGAGCGAATGCGTGGCCCCCTCGATGCGGGCGCGGCCCTGCCCATCGAGCCAGTCGGGCGGATCGGAGAGCAGCGCCTCCAGCCGCAGGCCAAGCCGGATCAACGGGCCGCGCAGCGCGGCCAGCGCGGCTTCGGCGGCCTGCGCCTGCTCGATGATCGCGCCATCGAGGCCCGCCGCCTCGGTCTCCAGGCCATAGCCCGCGTCTTGTCCGCCGCTCTCGTCGCGCGCGAAGGTGGCAAGGCGCACCGAGGCGAGCAGCTCCTCGATCGGGCCAAAGGGCGCGCCCTCCAGCACCCGTTGCAGCCAGCCATCGCTGGGCAGGGCTTGGGCGGCATCGAGGGCGGCGGAGATGGCCTTGCCCCCGGCCTCGTCGTAGCTGGAAACATCGGCCAGCCGCGCCGACAAGCCCCGCCGCCGCCCGCGCGAACCCTTTTCCGGGCCCATCAGCCAGCGGCGCAGCTCGATGGTCTCCGCCCCGGTAAGATCAACCGCGAAGGTGCTGTCGGCGGCGTCGAACAGATGGTGGCCCTCGTCGAAGATCACGCGGGTGGGGGCGGCGGCCCCGGCTGCGGCACGCGCGGCATTGACCATCACCAGCGCGTGATTGGCGATCACCAGTTGCGCCTGCGCGGCGGCGCGGGTGGAGCGTTCGATGAAGCATTTGCGGAAATGCGGGCAGCCGGCAAACACGCATTCGCCGCGCCGGTCCGTAAGGCTGGCGATGCCGCGCGCGCGAAACAGCGTGGTCAGCCAGCCGGGCAGATCGCCGCCGATCATGTCGCCATCCGCCGTATAGGCTGCCCAGCGCGCCACCAATTGTGCCAGCACCGCCGCGCGCCCGGCAAAGCCCCCCCCTCCTAAACCATTTGGCCCTGAGCCGCTCTGCAGCGCGTCTTCCAGATTGAGCAGACAGAGATAATTCTCGCGCCCCTTGCGCACGACCACGGCAGGCTGGCCCTCTGGCCCCAGCTCGCCAAACACGCGGCGGCTTTCGCGGCGCAGCTGGCGTTGCAGCGCCTTGGTGTAGGTGCTGACCCAGATGGTGCCGGCGGATTGCTCGGCCCATTCCGCCGCCGGGGCGAGATAGCCCAGCGTCTTGCCGGTGCCGGTGCCCGCCTCGGCCAGCAGTATATGGGGATGGCGGCGTGTTTCGCGCGGGGCGAAGATATGCGCGGCGGCGGCGGCATAGGCGCGCTGGCCGGGGCGGGGCTCGGCACCACCCTCAAAGCCGGTGCCGGTAATGGTGGCGAGGCGGGCCAGCACCGATTCCTCGCTGAGATGCACTTGCGCGGGCTGGGGCCGCTCGCCCGCCTCCTGCCACTCGGGCAGGCGCGAGAACAGCCAGCGCTCGGCTTGGTTGGGCTTGGGCAGGTGGGGTGCGAGCAGCGGGGCCCAGGGCCAGCGCAGCTTCACCAGCGATTGCAGCGCGGTCCACGCGCCCTCGCGCTCGCGCCAATCCGGGGCATCGCAGGTGGCGAGCAGCGCGGCGGCGGCCTGCTGCAGCAGCGCGGGCACGGCCTCGTCGCTATCCACCTCGGGCAGGCCCAGCGCATGGGCGAGGCCCTTGGGCGTGGGCACCATGAAGCGCGCCGGATGGATGAAGGCGAACAGCTCCAGCAGATCGAGCCCGAACAGATCGGGATAGCCCAAGCGGCTGGCCACCAGCGGCGCGCCCAGCATCAATATCGGCATATCGGCGGCGGCGCTGATCGCCTCGCCCTTGGCGATGACTTTGGTGCCCGCCTTGCCGCGCAGCCAGCAGCCGGCATGGCTGGCGTGGAGGGCAGGCAAATCCAGCGCGAGAGGAGGGGGAGGGGGCTCGGGGGCCATGGCTCTTGATGGTGGGGGCGGGCGCGAAAGTAAACACTCAACACTTGCGAAATCCGCGCGAAGCCGCAAAAGCCCCCACTATGACCGAAACCACCATCTCTCCCGAGCTTCTCGTCGCCGCCCAGACTTCCAAGGCCTGGCCCTTCGAGGAGGCGCGCAAGATTATGAAGCGCTATCCGCAGGGCAAGACCGGCCCCGATGGCAAATCGGTGCCGGTGGTGTTCGAGACCGGCTATGGCCCTTCGGGATTGCCGCATATTGGCACATTTCAGGAAGTATTGCGAACCACGCTGGTTCGCAGGGCCTATGAGGTGCTGAGTGGCGGCGCGCCCACCCGGCTGGTGGCCTTTTCCGACGATATGGATGGGCTGCGTAAAGTGCCCGATAATGTGCCCAATCAGGGGCTGCTGGCGGCCTATATCGGCCATCCGCTGAGCCGTATTCCCGATCCTTTCGGCAAATACGAGAGCTTTGCCCATCACAACAACGCCATGCTGCGCGCGTTTCTCGACCAGTTTGGCTTCGAGTATGAGTTTGTCTCGGCCTCGGATCACTACAATGCGGGCGGTTTCGACGAGGCTTTGCGCTCTGTGCTGCGCGCCTATGACGCGATCATGGGCATCATGCTGCCCACATTGCGCGAGGAGCGCCGCCTGACCTACTCGCCGGTGCTGCCGATCTCGCCTAAAACGGGGCAGGTGCTGCAGGTGCCGATCAGTGTGGTGGATGCCGAGGCGGGGCTGGTGCGCTTTCACGATTGCGGCGAGGATATCGAGCATTGCATCTTCAAGGGCGGCGCCAAGCTGCAGTGGAAGGTGGATTGGGCGATGCGCTGGGTGGCGCTGGGTGTCGATTACGAGATGTATGGCAAGGATCTCACCGACAGCGGCACGCAATCGGGCAAGATCGCACAGGTGCTGGGTGGCAAGCGCCCCGAGGGGCTGATCTACGAGCTGTTCCTCGACGAGAATGGCGAGAAGATCTCCAAGAGCAAGGGCAATGGCCTGACCATCGACCAGTGGCTGACCTATGGCAGCGAGGAATCGCTGGGTTTCTATCTCTTCCGCGATCCCAAGAGCGCCAAGCAGCTGCACGTGGGCGTGGTGCCGCGCGCGGTGGATGAATACTGGCAGTTCCGCGAGAAGATCCCCAGCCAGCCGATCGAGCAACAGCTGGGCAATCCAGTGTGGCATTTGCTGCGCGCCAATGGCCAGGCTGGCGGCGAGGGCGAGAGCCTGCCGGTCACCTATGGGCTGTTGCTCAATCTGGTGGGCGTGCTGGGGCCCCATGCCACGCGCGAGCAAGTGTGGAACTATCTCGCCAATTACGTGGAAAACGCCGATCCCGCCGCGCACCCCGCGCTCGATGTGCTGGTGACGGCGGCGCTGGCCTACAACCGCGATTTCGTGGCCCCAACGCTGAAGCGCCGTGCGCCCGAGGCCAATGAGGCGGCTGCGCTCGCCGCGCTAGACGAGGAGCTGGCGGCTACATCCGACGATGCCACCGCCGAGGAATTGCAGACTCTGGTTTACGAGATCGGCAAGGACCCGCATTTCGGCTTCGAGAGCCTGCGCGACTGGTTCAAGGCTTTGTATGAGACGCTGCTGGGCAGCGCGCAGGGCCCGCGCATGGGTAGCTTTATCGCGCTGTATGGCGTGGCAAACACCCGCGCACTGATCGCGCAGGTGCTCGACAAGTAGGCATAATCCGCCGCGCCAGCCTCCGGTGATGGGGGCTGGCGCGGCCAGATTCCACAGCCGTATCGCTTACCAGAAGAAGTCGTAGATCACGTCCACCACTTGCCCGCTGGCGGTGTCGACCAGCAGCGCGTCGTCGTAATAGCGCACCCAGCGATAGGGGGCCCATGCTGGCGGCAGGTGATAGGCCTGAGCATCGTAGATCCAGTAGGAATCCCCCCAGAACGCCGCATCGAGGATATAGCCGATCGAGAGGCGGCTGTAGCCATAGTCGCGGTAGGGCGGATAATAGCGGCCTACGTGGAAGGAATCGCGATGGCCCTCGCGCCAGCCGCGCCAGTCGTAGTGCTGATCGCCGCGCCAGTCGTGGCTCCACGCGCGATAGTTGCCGTGCGGGCCGGGGTTGTATTGGCCCTGATGGCCCTGCCAGTGGCCGGGATCGGCGTGATTGCGATCACCCCAGCTCTGATTATTGGGGCCCTGATTGTTGGGGCTTTGATTATTCTGGCCGTGATTGTTTTGGCCATGACCATTCCAACCCTGACCGGCGGGCGAGGGGGCGTTGCCGGGCTGGTTCCAGCCGTGGTTTGGCGCACCGCCGCCGGGTTGATTGGGATTGCCGCCACCCCAGCGGCCATTGGGCTGGCCTGCTGGCGGGCCAGAGGGCGAAGTGGGGGCATGATTGGCCCCATGGATTGCGGGTTGGACGATTGGGGCAGTGGGCCCGGCAGGAGCCCCGCCACGCGCACCCGAACCCGCAGGGCCACCGCTGGGGCGTCCGCCTGATGGCTGCCCGGCTGGAGCGGCCGTGCCTCCTCCGCTGTGGCCGCCACCGCCGCCACCACCCGATCCGCCATGCTGCCCCCATTGGCCGGATTGGGCTGAGGACTGGGCAAAGGCGTTGCCCGCGAGGGCAATGCTTGCCAGCGTGATGGCCAGCGCCGTGACGCTAACTGTTTTGCGAAGGGGTCGTGTGGTCATGGCCTGTCTCCGGATCGAGGCCGCCGGAAAGGGGCGGCTGCAAAGGCGGCACGCGCTTGGTGGCGCGTCGCTCTTTGTCTGCTTTAATCCGTCGGTTCTGTCACGAGGCTGAACCAGTTGAGTTGTTTTGCGTCAATCTTGAGTCAAGCGTTTGGCCGGGGCCGCGTGGGCAGCCCCGGCCTGATGGCTTAGCGGGTCAGCTTCTTATACGACAGCGGGGTGGGCCGGTCGGCGGCATCGCCCAGGCGGCGGCGCTTGTCTTCCTCGTAGGCCTCGAAATTGCCCTCGAACCATTCGACATGGCTGTTGCCCTCGAAGGCGAGGATGTGGGTGGCGAGGCGATCGAGGAAGAAGCGGTCGTGGCTGATGACCACCGCGCAGCCCGCGAAGTTCTCGATGGCCTCCTCCAGCGCGCCCAGTGTTTCCACGTCGAGGTCGTTGGTCGGTTCGTCGAGGAGGAGCACGTTGCCGCCGGTCTTCAGCATCTTGGCGAGGTGAACGCGGTTGCGCTCGCCGCCCGAGAGCTTGCCGACGTTTTTCTGCTGATCCTGACCCTTGAAGTTGAAGGCGCCGACATAGGCGCGGGTGCTGGTGTCGAAGCCGTTGACCTTCATGTAGTCGAGGCCGTCGGAGATTTCCTCCCAGACGTTCTTTTTCGGGTCGAGATGGTCGCGGCTCTGGTCGACATAGCCGAGGCGCACGGTGCTGCCGATGTCGATCTCGCCGGTGTCGGGCTGCTCTTGCCCGGTGAGCAGCTTGAACAGCGTGGATTTACCCGCGCCATTCGGCCCGATCACGCCGACAATGCCGCCCGGCGGCAGCAGGAACGACAGGTCCTCGAACAGCAATTTGTCGCCATAGGCCTTGGAGATGTTCTTGGCCTCGATCACCTTGCCACCCAGCCGCTCGGGCACCTGAATGACGATCTGCGCCTTGCCGGGGCCACGGGTGTTCTGCGAGGAGACCAGCTCCTCGAACTTCTTGATACGCGCCTTGCTCTTGGTCTGGCGGCCCTTGGTGCCGGCGCGGATCCATTCGAGCTCGTCGTTGATCGCCTTCTGGCGGCCGGTGGCCTCGCGGTCTTCCTGCTCCAGCCGCTTGACCTTCTTTTCGAGGTAGGTGGAGTAGTTGCCCTCGTAGGGGAAATATTTGCCGCGATCGAGTTCGAGGATCCAGCCCACCACATTGTCGAGGAAGTAGCGGTCGTGGGTGATCATCAGCACCGCGCCGGCATATTCCTTGAGGTGGTTTTCCAGCCAGTTGACCGATTCCGCGTCGAGGTGGTTGGTCGGCTCGTCGAGCAGCAGGATGTCGGGCTTCTGGATCAGCAGGCGGGTGAGCGCGATGCGGCGCTTCTCGCCGCCCGAGAGATTGGCCACCTCCCAATCGCCCGGCGGGCAGCGCAGGGCCTCCATCGCGATTTCCAGCTGGTTGTCGAGCGTCCAGCCGTCCACCGCGTCGATCTTTTCCTGCAGCGTGCCCATTTCGTCCATGAGGGCGTCGAAATCGACGTCCTCTGGCGGGTCGGCCATGATGTTGCTGATCTCGTTGAAGCGATCGACGAGATCGGCGGTGGCGCGCGCGCCATCCTTCACGTTTTCCAGCACGGTCTTGGTGGTGTCGAGCTGGGGCTCCTGCTCAAGGTAGCCGGTGGTGATGTATTCGCCCGGCCATGCCTCGCCGGTGTAGTCCTTGTCGATGCCGGCCATGATCTTGATCAGCGTGGATTTACCCGCGCCGTTGGGCCCGACGATGCCGATCTTGGCGCCCTGATAGAATTGCAGGCTGATGTTGCTCAGCACCGGCTTGGGGGCGCCGGGGAAGGTTTTGGTCATGTCCTTCATGACGTAGGCATATTGCGCGGCCACGGGGGGTCTCCGGAAAACGGGGGAAGCTTGGGAAATAGGTTGGGCTGGCCTCTACAGACTGGCCCCGCCGCCCGCAAGCATTCGCGCGGGAAGCGTCAGGAAATAGCGCCAGTAGTGCGGGCAAAGCGCCCATGCGGCTGGCGAATGGCCCACCACAGCTGCCAGCCCGCGCGCGGCAGCAGCGCCCAGCCCACGAAATACCACGGCAGCATGATCCCGCCCCAATAGAAGGTATCCGCTCGCGAGAAGGCCGAGATCATCACCACAAAGCCCAGGATCAGCAATTGCGCAAACAGCCCCCGGCGGCCCGGCAGCACCAGCCAGCCCACCAGCGGGAGCATCGCTAGCAGCAGCGCCCATGGGCGCGGCAGGCCGCCCAGCGAGGAGGTATAGACCACCGCTTTCAGGAAGGCGGAAAAGCCCTGCGCGGCGTGCCATCCGGCGGACGTAATGTCGTTTGGCCGGACCAGCGCTTGCACCTGCGCTGCGTGCCAAGTCATGAATAAGCCGAAAGCGGCGATGACCAGCGCCCAGGCCGCGCCCTCGCGCCAGCGCCGCCCGATCAGCGCGAACACCAGCGCCAGCAGCGCATAGGGCAGCACCAGCTCGCGAATAGTCAGCCCGCAGGCAATCGCCACCATCTGCCACCACCACTGGCGCGGCCAGCGCAGCCGCAAAGCCAGTGCGATGGCGATACACAGCCCGCCCCAATATTCATGCATCGCCATCAGCCCCCGGTTGGAGACCATCGCTGCGCCCGTGCCCACGGCAGCGCTCACCAGCAGTTGCTCGATCCAGTGAACCCGGCCCTCCAGCGCGAAGAACCAGGCGAAGATGGCGATAAAGGCCAGAACATAGGCCAGTTGCTGCACGCCCTGCCAGCCGAGCACGGCCCCCATCTCCACCAGCGTGGGCAGGCGCATGGTGACGAAGGGCTTCAGCGGATAATGGTGCAGCCGGTGCATCGCGGCCGCGGCCTGATGATAGGGCACGCCCTTCACCACCTCGGCGGCAATATCGTGATAGAGATGCACATCGGTATAGCCGCCCTTTGCCGCCACGCGGATCGGCGGCGGCTGCGTGGTGAGGCACCACACGCTGGCGGCGATCAGCAAGGCTGCGAACAGCACGGCGAAGGGGCGGGGCAGGCGGGCTAACACAGGCGCTCCTTTGGCCAATCCGCGCGCGCTGGCAAGGGGGCGATGGGGGCTGTGTGGGAATGGCGCGTGATTTTTGCATTTGCGGGGAGGGGGAAGGGTAGTCTTGGGGGTGTTACACCCCCAAACCCCCGTTACTGTCAGCGTGGGAGTTCCACCTCAGCGTCGCGCCTTGCCGCGAAGCGGCTATAATAGCCTGCGGCGCTGAGCCGTTGCTCCATGGCCGAACCGATACGCGACGCCGACAGGAATGGGGTGCAGGGGTGTAACACCCCTGCGACTCTCCCTTCTGGTGACTTAACCCGCATCCAAACCATCCCCCGCCCGCCGCCCCTTGCCATGGATGTCGATGTTATAGCTGGCCAGCAGGTCGAGGATCAGGTCGCTGCGGTATTTGTTGCGGTTGATGATGACGTGCAGTGTGCGGTGGAGATTTAGATCGGGAGTGTGGATTTCGGCGAGCAGGCCCGAGGCCACCTCGTCGGCGATGGCGCGGCGCGAGATGCAGCCGATGGTGCCGCCCAGGCGCACATAATGCTTGATGGCCTCGAAATGGCCCAGCTCGATGTCGATCCGCCAGCGCTTGCGGTAGGGCTCCATCACCTTGTTGAGCGAGCGGCGGGTGCCCGAGCCTAGTTCGCGCACCACCCAGCGCTCTTCCAGCAGGCGATCAATCGGCACCGTGCGCCCGGCCAGCGGGTGTGAAGGCGCGCAAAACAGCGCCAGTTCGTCGTCCATCCAATCGAACACATCGAGCCTTGGATCGTCGCATTCGCCCTCGATCAGCGCCAGATCGATCTCGAAATTGAGCAATTTCTGCTCCATCGCGCGGGTGTTGCCGATTTCGAGGAGCACGACATCCTTGGGATGCGCGGCGCGATAGGCGGCGATCAGCGCGGGGGCGATGTAATTGCCGATGGTCAGCGTGGCCCCGATCCGCAGCACCGCGCCCTCGCGCGTGCCGAGCACGGTTTCGATTTCCGCGCCGCGATCGAGCATCTCGATGGCGCGGGGCAGCAGCATGCGGCCCACTTCGTTGAGGATCAGCCGCTTGCCGGCGCGGTCGAACATCGGCTGGCCGGTGCGCCGCTCCAGCTCGGACAACGAGGAGCTGGCCGCCGATTGCGACATCGCCAGCTGCTGCGCCGCGACCGATACGTTCTCCGCCCGGGCGATGGCCACGAAGACCTCCAGCTGGCGGAGCGAGAAATTGAGCATGGCTGACCTCGCGGCTTATCTGGATAATCGATAGATAATATCTAACTTACCCATTTTACAGAACGATCGGCAAGCGGCAAATGGCCCTCACCCCACCGAATGGAGACCACCATGGCCGCGCTGCGCACCGAAAAAGTTTTGAGCGTTACCCACTGGAACGACAAGCTGTTCAGCTTCACCACCACCCGCGATCCCGGTTTCCGCTTCGAGAGCGGACATTTCGTGATGGTGGGGCTGGAGGTGGATCAGCGCCCGCTGATGCGCGCTTTCAGCATCGCCAGCGCCCATTACGACGAGACGCTGGAGTTTTTGAGCGTCAAGGTGCCCAATGGCCCACTGACCTCGCGGCTGCAGCACATTCAGGTTGGCAGCGATCTGCTGGTGAGCAGCAAGCCAGTAGGCACGCTGGTGCTGAGCGATCTGAAGCCGGGGCGGACGCTGTATCTCTTCTCCACCGGCACCGGGCTTGCGCCTTTCCTCAGCATCATCCGCGATTTCGAGACCTACGAGCGGTTTGAGAAAGTGGTGCTGGTGCATGGGGTGCGGCACGTCAGCGATCTGGCCTATGCCGATTACATCACCAACGATCTGCCCGCGCACGAATATCTGGGCGAGGAGATCGCGCAGAAGCTGATCTATTACCCCGCTGTAACGCGCGAGCCCTTCCGCCATCAGGGGCGGATCACCGATCTGGTGGCTTCGGGCAAGATCTTTGCCGATATCGGGCTGCCGCCGCTCGATCCCGCGCACGACCGCGCGATGATCTGCGGTGGGCCCGAGGTTCTGGCGGATCTTTCCCTGATGCTGGACGAGCGCGGCTTTGCCATCTCGCCATCGCACGGTGTGGCCGGCGATTACGTGATCGAGCGGGCCTTTGCCCAGAAGGACTGATGGAAAAATGGTCGGGGAGACAAGATTCGAACTTGCGACCCTCTGCTCCCAAAGCAGATGCGCTACCAGGCTGCGCTACTCCCCGACTGGATCCGCGCCTTAGGTTTCAAGGCGAATTGGCGCAAGGACAAAGATCGTTTGGGGAAGGATGAGGCGGAACATGACCGCAACAGGCGCGACGAGTCCCGGAATAGTCCCGAACCGTTCAGTCGCTCGGCTTTGCTCAATCTTCCCAGCACCACACCATCATCACTTAGATTGTGATAGGCGAAAACACTGCCAGCCAGGCTGTCCGTGGTTTGGGGCAGGTTCACTCGATGCGGTGCAGGCAGTGGGTGGGGGTATTGCCCCAATGGCTTGGTTCGTGCCTTCCCGCCCCCAATTGCAGGACCGCTCCGTCCGCGATCAGCCCCACGAACTCGTCCTCGTCATACTGAAGCCCGCTAGGCTCGCCAGCTCGGTGGGCGTGATCTATAGATTCGGTTGGTAAGCATGAGAATCCCCAAGCCATTGCGTGTCAGCCTTAGGTCGGGGCAGGGCGAGGCACGTGTGAAACGGAAGCCTGCTACCCCCTGTCTGCCTGCCGCGCTTCGCAAGGCGGAACGGCTGGCGGCCTCTGTTATCATGGTTGAGCAGAACGCCAGGTATCGGATCTACAAGTCTGGAGCTTGCCATTGCCTCTCACCTCCATTCTCGAAGAGAAGACAATCCACGACCTCCTACTGGCGTTCGACTTGGCCGGCACGTTTGTCTTCGCGATCAGTGG
>Ga0007882_10001533_pt1 | contig 13361 bp, 8 predicted proteins | sample CryBogCBH12Aug01_FD_71195 | JGI IMG/M metagenome (GOLD analysis project Ga0007882, IMG submission 71195) | Freshwater microbial communities from Crystal Bog, Wisconsin, USA - CBH12Aug09.1 | ecosystem: Environmental > Aquatic > Freshwater > Lake | place: Crystal Bog, Wisconsin, USA | collected... | reverse complement strand
TCATGGCCCATTCAAGAATTTTAGTTGATACGTCTGTTCTGATAGATTTTTTACGGAAAGACAAAAAAGACAAGGCAATTTTGTGGTATTTGCAGGAAAATTACTATTGCACGATATCTACGGTGACACTATTTGAATTGCTCTGTGGCGCAAAAACTGAAAAGCATTTGGCTGATGTCCATACTTTGCAAAAATGGATAGGCAGTTTGCCATTTAATGATGCCGTTGCAGAAACCGCTGCAAGGTTTTTCTGCGAGCTGAAAATACAAAATAAGTTAATAGAATTCCGCGATATTTTCATTGCCGCCACTGCTTATGAGCATGATTTGCCTATTGCTACATTGAACAGAAAGCACTTTGAAAACATCGTGCAAATTACCTTGATTGATTTATAAATCCCTTAGATACAGACATCGGCATTGCTGATTAAGTATAGGTTTTTCTTGTTTAATGTTTTATGAAAATCAAATTTAAGCACCAAGCTTACCAAACCCATGCGGTCAACGCGGTGGCGGATTGTTTTGCCGGTCAGCCGCATAGCGGCGGCCCTGCTTACCGGATTGATCCGGGCTTGGCAAAATCAGGTCAACAGCCGGTGGATATGTACGGTGATGGGTTCAGGAATCGTGACTTGGCGATTAAGGGGCAACTGCTTAAGAACATCCACAGTGTCCAGCACCGCCAAAATCTGCCGCTGTCTGCTGCCTTGGTTGAGGACAAGCAAAGCGGTTGTGCCATCAATTTGGATATTGAGATGGAGACCGGCACGGGCAAGACCTATTGCTATATTAAAACGGCGTTTGAGCTGAACAAACGCTATGGCTGGAGCAAGTTTATTATTGTGGTGCCCAGCATTGCCATCCGCGAAGGGGTGTACCAGTCACTGGCAATAACCGCCGACCATTTTTTGCAGGATTACGGCAAGAAGGCGCGGTTTTTTATATACAACTCCAAACAGTTACATAATCTGGAAAGCTTTGCTTCCGATGCGAACATCAATGTGCTGGTGATTAATGTGCAGGCGTTTAACACCCGTGGCAAGGATAACCGCCGTATTTATGATGAGCTGGACGATTTTCAGTCACGCAAACCAATTGATGTGCTTAAAGCGACCCGACCTATCCTGATTTTGGATGAGCCACAAAAAATGGAAGGGGTCAAGACATTGGAATCATTGCGCGAGTTTAATCCGCTGATGATTTTACGCTACTCCGCCACCCACAAAACCGAACATAACAAAATCCATCGGCTTGACGCGCTGGATGCCTATAACCAAAAGCTAGTGAAAAAAATCGCGGTGCGCGGCATTGCGGTTAAAGGGTTGGGTGGCGCCAACCCTTATCTTTATCTGGGCAGTATTGATATATCAACCAGCAAACCACCGATGGTACGGGTTGAGCTGGAAATAAAACAAAAATCGGGGATTAAACGGGTGTTGCGTAAGCTGAACAGGGGCGACAATTTGTATCACCTGTCCGGCGGGCTGGATCAGTACCAAGGTTTTGTGGTGTCGGATATTGATGCCAACACCAATACGCTGAGCTTTACCAATGGTGTCGAGCTAACGACTGGCGAAGCCACCGGTGATGTCAATGAAGAGGCGTTGCGGCGCATCCAAATCCGTGAAGCCATTAAAGCCCATTTTGACAAGGAACAGCTGTTGTTCCAGCAAGGCATTAAGGTGTTGTCGCTGTTTTTTATCGACACGGTGGCCAAATACCGCTGTTACGACGGAAACGGCGAAGCGTCCGGCGAATATGCACGGATGTTTGAGGAGGAATACCTCAGCCACTTGAATGAAGTCCTGACCTTGGACGATAACCCCTACAATGCTTATCTGCGCGGTATTGGAGTGTCCACAACCCATCAGGGTTATTTTTCGATTGATAAAAAATCTAAGCGCTTGGTTGACCCTGTCACCGGAAGAAGGTCTACTGAGACCGATGATGTGGATGCTTACGATCTGATTTTAAAGGATAAGGAACGCTTATTGTCGTTGGGCGAACCGGTGCGTTTTATTTTTTCGCATTCGGCGTTACGCGAAGGCTGGGATAACCCTAACGTATTTGTCATTTGTGCGCTTAAGCATAGCGATAATAGCTTGTCCCGCCGCCAAGAAGTGGGGCGCGGTATGCGGCTAGCGGTCAACCAAACAGGCGAGCGTATGGATGACCCGGCAACGGTGCATGAGGTGAATGTGCTGACGGTGGTGACCAGCGAAAGTTATACGGATTTTGTAGCGGCGCTGCAACGCGACATGAGCGAGGCGTTATCCGAGCGTCCGCGCCTAGCTAATGAGCAATATTTTACCGGCAAAGCGCTTAAAACGGCTACGGGTGATGTTGAGGTGACGCCACAAATGGCTAAGCAAATCTACCGTTACCTCACTAAACATGATTACACGGACGATAACGACAAGATAACGTCCGCTTATCACGATGCCAAGCAATCTGGCCAGCTTGCCGAATTGCCGCCGGAACTGGCGGCTCATGCGGAACAGGTCATCCAGCTGATTGACAGTGTCTTTAGTGAGGCGCAATTGCCTAGCATTGACAACGGACGCATGACAAAAAGCAATCGGCTTAACGCTAATTTTGACAAGCAAGAATTTAAGGCGCTGTGGGCGCGTATCAATAAAAAAGCCGCTTATGCGGTCGATTTTGCCACATCGGAGCTGGTGGCGAAGTGTGTGGCCGAACTGGACAAACAATTGCGGGTCAGTGCCTTGCAATACACGATTAAGCACGGTGAGCAACTAAACGAGGCGACCTATCATGCGGTCAAACAAGGCGAATCATTTAAGGTGACGGAAACCATTACAGAGCAGCATAACGGTTCTGACCATTCTGCCGTCAAATACGACCTGTTGGGCAGGCTGGCGGAAAATACCCAACTGACCCGGCATACCCTTGCGGGCATCTTGCAGGGAATTAATGTTGCGGTGTTCAGCCAATTTAAAATGAATCCTGAAGATTTTATTGCCAAAGCGTCGCAGCTGATCAACGGGCAAAAAGCCACCATCATTGTTGAGCATCTGACTTACCATGCGTTGACGGAAAAATATGATCTGGATATTTTTACCCAAGATAAGCGCACGGTGGATTTAACCAAGACAGGGGGCAAATTGAAGCGGCATATCTATGATTATGTTTTTACCGATTCCAAAATTGAGCGCGACTTTGTCCAAAATTTGGACAGCAGTGCTGAGGTGGTGGTATATGCGAAATTGCCTAAAGGTTTTGCCATCCCAACGCCAGTAGGTGATTACAACCCGGACTGGGCCATTTCGTTTAAAGAAGGTTCGGTGAAGCATATCTACTTTGTTGCGGAAACCAAAGGCTCGATGTCATCACTGGCGCTAAGGGAAATTGAGAAGTGTAAAATTGACTGTGCGCGGAAATTTTTTGCCAACATCACTTCGGGGCAAATCAAATATGAGGTGGTGGACAGTTATGGCAAGCTGATGCAGATGGTCAAGTAAATGATGTGCTGATGATACGCGGCATGTTGGCTGAGCGTAGTCGAAGCCCAGACTACCGGCGCATAGCGTTTTGCGTAACATCATTGCTGTTAAGAAACTTCTGAAAACAAAAAGCTTATGCCCCACTACCAAACACACCCCGCAACAACCCCACACATCCCACCGGGCATCCCCTACATTGTAGGCAATGAAGCCGCAGAACGCTTCAGTTATTATGGTATGCGCGCCATTTTAGTGGTGTTCATGACCCAATACCTGACCGACCCATCAGGCCAATTGGCACTATTGTCCGAGCAGCAGGCACAAGGCTATTTCCATTTGTTTGTCTCTGCCGTGTACATTATGCCCTTGTTCGGCGCGTTTTTATGTGATGCCCTGCTGGGCAAATACCGTACTATTATTTGCCTGTCGCTATTCTACTGCTTGGGGCATTTGGCACTGGCGATAGACAGCACCATGAGCGGGTTATTATTGGGGCAAGGCTTGATTGCTCTAGGTGCAGGCGGTATAAAACCCTGTGTGTCCGCCCATGTCGGCGACCAGTTTGGCAAAAACAACCAGCACCTGATGGGCAAGGTTTTTAGCTGGTTTTATTTTGCCATCAACCTTGGGGCGTTTGCCGCCATGCTGATTATGCCGTGGCTGCTCAAACAGTTTGGCCCTGCCGTTGCATTTGGTCTGCCGGGGCTGTTTATGTTGCTGGCAACCGCTGTGTTTTGGTCGGGGCGTTATCGCTTTGTCCATATCCCCGCCGCTGGCTTAGTGTTCGTCAAAGAGGTCTTTAGCACCGATGGTTTAAAGGTGTTTGCCAAACTGGCTTCGGTTTATGTGTTTATCGCTATGTTTTGGGCGTTGTTTGAACAAAACGGCTCCTCGTGGGTGTTGCAGGCACAAAAAATGGACAGGGTACTGTTTGGCATAGAAATCTTGCCCTCACAAATCCAAGCCGCCAACCCACTGCTGATCATGTTACTGACCCCGCTGTTTGCCTATGGCCTGTATCCCTTGTTAAAGCGCTTTTTTACCCTGACCGCGCTAACAAAAATAGCCTTGGGGCTGTTCCTGACCGTCATCGCCTTCGCCATTGCCGCTGGCATACAAATGCAATTGGACAGCGGTTTAAAGCCGCCCATCGCCTGGCAATTGCTGGCCTACCTGTTGCTTACCGCCGCCGAAGTGATGGTGTCCATCACTTGCCTGGAGTTCTCTTATACCCAAGCACCTAAGCGCATGAAATCCTTCATTATGGCTTTTTATTACCTGTCGGTGGCACTGGGCAACCTGTTCACCAGTGCGGTCAATTTCTTCATCCAAAATGACGATGGCAGTAGCAAGCTGGCAGGGGCGACCTATTTTTGGTTTTTTACCGGATTGATGCTGGTGACTGCCGTATTGTTCGCTTATACCAGCCGGTTTTATCGGGAAACCAGCTATTTGCAAGATGAATAGCCGAATTTCGCATACCCTAAAGGGCATAAATAAAGCTGCACCTACCTTGGCGATTTAAAAAATTCAATCCGGCACTTTCGTGCCGCTCCAGCGCAGCACCGCTTATAACGCTATAATGTGCGGTATTGCCAGCCAACAATCTTAGCGATTAACATTCTGGCCAGTCAAATACAAAATATCATTACCGAGAACCTTAACCTTAATGAACATCCCAGAATACAAAAACCGCCGCACCTTTGCCATTATCTCCCATCCTGACGCGGGCAAAACCACCATCACCGAAAAACTGTTGCTGTTCGGTGGCGCTATCCAGCTGGCGGGTTCGGTCAAAGGGCGCAAAGCCGCCCGCCACGCCACTTCGGACTGGATGGAAATGGAAAAGGAGCGGGGCATTTCGGTCACCACGTCGGTGATGCAATTCGACCACAAAGGCTGCATCATCAACTTGTTGGACACGCCGGGCCATGAAGACTTTTCGGAAGACACCTACCGCACCCTGACTGCGGTGGATTCGGCACTGATGGTGATTGACGTGGCGAAAGGCGTAGAAGAACGCACCATTAACTTAATGGAAGTGTGCCGTTTACGCACCACGCCTATCCTGACTTTTATCAACAAGCTTGACCGCGAAGGCCGCGAGCCGATTGAGCTAATGGACGAAGTGGAGGATGTGCTGAAAATAAAATGTGCGCCAATGACTTGGCCCATCGGCATGGGCAAGCGATTTAAAGGCGTTTACCATTTATATAAAGACGAAATCCACTTGTTCAGTGCCCAGCACGGCGGGCGCATTGCCGAAGCCACCATTATTAGGGGCTTGGACAATAGCCAGCTTGATGAACTATTAGGTGATCAGGCACAAGAACTGCGCGATGAAATAGACTTGGTGAAAGGGGCCAGCCATGAATTTGCCTTGGATGAATACCTGCAAGGCAAGCTGACACCGGTATTTTTCGGCTCAGCCATCAACAATTTTGGCATTATTGAATTGCTCGATGCCTTTGCCGAATACGCCCCGCCACCGTCGCCACGCCAAGCGGAACAGCGCGAAGTGTCACCCGACGAAGACAAATTTACTGGTTTTGTCTTTAAGGTACAGGCCAACATGGACCCCGCGCACCGTGACCGCGTGGCCTTTTTGCGGTTGTGTTCCGGCAAATTCGACAAAGGCATGAAAATTTACCATGTCCGTTTAGGTAAAAATGTACAAGTCGCCAACGCCATCACCTTCCAAGCCGACACCCGCAACAGCGTGGAAGAAGCCTATCCCGGTGATATTATCGGCTTGCATAACCACGGCACTATTCAAGTCGGCGACACTTTCACCCAAGGCGAAACCCTTAAATTTGGCGGCATCCCTTATTTTGCACCGGAACTGTTCCGCCGCGTAGTGTTAAAAGACCCGCTACGCGCCAAAGCCTTACAAAAAGGCTTGGTGCAATTGACCGAAGAAGGTGCAACCCAGTTGTTTAAGCCGCTAAGGAACAATGATTTGATACTGGGCGCTGTGGGCGTGTTGCAGTTCGATGTCACCGCTTTCCGGCTCAAAGGCGAATATAACGTGGAATGTGTGTACGATGCCATTGGCATATCAACCGTGCGCTGGGTCAGTTCCGACAACCCCGCCAAACTGGATGAGTTTAAAAAGAAAGCCTTTGATAACTTGGCGGAAGACGGCGGCGGTTATCTGGTCTATCTGGCCACCAGCCGCGTCAATCTGCAACTGACCGAAGAGCGCTGGCCGGACATTAAGTTTAGTGCAACAAGGGAGTTGTAGGGGTGTGCAGTGTCAAAATTGGTTTCAAAACATGTGCTGGACAGCGATGCAGTAGTAAGAGAGGCTTTTCAAAACCACAAAAAAGCCTACAAAACCCGTTTTAAAGGCAAGCTGTTAGATCAAAAACATCTTGGTCTATTGAATATCATAAGCCTTTGAGGAAAATACATGCCTATTGAAGTTGGAATTTGGAGACTGGACGCTAATAAACCTGAAAAAATGGTGATGTCCACAATTGATTCTGAGATAAAGCTTGAAAATTCAATTGTACAAGACATTTCTATCTTATCCGCTCAGCTGATGTTAATTGGACGACAAGTTGCCACTTCTTACGGCAAGTTTATTGATATGCTAGCGATAGATATGTCTGGCAATTTATCTATCATCGAATTAAAAAAGAACCGTACCCCTCGTGAAGTAGTTGCGCAGCTACTTGACTATGCCTCTTGGGTTCAAGCACTCTCTTATGAAGATATTGCAACCATTTATTCAGATAAAAACTTTGGTAAAAAGCTAGAAGAAGGTTTTTCTGATGCTTTTGACATAAGCTTACCGGAACAGATTAATCAACGCCACGACTTAATTATCGTCGCATCAGGGCTTGACACCAGTACGGAGAGAATTATCAGTTACTTGACTGATAATTATGGCGTACCCATCAACGCAGTCTTTTTCCGCTTTTTTCGTGACGGTGATCGGGATTATTTAGCGCGTACTTGGCTTATTGAGCCTGAAGAAGCTGAACGCAAAGTCAGCAAATCAGCTGCCAGAAAAGGTAGTGAGCCATGGAATGGTCGTGATTTTTATATCAGTCTTGGTGAGTTTGAATTCAGAAGCTGGATAGATTGCCAAAATTACGGCTTCATTTCAGGTGGTCAAGGCAAATGGTATAGCCAAACACTTAAATTGCTTTTCCCAGGTGCGCGTGTATTTGTTAACATCCCCAAAACAGGCTATGTTGGGGTCGGTGTAGTGAAAGATAGCGCCGTACCGGTTAAAGATTTTAAAATATCGCTTAATGGGCAAGACGTACCAATACTTAGCGCGCCAATTGTAGCCCCTAAAATGGATGAAAATGCTGATGATCTAGATTTATGCGAATACCCTCGTTCGTGTTGAATGGATCAAAGCAGTGCCTAAAAATGAGGCCTATTGGGAGAAGGGACTTTTTGCAATTCAGCATACGGCTTGCCGAATGACCAGTAGCTTTACAATTGGAAAATTATCACAGCATTTTGAATTGGAAGACTAATTCACAACTCGCAAGGCATAGGAGATTACTCTCGTTTTGTTGGTTCGCTTTCTTAAAATAACGACTTACATTTTTAAAAACTTCGTGGTCAATAAGAGAAAGCTTAATTCCCCACACTCGGAAAAGCACTATTCAAATCAGCAACACCACTGGCGGGCAGTTGCACCGTCAGGCGGATTTGTTCGGCAAAGGCTTGCCGGATTATGATGCCGTCCAGTTTTTTCAGTTGGTATTCAAACGGCTGCATTTGTGCATAATCCAGTGTCACATTCAGGGTTGCCATTTCGATATAGGGGTACAGCGTCGCTGCATCCAGTGCTTGTTTGGCGGTATTGCTGTAAGCCCGTGTCAGACCACCAGCACCCAGTTTAATGCCGCCGTAATAACGGATGACCGCCGCCAACACATTAATGATGTCGTTGCCTTCCAAATGCTGGTAAATAGGCTTGCCCGCCGTGCCGGTCGGCTCGCCTGCGTCATGGAAGCGATAAACGATACCTTGTGCTGTTTTAAGCCGATAGGCGAAAGCTATGTGGGTGGCGTTGGGGTGTTGCTCGTGCAGTTGCTTAAGGCTTTGCAAAACTTCGCGCTCATCGGCGCAAGGCATAATGACCCCGATAAAACGCGATTTTTTGATCAATGCCTCTATGGTTTGGCAAGATTTAACGAGGTTCATGCCTACAATGCGCGGTAGGGGCTAGTGATATTGGCAGGGCACAGCCGCCAGCTTGCCAATAGCCACCTCGCTTGAAAAAAACAATAGCCGCTTAGGCCACCGCTTTTTTAATCCGCTCCAAGGCGTTCTGCAAATTGGCCATGCTAGTGGCAATAGATATACGCACATGGCCTTCACAGCCAAAAGCAGACCCCGGCACCAAAGCCACACCGGCTTTTTCAATCAAGTAATCTGAAAATTCAAGATCATTATTGATGCCATCCATTTTGGCAATCAGTCCGGCAACACTAGGAAAAACATAAAATGTACCGTCGGTTGGCAAACATTCCACGCCGTCAATGCTGTTCAGCTCGGCAACCACATAATCATGGCGTTTTTTGAATTCCTCGCACATGTAAGCAATAAAGCTTTGGTCGCCGGTCAGCGCCGCTTCGGCGGCATATTGGGAAATGGAAGTGGGATTGGATGTGCTCTGGGATTGGATGGTGCACATCGCCTCAATCAAATCGGCCGGGCCAGCCGCATAACCGATACGCCAGCCCGTCATTGAATAGGCTTTGGAAACGCCATTCATGACCACTGTACGCGCATAAAACTCAGGATGGGCATTGAGTATGTTGACAAAAGTGCCTGGTTGCCAAAGCACCTGCTCGTACATGTCATCGGTCGCTATGATAATGTCAGGGTAGTCCGCCAACACATCACCCAAAGCGGTCAGCTCTGCCAAAGTGTACGCCACGCCCGATGGGTTGGACGGGCTGTTGATAAAGATCAGACGGGTTTTGTCGGTAATGGCGGCGCGTAATTGCCCGGGGGACATTTTAAAGTTTTGTGCTTGGCTGGTTTCCACTATAACTGGCACGCCATCCGCTAACAGCACCATATCGGGGTAAGACACCCAAAACGGTGCAGGAATAATCACTTCGTCACCTTTGTTAAGCAAAGCCTGGGCCAAATTGAACGAGCTTTGTTTGCCACCACACGAAACCAAAATCTGTTTAGGCGTGTAATCAAGGCCATTATCTTTTTTGAACTTGTCAATAACGGCTTTTTTCAAGCTTGCCGTGCCATCCACTGCGGTGTATTTGGTGAATCCTTTATCCAACGCTGCAATAGCGGCAGCTTTAATAAAGTCTGGGGTATCAAAATCCGGCTCACCCGCACCTAGACCAATAATATCTTTTCCGGCGGCACGCATTTGTGCGGCACGGGCGGTAATAGCCAAGGTTGGGGATGGTTTGACGGATTGGACGCGCTCAGATAGTTGGATGCTCATGGTTTGCCGTGTAAAATCAAAGTGTGAAATGTTTTCATTATACTCTATGCGCCCTTTCTTGCTAACAACCTTATATTAAAAAATAGTGAAAAAACCCTTTAATCTACACAGCCGTTTCCAACCTGCGGGCGACCAACCGGCTGCCATCCAAGCATTGGTGGAAGGACTGGACAATGGCGAAGTGCATCAAACCTTACTGGGTGTCACTGGTTCTGGCAAAACCTTCACCATTGCCAATGTCATCCAAACAGCACAACGTCCCGCCATGATTATGGCCCCCAACAAAACCCTTGCCGCGCAATTGTATGGTGAAATGAAGGAATTTTTTCCTGAAAACAGCGTTGAATATTTTGTATCGTATTATGATTACTACCAGCCAGAAGCTTATGTACCGGCCTCGGACACGTTTATCGACAAGGATGCCTCGCTTAACGAGCATATTGAACAAATGCGTTTGTCCGCCACCAAAGCCCTGATTGAACGCCCCGACACTATTGTGGTGGCGACCGTTTCAGCTATCTACGGTTTGGGGGAACCTGCATCTTACTTTGAAATGGTGTTGCATTTGGTCAAAGGCGATCTGATCGAACAACGGGCTATTTTGCGTCGTTTGGCAGAAATGCAATACACCCGTAACGATATGGACTTGCGGCGTGCGACTTATCGGGTACGCGGAGAAGTGATTGATGTGTTTCCTGCCGAATCTGACAGCGAGGCACTACGTATTGAACTGTTTGATAATGAAGTGGAGCGTTTGTCACTGTTCGACCCGCTGACAGGGGAGGTGCTAAGGCGCATCGCCCGTTATACGGTCTACCCGAAAAACCACTATGTCACGCCACGGGAACAGCTGTTGTCCGCTGTCGATGCCATTAAAATTGAACTGAAAGAACGCTTGGATTATTTCTATTCAGTGAATAAATTAGTTGAAGCGCAACGGCTCGAACAACGCACTTTATTTGATATTGAAATGATTTTGGAAGTGGGCTATTGCTCTGGGATTGAAAATTATTCCCGACATTTGGCGGGTACGGCTGCCGGTGAACCGCCTGCCACCATGTTCGACTATCTGCCCGAGGATGCGTTGGTGATCCTTGATGAAAGCCACGTGACCGTGCCACAAATCGGCGCTATGTACAAAGGCGACCGTTCCCGCAAAGAAACATTAGTGAATTATGGCTTTAGACTACCTTCCGCACTGGACAACCGCCCGTTGACTTTTGAAGAGTTTGCCGCCAAATCACCGCAACGCATTTATGTCTCAGCTACACCCGGCCCTTATGAGCGCGGTCTGTCAGGTGTATTTGCCGAACAAGTGGTGCGTCCAACCGGACTGTTGGACCCGCAGGTGGAAGTACGGCCTGCAACCACCCAAGTGGATGATTTATTATCGGAAATCAACAAGCGCGTTGCCTTAAAGGAACGGGTGTTAGTGACCACGCTGACCAAGCGCATGGCGGAAGACCTAAGCGAATACCTGTCTGAACATGACGTTAAAGTCCGCTACCTGCATTCCGATATAGACACTGTAGAACGTGTTGAAATCATACGGGATTTACGCCTGGGGCAATTTGATGTGCTGGTTGGCATTAACCTGCTGCGTGAAGGCTTGGATATTCCTGAAGTGTCGCTGGTGGCTATTTTGGATGCCGATAAAGAAGGTTTTTTACGCTCGGTGGTGTCCTTGGTGCAAACTATCGGCAGGGCGGCGCGTAACATCAATGGCAAAGCCATTTTGTACGGTGACCGCATCACCCGATCAATGCAGCAAGCAATTGATGAAACGGAGCGGCGGCGGAACAAACAGCGGGCTTTTAATCTGGAACACGGCATAGAACCCACCGGTATATTCAAATCGGTGCTTGATATTATGCAAGCATCCATCCCCGGCTCGGGCGGCAAGCCCAGTAGAGCGGCAAGCCTTGTTGCCGAAACTAGGGCGGACTACACAGTAATGGCGCCGAAAGATTTAGCCAAAAAACTCAAGCAACTGGAGGATGCTATGTACCTACATGCGAAAAACTTGGAATTTGAGCAAGCTGCAAAACTCAGGGATGAAATCCGGCTAATGCGGGTTAGTATATAGATGCCGTCTGACCTTAAGCTGTGCGGCCTCTTCGACTGCGCTCAGGACACGAACGGTTTTTACAAACAGATGACCCTTTGCGTGACATCAATTAATAACTGCGTTGTACAGAAAATTGCGCCAACTGTATTAACGCTTCCTTATATTCAGAAGCGGGCAATACCGCTAAAGCATCAATAGCTTTTTGGGCTTCTGCGGCAGCGCATTGCTCGGTATAGGCAATCGCCTCTGTCTTTTGCACGACTGCATAGACTTCATTAAAGGCATCACGGTTGCCATTCTGGATAGCCTCAACAATAATGGCCGCTTCTTGTGCTGTGCCGTTTTGAATGGCATATATCAATGGCAGGGTTGGCTTGCCTTCCGCCAGATCATCACCCAAATTTTTGCCCAATTCATCGGTGGTGGCCTTATAATCCAAGGCATCATCAATCAATTGGAAAGCAATGCCCAAATGCTGACCGTAACGGGCAAGGTCGTCCTCAATTTTTAGGCTTTCTTCCGAATCAGTCACCACCGCCGCCAAACGGGTGGCGGCACTAAATAATATGGCTGTTTTTCTGGCAATCACTTCAAGGTATTTGGCCTCTGTGGTTTCAGGGTTATTGCAGTTCAGCAGTTGCAACACCTCACCTTCGGCTATCGCCGTAGTGGTGCTGGAAAGAATCTCCATAACCCGTAAATTGCCTGTCCGAACCATCATTTTAAAGGCACTGGAATACAAATAATCACCCACCAATACGCTAGCGGCATTACCCCAAACAGCATTGGCTGATTCTTTGCCGCGCCTTAATTGGGATTCGTCAACCACATCATCATGCAGCAATGTGGCCGTATGGATAAATTCAATCACCGCTGCCAACAAAAGATGGTTGGTGTTGACCTTGCCCAATGCCTTGGCAACCAATAACAACAACATCGGCCTTAAACGCTTGCCGCCACTGCCGACAATATAATGCCCCATTTGGTTAATCAACAACACATCGGAACTCAGCTCATCGACAATAAGGCCATCTACCGCTTTAGCTTCTTCTTGAGTCAAATCCTTTATGGAATCAAAGTTAATAACCGTTTTTTCAACCAACGGATTTTGTGGGTATGCTGCCATTTGATTAAGCTTCGAGTAAAAATTAACTGTTTGTTATTTGATGATTATAACCCATTAAGCGGAATATCGCCCATAGATTGATGGCGGGATGTGCAGCCAATCCATTTGGCATAATAGGACAGCTGGGCAACTTACTAGCCAAAAAAAAGCCCCCGCCATGTTGATATGGCGGGGGCTGTTTTTTCAAGCGCTTGGCGATTCCCTACTTTCGCATGGCAAAGTGCCACACTATCATCGGCGCTAAGCGGTTTCACTT